>Ga0315899_10001220_pt1 | contig 29761 bp, 38 predicted proteins | sample LakEriMetagenome_2_FD_203518 | JGI IMG/M metagenome (GOLD analysis project Ga0315899, IMG submission 203518) | Freshwater fungal communities from buoy surface, Lake Erie, Ohio, United States - Buoy 4 MA112 | ecosystem: Environmental > Aquatic > Freshwater > Lake | place: USA: Lake Erie, Ohio... | reverse complement strand
ATATTGCCAGGTTATCACAACGAGCAGGTGAACTTAAGGACCAACTATCCGATGCCAATGAGGCAGTGAATACCTTTGCTACAGGCTCTAAGTTTGAGCAGGTCAGTAACTCATTAGGTGGTATCAAGGACTCATTGCTTAGCTTAGACTTTGAAGAGGCACAGCAGAAAGCTAATGTGTTTAAGAATGTAATAGGTGGCATTGACCCTAAGATGATAGCAGGAGGGTTTAAGTCCTTGACAGGGGTTATCATGACCATGGGTAGTGCATTCGTTTCATTAGGTGCAACCATTCTAGCTAACCCTATCTTTTTATTGGTGGCTGTGATTGTGGCTATTGTTGCTGCCATTGTTATCTTTCTCCACAAGATAGGGGTGCTACAGAAAGTACTTGACTTTTTAATGATACCTGTCAATGCATTGATTGATGGCCTCAAAGCATTAGGTGATTACCTAGGGTTGACTAGCTTTGCTGCCGATGAGAATGCGGAGAAGATGGCTAAGGCTAATGAGAAAACAGCAGAGAGTTCTAAGAAACGAGCTGATAAAATATCTGAGGGCTACGACCAAGAGATTGCCATGGCTAAGATTGCAGGCAAGGATACCACACAGCTAGAGCTTGACAAGTCAAGAGCACTGGAGAAAGAGTCTATCAAGAGAAAGGCGGCAGCTAAGAAAGCACTTGAGGCAATGAGGCACCAAGAGGGTGAAGAGGCAACTAAGAAAAGAGCTGAATTAAGAAAGCAGATTGAGGATGAGAATAAAATCATCCGAGGTGGTGTCAATGAACGCAAGAGAATTAAAGCTCAAGAGTTAGCGGATGAGAAAGAGGCTGATAAGAAAGCAGCAGATGAGGCAGCAGCTGCAGCAGAAAAGGCTAGGGAGAAAGCTAAGCAGAACGCTAAGAACAGACTTGACAATGCAAGGACTCTAAGAGACTTTGAACTATCACAGATTAAGGATGCCAATGCAAGAGAGGTAGCTATCGTAAATGAAAAGTATGCAAGGTTAATGAATGACCTTAAGACGGATGCTAACAAAACAGCTGCAGAGAAAGCTAAGTTTAACGAGATGTATTTAGCTCAACAGCAACAGGAACTTGATAAGCTAGCAGCAGATAAGGCTAAGACCGAGGCAGACAACTTAAAGAAAGGCAATGAAATCATAGCTGATTTACAGCTCCAACTAATGGAGGAGGGAACGGAGAAAGATCTAGCCATGACCAAGGCAAAGTATGACAAGCTACGGGCTCAGACCTTGGCAGATGTTACACTAACGGAAGAGCAAAAGAAAACATTGACTCAACTATACAACGATCAGGAGGCGGCAGAAAATCAGAAGCGTGCAGATGCTAAGTTAAAGCAACAGGAAACTCTTGCTAAGACTTTGGCAGATGCAGAACTTACTGAGGACCAAAAGAAACTGCAAGCCCTTGAAACTAAATACGCTGAGGAATACAAACTAGCAGAGGGTAATGCTGCACTCCAATTGGCTCTTTTTAATAAACTAGAAAAGGATAAGGAAAAGCTAGCAAATGATGCAGCCCTAGCTCAAATTGAAGCTGACCAAAAAGCAAGGGATGCAAGGCTACAAATAGCTGCAGATATTGCCAATGGTATTAATACTGTAGGTGCTGCATTTATCAAGGACCAAAAGAAACTAGAGAAATTTAACAAGGCAAATGCATTAATACAGATAGGTATTGATACAGGTAAAGCTATTTCATCCCTCGTGGCTGCATCAAATGCTAACCCATTGAATGCTCCTACCGCAGGTGCTGCAGGGATTGCTCAGTTTGCTACCGGTATCATACAGATTGCTACCAACATTGCCAAGGCAAAGCAGATACTTACATCAGGTGGTACTCCTACTTCAGGTGGTGGTGGTGGTAGTACAGGTGGTGGTGGTGAAAGTGCCAACGTAGCACAGCAGGTTCCACAGGCGGCACAGTTGTTTGGCTCGGCTAATGCTGGAGGTACAATGAGTGCAGGAGGTACTACCAATGAAAGCTCCATGACTGTTACCGCTGTAGTATCTGAAACCCAAGTAACCAACGTACAGAATAAGATAAACAAGATTAACAAAAACGCTGAACTATAATGAACTCACTACAAGCAATCATTGACCACATCGAGCTGTTTTATACTAACCATCTACAGGTTAAGAAAGTAGGCAGTGACTTCAAGGAACAGATATTCAACTTCGCTACCAAGGATGAGAAATATCCTATTGTATTTGTGGTTCCTGTTAGTGTTATCCCTACCGAGAATACCTCCGAGTTTAATTTTGACATTTACTGCTTTGACATCATTCAAAAGGATAGGGCTAACATCATTACAATCTTAAGTGATACACAGCAGATACTCAATGACCTCTATGTGTACTACATGGATGGTACTGACTATAGCTTTGACGTGGTAGGGGTGCCATCATTCCAGGCATTGAACAACGATCTACTTGACTACGCTGCAGGATATGTCATGAACATTACACTGACAGTGAATGATTGGACTGATTGTGCAGTGCCTTTACAATAAACATTTCGGAGGCTTAAAGTAATATAGGTATGAGTGCACCAAAATGGTGGGGAGATTGGAGGCCAACCCTCACACCTCACACTGGAAATTTACAGCCTACTGACTTGATTGAATGTACAATGATGTCAGGTGGAGTACCTACTAACACTGTTATCACCGGTCAACAAATAATCGATGGAGCAGGTGGTGGTGGTGGTGGTGCTGCAGGGTACTATGCACAATATCAAGATGACATTAGTCAACCATTAGGTGCAGTGAATGTAGGTCAACCTGTTAAGTTCAGGACCATGGACTTCAGCAATGGGGTAACAGTTAACAGTGATACTGAGATAACCATAGCTAACACAGGAATATATAACCTACAATTCTCATTTCAATTTCAAAATGTAGATAGCCAAGAGCATGATGTTACAATATGGCTTAGAAAGAATGGCTCAGATGTAGCAGGTAGTGCAGGCTTTGTAGCTGTTGTATCATCTCATGGTGGAGTACCTGGACACTGCATACCATCATGGAACTATTTACTTGATGCAGTTGGTGGTGATTTCTACGAGCTGTATTGGAGTGCTACAAGTTTGGATGTTACCCTGCAGTTCTATCCTGCAGGTAGCCCCCCTCCATCTACAGCATCTGCTATCTTTACCGTAACTCAGCAAGCAGGTATCATAGCAGGAACAGGAATGACTGCATTGAATGGATTGAGTGCGGATGTTCAGACCATTAGCACAGGCACAACAGGTACTGACTTCAACGTTGTGTCAAGTGGTAGCAATCATGAGTTTAATATACCAACAGCATCGGCTACAACTAGGGGTGCATTGAGCAGTGCTAATTGGAGTACATTCAATAGTAAGCAAGCAGCATTGGTATCAGGTACCAACATCAAGACTGTTAATGGTAACTCATTGGTAGGCAGTGGTAATGTTAATATAGGTCCTAAGCTATTAGGATGGAGTGGTTATCTAGGTACAACAACAACAGGAACGACTCTTACTGTATGTCACTCACTATTAATACCTGCCAATACATTAAGTCTTAACAATATACTAGAAGTACAATTTAGAATGTTCAGACAAAGTGGTAATCTAGGACAGCTATATGGTAGGATATACTTTAATACTACCAACAGTTTAACAGGTGCTACTTTATTCAATACTACTTTTACAATGAATGGAGGAAGTACTCAATTTTTAGGATTAGTTGAACGTAATTTTAGCTACAATGGTACTAACTTAACTGGCTATTCTAACACTGCTTTTTCAGATTACACTGTAGGTCCTGCTCTTAACGTAGCATTCAACTATACTGTAAATAATTACATACTATTTACTATGCAATGCCAGAATGCTGGTGATGTAGCTAACATTAATTTATTCAAAGTCTTTGCGTATGTTTAATATAAACGGAATAGAGTACACAATCACAGGACCTATTGAGGTGGTGAGTGATACACAGCTTCATGTTGAAACGGACAAGGGTATCATTCTAATAGATGATACAATGGATATATATAAAGAATTAATCAATGGCTAGATACGCAAACACAGGGGAGTTTAACATCCTATATCCTACACGTAGGAAGATGGCTACCATCCTCAAGAGAATAATTAGAAACGAGGTAGTAGATAGTGAGGGTACACTTGTAGAAAGTGTGCGTATCAATGCCAAGGTAACAGGCTTCCAAAAACTTGAGATACAAATAGTGGCCATGTACTACTTTATCTTCCTGAATAATGGGGTGCCACAAACAGCTAATGCCTATGGGCCGAATGGTGGCTCAATTGCTCCTAGAGATTTCGTTGCACAATTTACAGATGCAATGATGGAGGCAGGACTTATTGCTGAAATCTATCGGCAGTACACTGAATGGATTACAAAAAAGTATCCATTGGTCCAAGCAGTTGAGGTGCTTGAGAAACAGTATAAACTTGTGTACACATTTGAAGCTCTTGACCCTCCTGCAGGATTTCAGCAGGGCTTCCCATTAGATGTCTAACTCTTTCTTCATAGACAAAACATTGAACACATAGATGAGTGGTAGGGCACCAACCTTATCACTCTTTGTTATGTCTCCATTAGTCAACCCGTAGATGGTTTGCTCCCATGACCATTTAGCTTGAGCCTGTTCTTTCTCAATTTCTTTGACCTCTTCAGGGTCCATCTCCCTGCGTTCCTCATCACTAAGGTCCTCATCTAGATCACCACTAAATAGGTTCTCATATTTTTTAAGAAAGTCCTCCCTGTACTTCATAAACTCATGCACAATACCATACACATCTGTGATTGGTAGGTCATGAAATTTCTCTGCTCTAAGATTACAGTCAAACTCATATGGCTCAAGGACCTCATCCCCCCATTCATTCACCTTGATGTTCCGGTAGCAGATAGCACAAACTTTGTCAAGATTTGTGACGTAGTTATCACTAAAAAAATAGTCTAGGTCTATGTACTCATACAGCGTAAGCTTGTTGAATGGTTTGAACTTCATTCCAAGCAGTTCATGCTTATATCTTTTGGATGGCTCGGAGGTACACCACTTAGCCTCTGCTACAAGTTCTGCCAATTCATCCACATCCATATCCTCAATGATATCAATAGGCTCATCTGATAAAATAGAAAGAGCCTCACTGTTGTAGTGGTAGGCTCCCTGTTCTCTATCTATGCCACTAAATTCAATGAACTGCTCAAGCGTTACTTGGCTCCAATTCTGAGGTAGCTTGATCATTGGCTTGCTGTCCTATTTTTTGTGCGATGAACATAACGTATGGAATGGAGATAGCTGCATTCAGTTTTCTAATGAGCTTTGCTTTCTGCTTGATGTGTGCATCTGTGTAGTGTTCAGTAGGTGTAAGGTCCTCCCGTTTGAACATGACAGCTAACATCTCGGATATATATCCTTTCTCTTTTTTCAGTGTTATCTTTTCAATCAGTTTAGTATCCCGTACGGTTAACTTCATTTGTGCCTTGTAGATGTATCCATCAATCTCAAGCTCTTCTACTGTTGGATATTCTTTGCGTTCTGCAGAGTTAAATTCTTTGACCATCCCCACAAAATCAGCCACGTCATAGTCCCAAAACTCAGACTCAGGTATCCCAAGGTATGCAAACACTTGGAGGTGCTTATCAATAGGGTCAAGTTCCTGATTGTTATTAATATCAGTGATGGCTTCGAACTGCTCAATAGTGAGCTCTTCAAGTTGGTTGGGGATTTCCCTGTTTAAGATAGTTATCATGTTTTAATTTTTGAACAAATATAGAGTTTTTTTAATATAGGTAGATGGCTAAAAACAATATCCCTACCTATCAAATCACTATTGACCCTGCCTATGCAGAAAATGGTGAGGACCTTGGCATTGAGCAAATAGCTTTTACAGCTACTCCTGCAATCAAAGTTAAGGGGATGGCATTCAGTTCTCAAGCTAAACCTTTGTTCTTTTCTGATGAATTAAAATACCGTATCACTGCACCTGCTTTGATACCTATGGAGATTTACCGCTTTGATGAAGATAGTAAAGAGGAGTACAATGTCAAGTTCACTAAGGAAGAGATTGAGCTAATCCATGGCAAGTTCATGAAGCAGATGGTTAACCGAGATTTATTCAATCTTGAGCATGACCAATCTAAGACAGTTCCTGCCTATGTCCTTGAGGCATGGATAGTAGATACTCCAATGGAGGATAAAGCCTATTCATCATTTGGTATTGAAGTACCTGAGGGTACTCTTATGGTTACTGCTCAGGTAACGGATAAGGAATACTATGCAGAACTAGTTAGCCAAGAGCAGATTGGTTTCAGTATAGAGGGATACCTTGGGATGAAGCTTAAAGAGCAACAAACAAACAATATACAAATGAACAAATTACCTGATGGAGAGCATCTAATCGAGGGTAAAATCTATGTCGTAGTTGACGGAGAGGTTACTGAGATACGTGATGCTGAAGTAGTGGAGGCCTCTGAAGAGGTAGCCCTAGAAGATACTGTTGTCGAAGAGACAGTAACAGCAGAAATTCCTGCAGAGGAAGAGACAATGGCGGTTGACCCTGTAGTTGATGCAGAGGCAATCCTTGCTATTGTTAAGCCTGTAATGGATGAGCAAATGAATGCTTTACTTGCTATGATAGCTGACCTTAAGAACCAATTGGAAGAGGCACTATCTATGGAAGTAGAAGAAGAGGTGGTGAGTGAGGCTGTGGCCATGAGTGCACAGCAACGTTTTTCTAGTGTAAACAAATTTATAAACAAATAAAACCATGCGTAAATTAAAATTCGACTTACAAATCGACCCAACTGCTTTATTAGCAGCGAACCCTGAGGCATTCTATTCTCAAGCTTACTTGAGCGAAGACACTGCTGACAACTACAGAACTTTGCCAGGTGTAAAGTACAAGACTAAATTAGCAACTGTTACTTTTGGTAACATCTTACAACCATCTAGCTGTTCTTTCTCAGCTCCTAATGATGATTTAGATGCGAAAGAGATTGACGTTTGTGCATTGTCTGCAATGGCTCAAATCTGTCAGTTTGACTTAGAGCAATCTTTCTTATCTCTTCAAATGAGCCAAGGATCTAACGGAGATTTCTCTGTTGCATCTTTCATGTCTTTCTATTGGGGTGAGATGGCTAACAAAATCAATGGTAACATCGAGTTAATCCGTTGGCAAGGTGACACTGCTTCATTAAACCCTACACTCGCTTTGTGTGATGGTTATGAAAAAGTATTAGGTCTTGATGTAAACGTTATCAATCCTGCTACTGCTCCTGCAATCGCTAACTTTGCTGCATTAGAGCTTGCTTTATCTGCTGCTTTATCTGCACTTCCTGCTACTATTGCTACTCGTACATCTGACTTGCGTATCTTTATGCCTACTCAGTTAGTTAATATGTACCGATTAGGAGTAGCTTCAGGTAACACTCAAGCATACATTACTCAAGATTTATCTTTGACTTACTTAGGTATCAAAATAGTTATCTGCCCGGGAATGAGCAATAACAAATTTGTTATCACTTTGAAAGACAACCTTATCTACGCATTCGATGCTGAGGGTGATAGCTCTGATTTGCGTGCAGTTAACTTAGCTGATACTGTAGCTGAGCCTTACATCAGAACTCGTGCTAACATGAAAGTTGGTTTCAACTTCGTGAACCCATCTGATATCTATTTCTACAATTAATAAATAACCATGAGCCCTCTACCAAGGGGGCTCTTTAATACTTATAACCATGGCTTGTCAAGCATTAGAAACTATAGCAAAATCATGTCTAAACAACAGTGGAGGTATTTATGGTATTTGGATTAACCAACAAGATGAGGTTCTTTCTATTGTTCCTGCAGACCCATCAGCGGGTGCGGGTTGGACAATAACAGCAATCAATCTTCAGGCTACTCCTGTATTGTTTGAAAACTTCTACGTTAGACGTAACACATCAAACTACACAGAGGATTCAACCATTGACTTAGTGAATGGTAGCTCTTTTGTGACTCAAACTGTTAACCTAGTATTTCATAGACGTGAGGCTGCAAAGTCCCGTGCTATCAAAATCTTAGGTTCAGGACAGCAATACTTAGCCGCTATCATCCTTGATGCAAACGGTTTATATTGGTACTTCCCTTACTTGCAGGTATCTGCAACTGCTGAGGGTTCTGGAACAGCTCGTGCGGATGGTTCTAAATACGCAGTTACTTTGGTAGCTGAGAATGAGTACCTTGCATACGAGATTACTGAAGCTGCTGCATTAGCAGTACTTGCTCCATAAAATCCTGCCTCTCTATATTGAAGCCCTGCCACTATGGTGGGGCTTTTTTTATGAACATTTGACAAACCTAAATTAATATAGGTGTGATATACTTAGATCAAGGTGTTATTAATCAGTTTGTACTGACCCTCTCAGAGGTCACTACGGTTACAACACCGCACTACTTATTTGTGTTCACCAATGAAATGAATACCACTAGCACACCACAGCTCTTCACATCTGCTGATACAAGTGCTTACCCTGAAAGATACAACCTGTTTACTCTAGATGAGCCTACAGATATTGCACTCTTGAAAGGTCAGTACGTTTACCAGGTATATGAGAGCTCAACTGCATTTGTTTTGCCCCTTACAATAGCACAAACTACAGGAGTAGTTATTGAAGAGGGTAGAATGGTAGTAAGTGGTCCTGCAGGTACATCAATATATGACTAACTATGGCTTGGTACGAAAGACTATTTAACAGCAAACCAAAAGGCCCCGAAATGGTGGAGGGCTATCAATCATTTAGCACCCCATTCCTACCGGTAGGTAGAGGCAACTTGACACTGCCTTACATCAATGGTAGATATGTTCAGGAATCATGGGTCCGATTTGGGGAGGGGAACCTTTATCCGGAAATGTTGAATCAAATGTACTACAGCTCGCCGCTTCATGGTGCAATTGTGGACTTTAAGACCAATGCTGTAATTGGTGGAGGGTTTAACCTTACTACTGACAAGCTAACACCACAAGAAAAACTTGAGATGTTCAGCTTTGAGAAAAAAGCTAACCTTAAGCACACCGTTAAGGCTGTGACTAAGCAGTTAATCATCCACAATCGTGTATATTTCAAGCTATATTTTGGTGAGAAAAAGAAACTTATCAAGATTGAGAATGTAAGTCCTGAGAAAGTAAGGGTATCACCATGCAAAAAATACTATTATTTATCAGATGATTGGAGTACCAGGATAGATACGGAGGTAATTAAGCCTTACCACATCACCTGTACGGATGAAATTCAGCTATATTGTTACGAGGTTAAGTCAGTTGGGCAGGACTACTATCCAATACCAACATATAGTTCCTGTCTAAATTTTGCGTTTTTGAGTGGTGAGCTATCTTACTTCGCTAAAAGTAACATTCAAAATAGTGTGTTCCCATCCTTTGCTATGATGTTCCCTAAACGACCACAGTCTGAGGAGGAAAAACACATGATCAAGGAAACCATTGACAGGTTGAAAGGTGCAGCCAATGCAGGTAAAGCTGTGGCATTCTTTGCTAACAGTGCGGACCAACTTCCAAAGATTGAAAGCCTACCTACCAACGGCAATGACAAGCTATTTCATGAGGCTTCTGCATTGAACACTGAGCAGATTTGTTTCTCACATACCATTGACCCTATCTTGATGGGGGTACGTACCACAGGTAGCCTAGGCAGTGGCTCTGATATCAAGCAGGCCTATGTGATATTTGAGAAAAATGTAGTAATGGAGCTACGTCAACAGGTGGTGACTATCTTCCAAGAGATATTAACCATTGCACGTATCCCTGCTGAGTTCACAATCAATAACTTTCAAATTATTGGTGATGCTATTGTTGAGGTAGATGAAGAGACAGCAAAAGTTAAGGATGCATTAAACAACTTGAGTGATGCACTACTCGGTAAAGTACTTGAGAAAATGACTACCAATGAGATACGGGCTCTAGCCTCACTACCTCCAATTGATGAACCTACTAACCCTGCTCAGTAATGTTATATTTTATCACTGAAACCTACCTAAAAACAAACACACCCATTACAGCCAATGTGGATGTGACTGATGTAACCCCATACATTGCTACACAATCAGCACTACGGATACAGCCTATCCTGGGCACTACGTTCTACAATCACATGTTGACTGCTTACAACAATCAAACTCTTACACCGGATGAAATAGATCTAGTAGAGTTCATTCAACCGGTCATTGCATGGAGGTCTGCAGAAGATGCAGTCTTTGGGTTGACCTATCAGCTAAAAAACAAAGGGCTTCAAACTCAAAACGGAGATTATTCTGCAAGCGTATCCCGTTCAGAGGTGGCATTTGGTATGGAGCACTATGCACAGAAAGCTAGTTTCTTTGAGCAACGTCTTATCAGATGGCTCCTAGCTAACAAAAACCTGTTCCCTATATTTATCAGTACCACTAACATGGACACTGACCTACGGCCTATGTTTAACCACTGCTCATGCATCAATCAATATCAGTTGACTTGCACAGGTATGTGTGGCAACTTCCTTGAGAACGGATACAATAACAGCATCCTAATCTTGTAATGAACTCACAGCTCACCATACTACTAGCTACAATGAAAGCCAATTGGTTTAAGTTGTTAGCTGTTATCTCTACATTCCTAATGCCAATCTCAGGGCTATTGTTCCTTGTTGGGTTTGTCATTCTATTGGATACGATAACAGGAGTATGGAAGAGCATCAAACACAAGGTGCCAATCACAAGCAGAGGGCTATCTGCTATCATTAGTAAGATGTTATTGTATGAGGTAACCGTGATAATGTTCTACATGATAGACCAATTCATACTAAATAAAATTATTCTGCAGTTTTTTTCAGTGGAGCTCATGCTTACCAAAGTGCTATCTCTTATCCTGGTATCAATTGAGGTCATGAGCATAAACGAAAACTACAAAGCAGTGAAAGGATTGGACCTATGGCAGGCAATGAAGAACTTGTTTGCTAGAGCTAAGGATATTAAAAAAGAGGTCGATGAAATTAGACACGAGCAAGATATTACAGGAACGCCTATCTAATAGTCAGTACTTCCATGAGGAGTCTGAGAAAAAACAAATCTATCTACACCACACTGCAGGCAATGGTAACCCCGTAGCTGTTTCTAGGTGGTGGAATAGTAATGGGGATAGGATTGCTACCGCATTTGTAGTGGGTGAGAAAGGATCTATTGTGCAGTGCTTTTCATCTAAGCATTGGGCCTACCATCTAGGCATAGATAGTCAAGACTTTTCTGCTCATGGACTCAAGTACCAAAACCTAAACAAGCTATCAGTAGGTATTGAGATATGCAATTGGGGTCCATTGAAGCTAAAGGATGGAAAGTACTACAACTATGTCAAGGGAGTGGTGGACCCGTCAATGGTAACCACATTAGATACACCATACAAGGGTAATAAATTTTGGTACAAATATACGGATGAGCAAATTGAAAGCACTCGACAATTAGTGGAGTACCTGTGTGAGACCTATGACATTCCCAAGGCATATCGAGCTGAAATATTTGCCATTGATAAAGAGGCATTCAAAGGTACTGCAGGGATCTACACGCATAACTCAGTACGCAAAGACAAGGCAGATATATACCCATGTCCTAGAATGATTAAGATGTTACAAAGCCTATGAGATATTTGATACCTATACTCATCCTGTTATCCTGCTCCGCTCCTAAGCGTGCTCAATGGCACTACAAGAAAGCACTTAAGAATGGATTGCAAGTAGTCCAGGATAGTGATACCATCCGCATAGCTACTGTGGACTCATTCCCAATAGTACACAATGACACTATCTTTTGGGAAAAGTTCATCGCGTATCGCGATACGGTAATAAAGTTTAACAATGTGTATGTACCTAAGACTAGATGGCAAACAAGGATTGAGTACAAGGAACGGGTAAAGACCTTAAAGATTAAAGGTGATACACAATGGAAAACAGCCAAGGCTAAACAGGTAGTCAAGTATAAAATACTATGGTGGCCTGTTATTGTTTCGTTTATTCTAGGTATATTGCTCCGTTTTTTAATCCAAAAGGGGCTACTTGACAGGATTGCCCTGCTGTTTAAGCTATGAGAAAAAGACTATTTTACGATATTGAGACCTCTTTCAATGTCGGAGTATTCTGGAGAACAGGATACAACCTAACCATTAACCCTGGGGATATCATTCATGAACGGGCTATCATCTGCATATGCTACAAATGGGAGGGTGAGGAAGAGATACACAGCCTAACATGGAGCAAATCACAGAGTGATAAGAAAATGATAGAGGCTTTTGTCAAAGTACTCCATGAAGCTGATGAGATTGTGGCTCACAATGGTGATAATTTTGACCTTAAATGGATACGTACAAGAGCTTTATTTCATGGCATTGGTGTTATGCCATCCCCTAAGACCATAGACACCCTTAAATGGGCTAAAAGGTATTTTAATTTTAACAGCAACAAGCTTGACTACATTGCCAAGCTACTCAAGGTAGGTGCTAAAATGGAAACAGGAGGCCTTGACCTGTGGAAAGATATAGTTTTTCGCAAGGATCAGGATGCATTAGATAAGATGGTGGAGTATTGCAAGATGGATGTTCAGGTCCTTGAGTCAGTATTTGAGAAACTCAACAGCTATGCCTTAGTAAACCATAACTATGCTGTGCAGTATGGTGGTGATAGATACGAATGTGCTGAATGTGGTGGTATTAATCACCGGTACAATAAGAAAGTAGTCACAGCTGCAGGAACAGTGCACCATTGGCTCCAATGTAGAGACTGCAAAAAGCATAACAAAGTAAATAACCTGGTATTTACTAAGTACCAAGAGTATCTTTACACCCGAAAGAAAAACATTTCGTAAGGCTATCCCCTTATTTTTACTGAGATTATCCCCTTATAGCACGCATAACTGCTGTAGTTTATCCCCTTTATTACCCATTATAATGTGATTATCACGTTATTACCTTTATTTTATGTCATTTTCACCACAATTCTACACTTATAATGTGGGTTCCTTATCTTAAATTTGTTGAAAATTAAATTTTTTTGTGCAAAATGTTTTGCAGTTATGAAACTTTTTATATCTTTGTCAGGTATTAACACTTAAAAATTATTTATGAAACAGTTTGAACGAGCCCTTGACTTTATCAAGACCAACCAAAACAACGCAGAGACCCTTGCTTTATTCTTAGAGCAACTGCTTGTAGAAGCTACTGAGGAAATGACTCAGACAGCACTCGATAACACAGAAGATTTTTTAACCATCCTAAACGCAAACAAATGAAAAAAGAACTATTTGATGTAGTAGCAAGCTTTGCTGTGGTCGTGGGTACCATGGTATTAATGTATCACTGTTTAATCTTTATGATATGCAAGTAACATTAAAAAACAATACAGCCTATTTTGACTTTGATGAGTTCCATGGGTGCTGTGAGTTCAAGATCACTAACATTACCGATGAGGACTATGAGGTGGAGCTAAGTGAAATTAAAGCCACTCAAGTTATTGGTGAGGTAGAACTTGACTACATCCTTACTGACATGCAACTTGACCAACTCAATGAGGAAATTATATGGTGCATCCAGGACACTAACATGGTCAGAGATATGCAAGACTTTGACAATTACTTTGATGAAGATGAATGGAGGTATGATGCATAGAGATATATCAGAGATGGCCAGATGGTGGACCAAACAGTCATTCGCAGGAGATAGAGGCGGCTCCTTTAATACCGCCCTTTATTTAGAATACTTAAAATGTAAGAACTCATGTACAGATTACTCTACTATTATGATAAAAGGCTCGCAGAGAGCTATGAATTCCCTACCAAAGCACTCTGCCATTGGCAACTTAACAAGTTCAGGGCAGCAGGTACTCACGTTTACGGACACTTTGTAATTGAGAAGGTATGAATCAACACAAAATATACAGGGTGCTAAGGCTCCTGCAGATGCTACAGGAAAAGCCCAGGACCGTAATGGGTATGTCTAGGTACTTAGGCACAAGTGAAAGGACAGCATACAGGTACCTTAAGCTATTTGAAAAGCTAGATTATAACGTAAAACGAGATAACTATTATAAATACTTTATTGAGAAAAAATGAATAAAATAATACAAGGTAATGCATTAGATTTAATTACTGAAATTGATGATCATTCTGTAGATCTTACAATTTTAGATCCTGATTATCAGGATTGGGATAAATTATGCGAAGATGGTTTAATATGTCAAGCTGTAAGAGTAACTAAATTAACAGGTAATATAATTTGCTTTACCAAACAGCCATTCGATTATAATTTAAGAAATGAAATTAATCACATTTTCAGAAGAGAAATTATATGGACATTTTCAAATGGAGGGGCATGGATTAGTAAAAAAATGCCATTAGTTAGTTTTCAAAAAATATTTTGGTTAACATTATCTAAGGATTTTTTTATTAATGTTAGAACAGGATTAAAATATAATGAATCAACTATATCCATGAAAAGAAAAACAAAAGTATTTGGAGATTACAAAGCTGATGGGAATTATTTTGAAAAATCAAATGAAGGTACTTGGATTAGAGATCATTATCATTTTAATAAACCACATTCTGGGAAAATACCTGCCAAACCTGAAGAGTTAATAAATATATTGATAAAATGTTTTTGCCCTGAAAATGGGTTAGTATTAGATCCATTTTTAGGTAGTGGTATATCTGGATTTGTTTCAAAAAAATTAAACAGGGATTTTATAGGATTTGAAATAGATAATAGTAGAGTATTAGAATATGAAAAAAAACAAAAAATTGAACAGCTATGAGAGGACAAATTGATGAGACAGTATTCGAGCTCACAAAACTACAAAATGAGGACCTAATGAATCTTATCCTAGAATACCAACTGAACACCCCGAGCAGGATAGAGTCAGTGACATACAAGAGGTACTATCTGTACAATTTTATGTACAACTACCGGCACATGACATACAGCATGATAGGTAAGTTTTTCAACCGAGACCACAGCACAGTGATACATGGGATGAGAGAGCACAAGTATTGGTATGACAAAAAAGATGAAAGGTACATGAAGTACATCCATCCACTACCTGACCTTATTAAGCAAAAGCGTGACGATGTTAACATCTTTGATGTCAGTGTCATGCCAATGTGTGACGAAGAGGCAAGGGTAACAATCACAGGTAACTACCCTCCAAAGTTATTAACAAAATTCACAGATAAAATGACTACATCCGAGATTGTGTCTATATTTGAGGACCATAATTTTTTAAGGGTTAATATGGGGGAGGGGGTCTAGGCTCCCTCTTTTTTGTGACAGTGTGACGATGGGACGGTTCTCTTATATAGGGGTCTTAAAAAATAGACCACTAAAAAAGTTTGCGTTCTGGAAAATTTACCGTCTTATCGTCACGCTTTGCCTGAAACCCAATACAGCATTAGTTTATAGCCGTGACGATAAAATAAAAACATCGTCACAAATTGTCTTTTATCGTCTTTTTTAATACTTTTACAATATGTTTAACCCTAAAATATCAGTCTTTCGCAGTTTGTTTAACAGCAAAGAGACACCTTTCACACTTGAGGCAATAGAAGTGTACAACAGAATCAAGCAAGGCAACCCCGAGCTAATTGGTAAAATAAATAAACTTAGAGCAGGGGATACTGACAGCAAAATGCAGCTCATGGCTATCATGTTTAACGGTACATTTAGTGAACGCAAGGATGATGGACTCATTCAGCATAGTGGTTTGTGTGTCCTAGACTTTGACAAGTACCCTGATGCTAAGACCATGGCAGCAGAACGCAAGAGGCTGATGGATTGCCCCTATGTTTATATGATGTTCACTTCACCTAGCGGAAATGGACTTAAGGTAGTTATACGTACACCTGAAAGCACTAAATTTGAACACAAGCGGAGGTTTGAGGCATACAAGGAATACATCAACAGTGATTATTTTGACGTTGCTAACAGTAATGTGTCAAGGGTTTGCTTTGAAAGCTATGACCCTGATGCCTACCTTAATGAGTTCTGCGAAGTATTCCAAGGTATTACCCAGGATAAAGGATACCACAAGGCAGAAAAGATAGCGGTGCTACCCATTGCTAATGAAGATCGTATCATTGAGCTAATCATGAAGTTTAACCATGGCAAGTTTGAAGATGGTCGCAACAATTGGACCTACAAAGTTGCATGTTGTATGTGCGAGTATGGGGTGGATAAGTATGCAGCCAAAAACTACCTGCTCCAATATCAACAGGATGGATTTGAAAGCAATGAGATTAACTACACCGTAGAGAATGCATACAAATCAAGTAACTTTAATATCAAGTACTTTGAAGATGCACAAACAGTTAGCAAGGTAAAGCTAAAACTTAAAGAGGGAGTTAAGGATGAGGATATCCAAAAGCAGTTAGGTGTTACCGGGGCCATCATTGAGTCAGTAAAGGAAGAGGTGCAGAATAGTGACGATGTGTTTTGGCAGGCTGATGGTAAGAAAATTACTATCGTGCCGCATGACTATGCTATCTTCCTGCACAAGCATGGCTTTGCTAAGTACTATCCTGAACGTAGCAACAAGCCTACCTATGTGTACATTGAAGAGAACAAGGTTAGTGAGAGCTCAGTGGAGCTAATCAAGGACTTTGTGCTCAAGTACTGCCTATCTAAGGGTGAACTTGATGTGTACAATCATTGTGCTAAGAATACACAGCTATTTACTGAGAGCCATCTCAATATGTTGGAGTCAATTGATATGCGTATCCTGCAGGACAGCCGGTACGTTAGTTACATCCCATTCAACAATGGAGTGGTGGAGGTCACAAAGGACAAGGTGGAGCTCTTGAGTTACATTGATATTGATGGGTACATTTGGAAAGAGCATATTATTAAAAGAAACTTTACCCGACTGCCATCTCATGATAACAATTTCCAAGATTTTGTACATAAGGTTTCAGCCCAGGATAGTGAACGGATTAAGGCAATGGAGTCAACGCTAGGATATTTAATCCACACATTCAAAGATAAGACTGACCAAAAGGCAATAATCTTCAATGACCAAGAGATTGATGATAACCCGAATGGAGGGAGTGGTAAGAGCTTGATGTTGACAGCCATCGGGAATATCCGCAAGATTATTAAGATAGATGGCAAGGCTTACAACCCATCTAAGAATGACTTTGTGTATCAGAGGGTCAACATGGATACTCAGGTGCTAGCATTTGATGATGTTAAAAAGCACTTTGACTTTGAGCAGTTATTCTCACTGATCACTGAGGGTATTCCGGTCAACAGAAAAAACAAGGATGAGATATACATTCCATTTGAGCGGAGCCCTAAAATAGTTATCACTACCAACTATGTGATTAGTGGAGCAGGTACCTCCCATGACAGGAGGAGACATGAAATAGAGTTTTTTCAGTACTTTAATAGTCAACGGAACCCACAGGATGAATACGGGAAGCTCCTATTTGATGAATGGTCAAAGGATGAATGGGCTCATTTTGATAACTACATGCTGAGTAACCTACAGATGTACTTGCAGAATGGATTGGTGAGGAGTATCTCTATCAATGCGGATGCAAAGAGGTTTATCCAGAATACTTGCAAGGAATTCTATGACTTTGTGATGGATGGGAATATAGCCCTTGATGTGAGACACTACAACAAGTCCTGTACTGAGGCATTCCAAGGTGATACAAATGGGTTTAAGGACCTTGATAGCAGGAAGTTTATCAAATGGGTGCAGGTGTATGCACTATACAAGGGCTACAAGTACACTAAGAATAAGGACCACCATGGCAGATACTTTGAATTAACGAAAGATGAACAATGATACAGATAACAAACGAGGATAATATGCTACTAATGGCTAGGTATCCTGATAATTACTTTGACCTGGCGATTGTTGACCCACCGTATGGTATTGATATTGAACAAAGGGTATTTAAGGATGGTAAAAAATGGGATAGTGAAACACCAAAAAAAGAATACTTTGATGAATTGTTTCGTGTTTCAAAAAATCAAATTATTTGGGGGGGAAATTATTTTATTGAAAATCTTTACTCAACAAAATGCTTTTTAATTTGGGATAAAAAAATAACTCAAAAACACACTTTTTCAATGGCTGAATTTGCTTGGACTTCATTCAATACTAACTCAAAATGTTTTTACCAACCTCCTCCAGGTGATAGGGGTTTTTATACAATAGATGAAACACGAATTCACCCAACACAAAAAAGTATTGATTTATACAAATGGCAACTATCTTTATACGCTAAGCAAGGAGATAAAATACTTGACACACACTTGGGCTCAGGCTCAATAGCAATAGCCTGCCATGACTATGGCTTTGAACTTACCGCCTGTGAACTTGATAAGGAGTACTTTGATAAGGCAATGGAGAGATTGAATAATCACATGGCACAGCAAAAACTATTTTAACCTATAAGATGAAAAAAGAATATAAAACGTTAATGCATGAGTTAAAAATTAAACGATATGCAGAGACCCATCCAAATTACCCCCCTAATTATATCCCAAAGACTATGTACAAAGACTCAACAGCAAACGGATTGACAAGAGCAATCTGCGACTACATTAATTACCATGGATATCAAGCTGAACGCATCAACACGATGGGAACAGCTAGAGAAAAAAAGACCACAGCCGGTAAGGTCATAGGTGTGACCTGGACCAAAGGCACAAGCACAGCAGGCTCTGCTGATATATCTGCTACCATTAAAGGACGTAGTGTAAAAATAGAGGTAAAGATAGGTAAGGATAGGCAGAGTGATGCACAGAAGAGGTATCAGGAGAACATAGAGAGGGCAGGAGGTACCTACTACATCGCAAAAAACTTTGATGATTTTGTAGATTTTTTTAATGAGTTTGTATCTACGAATTAAATTATTTGTATATTTGTTAAAATTAATACCTTAAAAAATGGCAACAGTTAGAAAGACCCCTCAAGCTGACGAGGCAAAAACAGCACTAAACATCTATCAAAAACTGCACCTTGCAAAGCAGTCAATGGGTAAGGTAGTAAAAAATGCTACTAACCCCCATCTGAAGCGAAACTATGCAGATATTAACAGCATCATTGATACGGTGGAGCCTATTCTACTAGACCATGGCCTGCTATTGATACAGCCTGTAAAGGATGATAAGGTGTACACGATCATTGCGGATGTGGATAGCTCTTATACCCTTGAATCATTCATGACATTACCTCCCATTACAGATGCACAGAAGTTAGGAGGAGCTATCACATACTTCCGTAGATATACTTTGGTTAGTTTGCTATCCCTGCAGGCTGTAGATGATGATGGTCATGAGGCAAGCAGAGCACCTAAGGCAAAGCCTACATTAGACGCTGACAAGTTTGCTAAGGCACTCAAAGCTATACAAGAGGGTAGATACTCAATTGAAGAGCTAAAAGCCACTTACAACCTATCTAAAGAGCAGGAGGGGCAGCTATGAAATTCAGAGCATCACAATTAGGAAAATTAATGACATCCTCTAGGACTAAGGGGGAGGTATTAGGACAAACAGCTAAGAGCTACATCATTCAGAAAGCTAAAGAGGACTTTTTTGAGTACAAAACGGAGCTCACTAACAAGTATGTCATGAAAGGCATACACCAGGAACAGGACTCGATTGACCTGCTCAATGCTGTGAGGTTTGAAAACTACAAAAAATACGAACACAGGGCAGAGAATGAATGGCTAACCGGTAGCTGTGATATAATCACTGAGGACCTTATCATTGATGTTAAGACCTCATGGTCCTTAGAGACGTTCCCTGCTACTAGCTATGAGCTCAAGGATCTATCTGAGTACGAATGGCAGGGTAGAGCCTACATGTGGCTGTATGATAGACCACGATTTGAGCTGTGCTATGTCATGGTGAGCACTGCGGATGATATTCTTAGTGACTATGATAGCTATGCCATTCACAAAGTGGACCACATAGATCCTGCTAAGCGTATTACCTCCATCAGATTTGAGAGAGACAAGGAACTTGAGATACAGATGGCTGAGAAACTGATAGCAGCTACTGAGTTCTACAAGGAAGTATTAACCCAATTAGAAAATAAATAAAATGGATAGAGAACAATTTTACCACGAGGCCTGCTTGAGAGCAATGCAAGGCCTCTTAGCTGCCTCAGGGCACTACAGGGATGAGCTAATCAAAAACCCATGTGAGTATGTAGCCAGTGCTGCTAGAGAATATGCTGCAGAGTTAACTGACCAAATATACGGTCCACCTATTGAATGGCCTAAAGAACGTTATTTTTAAGCTATGAAAGAACAGACAGCAGTAGAGTGGTACGCAGAACAAGCAATGCTATTAGAAATAAAAAGAGCAACAGGTAGTATTTCAATTACTAATATGCTAAATGAATTATCTAATATACTTAACCAAGCCAAAGAGATGGAAAGAAAAGAAAGATTAAAACATCAATTATTTATAGGGAAAGTATTTGAGATACTTGGCCTTGATAAGACAGTTGAATTATTAAAACAATGTAATGAAGAAATAATATGAAAGCAACACTAGAATTTAACCTCCCTGAGGACCAGGCAGAACATTACTGTGCCATCAAAGGGGCTGATATGCTAAACGTACTATGGGAGCTCAAGGCAGAGCTCCGTAGTATGCTCAAGTATGGAGAGCTACCGGATAAACAGTATGAGATAGTAGAAAAGATACAGGACTTCCTATTGAGTAGCCTAAATGATAACGACGTAAACCTAGACAAATGAGATATCCTATAATTTTTCTATCAGCTCTAGTCATAGAGATTTGTTCAACATTTTACATTAGATTTGTGTCCGAGGGCAATGCACCTGGTATGATATTCTTTGCAGCCATTGGTCCATTCCTTGGGCTACCATTCCTTGGCTACATGATCGAGGCTACCAATTGGAGTGAGAGAGTGTTCAATGCAGTGGCACTGAGCTTTGGATACATAGTAGGTACAATAATCGTAATAACTTTAATCAAATGATACTAGCACTAGCAATTTTAATAGCCCCTGCAATAGTGTGGGGATGGATTTCAACTATAAACTATATCAAATACATAAACCATGAGTAAATTCAAAGGAGAGGTAGTGTTTATCACACCAACAACGTCAGTATCTGACAAATTTAAGAAGAGAGAGGTAACTCTAAAAAGCCAGGATGAATATCCGCAGTATGTCACGTTCCAATTAACACAGGACAAATGTGACCTAGCCAATAACCTGAAAGCAGGGGAAGTGGTGGAAGTGAGCTATAACCTACGGGGTCGTAGATGGGAGGCACAGGATGGCACCATCAAGTACTTCAACTCTATTGAGGCATGGACCATGAGCCTTAGCTCCAAAACTGAACAGGCACCTATTGATAAACTAACCAAAGACTTAGACCTTGAGAGCAGTGACGATTTACCTTTCTGAGCAGCAGGAGCTGTCCGATTGGATGAGAAGAGAGATTAACGGAATGCTAGGCAAACGCTACAAGTTAACTCACCTATCTGAGGATATGAATGTCAACTATGCCAAGCTATACCGCTTCATGAGAGGAAAAAATGTAGGCACGGAGATCTATGACTCATTTTTTAGAGTATATTTGAGGCAATGGAACTCCTAACTCTAATACCTTTGGCATGGTGGTGGTGCAATTTTGAACCACTACAAGCAACTTTAACAAGGATATATATGTCCTTAAGACCAGGCACATGGGCCATACCCTTACTAGATGCATTGAGTTGCAGTAAGTGTGTGGCCTTTTGGCTTACATTGGCATGGCATCAGGACTTTATCCTAGCTTGTCAGGCAGCAGTGGGTGCCTATTTACTTGAATTATGTTTGAACAAACTGACATAGAGCTCATAGACTCAATTGATAGTACCGCAGATGCTGTAAAGTATTCTAAGCATTCCTGTGTACAGCTCTACAAGATAAGGGTCAAGTATGATGGACCACAGCCAAGAGAGTGCTTTTGTGCATCAGTGAGGCGGAAAGTGTGGTATAAGGACTTCATGAATTGGTATGAAAAAAGTCTTAGACAGGTACATCAATAACCACTACGATGAGGTCAGGGCTTACACGCTGTACTTTCTCACCAAAATGGGGAGCAATATCGAGGCGGATACAGTTATCAATAATTCATACCTCCATGTACTAACCATCAATGAGGATGCAGAGAGTGAAGACCAGGTCAAGAGCTATCTACTCAACACAATCAAGTATCAAATTCTATGGAACACATCACTGAGCCACAAGGATGATAGGGTAAATTCAATGGAGTATGAGGATAAAGATGAGGTTGATGATGAGCAGGATCTACATGCTAAGATATTGGAGGATAAAATCTACTCTACACACAAAGGGATGATTGAGATATACCGCAGTGAGATATCTGACCACGTTCACAGGATAGTATTTGAGGCATACATTGACAAAGGATACACCACAGCTCGAGCAATGGCTAAGTACTTTGATATTCCTGTTACATCAGCACACTATCTGATTAAAGAAATTAAACAAAATTTACGCAAATTACAATATAGGTATGAGACTATCTCAAATAATTAGTATCTTGGCTACATTCACTGCCTTGACCGGTGCATTCTTTCTAGTGAGGGAAAATACCACAATGGCAATGAGAGCCTTTGGGTTATGGATAGTGCTATATTACGCATGGTTATTTACACAAGAATACGAATATGACAAAGAAAGTAAAGAGTGAGTATCTAGGCCAGTACATGGTCCGATACAATCCGTTGGGGTTTGAAACTCCATTCACGGTAACAGAAGAAACAGCTGAACAAGCAGAGTATTTAACATCTATAGGTTTTGGGTATCTCTTTGAAGAGGTAGAGTCTGAAGCTAAGAGTAAAAAGTACAAAGCAGTAGATAACGAGGGTAATGAGGCCTAAACACATCGAGACCCCCGAGGCAATGTGGGATCTATTTGAAGCCTACAAGAGATGGTGCAAGGAAAACCCACGTTACTCCTATTCCCTATCTACTAAGACAGGTGAAGCTACTGCTGTTCCATTAGAGAGACCGCTTACTCAAGTGGGTTTCAGGACTTTTGCAGCAGATAAGGGGCAAAGTGTCCAGGATTATTTTGCAAACTACGAGGGGAGATATTCAGCGTACACGACAATCTGCTCACGCATAGAGGAGGCAATCCGCATGGACCAAATCGAGGGAGGTATGACAGGTCAATATAATGCATCCATTACTCAACGACTGAACAACCTAACTGAGAGAGTGGACACTACAACCAAGGGAGAAAAGATTGACAGCATCAAGGTGACCATAGTCCGACCGGATGCAGATTGATTTCATGTGTGCAGTGGTGGAAGACTACATCTACCGAATGAAAGGTGTTCAGGTAAATATAGATAGGAAAGCTGTAGCAAGTGATGGCAGGCAGATGGCTATGTTAATGAATGCCTACCAAATAGCATCTAATGGAAATAAAGAGCACGGTAATCTTTGAGAAAAACTACGAGGCACTGAATGACCCTAGCCTTAGGTTTGTAATCAATGAGGGAGGCTCCCGTTCCTCCAAGACCTACAGCCTTTGTCAGTTGGTTATCATCTACTGCCTGCAGAACAACAACAAGGTAGTATCTATCATTAGAAAGACGTTCCCTGCTTTGAGGGCTACAGTGCTCAGGGACTTCATTGAGATACTCAAGGAGCTAAACATCTATTCAGTGGAGGACCATAACAAGAGTGAGCACATCTACACGTTCCCTAATGGGTCCATTGTGGAGTTCTTTAGTGTGGATGACGAGCAGAAGATACGGGGTAGGAAGAGAGACATTGCATGGTGTAACGAAGCCAATGAGCTGTACTTCGATGACTTCACTCAGCTCAACATGAGGACTGAGTCCAAGCTAATCTTTGACTACAACCCAAGTGAGAGCACCTCATGGCTATACGAGCTACCAACGGAGGAGAGTGTACTAATCAAGTCAACCTACAAAGACAACCCATTCCTACCTCAAAGCATTAGGTCACAGATAGAGGACCTCAAGCGAACGGATGAGGCCTTGTATCAAATCTATGCCTTGGGTGAGAAAGCAATCAGCAAGAGTAACATCTATTCTAACTGGTCATTCATACCACACCGCCCTGCTAGGTTTGTCAACTATGTGTATGGCCTTGACTTTGGATACAATCACCCCACTGCACTCATGCGGGTCTATTGGTGTGACAATGACATATACATTGAGCCTGTGATATATGAGAGCTACCTCACTACACCCATGCTCATAGACAAGATGCAAAGCTTCAACGTTGAAAAGACCGTGACCATTGTAGCTGACTATGCAAGGCCTGAAATAATAGCAGAGCTAAACAATGCAGGCTATGATGTGCAGAACGCTAACAAGGTGGTCAAGAAAGGCATTGACAACATCAAGACCTTTGGTGTGCTATGCCAAGATGACAAGGCTATCCGCAAAGAGTATGAGAATTACAAGTGGAAAAAAGTAGGTGACATGATCACTGATGAACCGGTCAAGATGTGGGATGATGCAATGGATGCAATCAGGTATGCGACCACTCACATTAGGCAAGAGTACTACACGGATGATAGTTACTATGCATTTTAGAAACAAAACACCAGGATAAAATAATATAGGTATGGCAATCACAGCACAAGCTATACCGCAGGTACTGACACCTGCGTACAATCCTATCAAGTACATCTATGATAGCACCAACAAGAACCTTGGAGGCTTCAAGTATATCTTTGATATCTATGAGAGTGGAACCACTAACAAGATAGCAGAGTACAGGGTGCTCCCGATGTATAGCACAGGCTATGGTGAGATTGACCTCAGCAAGCTTTTGCAGTCTAAGGTATCATTTGACCTTGAGCCATTCAACACCACGGTGTATGATGCACCCAATAGCCACTACAAGTATGATGTTAAGGTAGGTGAGGAGTACCTAACCACTACCTCATTCACATCTGCAATGACTCAGTATGTGACTGCACCATACGTTGGTAGAGTTCAATTGAATGGAGCTAACACCTTTTTGGTGGGTGACCAAATAGTCTTAACACAAACAGGGCTAGGTGCAGTGAATGCTAACTTCGATGGGCTGTACACTGTGCTTGTGGCTACACCTACCTACATCGTGATTAACTTCCTATGGAGTTCCATCACGAATGCTAACAAAGATGTTGACATAACATATGCAGATGGGAGGAGAACCATTACAAGAGACCTACTCACTAAGCTAAACAACTATGTATTCAATGGAGCTATCCCTTGGACACAATGGCCTAGCTACCTATTCACTGACTACTTTCTCAATTCACCATCAGATAAGTTCCTTAGCTCTATCCCTGCTCAGGAGTTCTATGCTACGCTATCTCAAGACCTTTGGATGAACGCAGTGTATGGAGGTCCAGGACCAGGTACTCACAAGATTATATTCACCAATGATGCAGCTGAGATATTTGAGAAATCAGTATCAGCCACTGACCATGTAACAGGTAACGCAGTAGGTCCTAACAATGCAGGTACCTTGACTGTGGTAACAGGTGCATTGCCATTGATTAAGCCTACCACTCAATGGTATGAGTTCTACTATGAGCACAATGGCAATCAGGTCACACAGAGCTACCGGGTGAACATAGATCGTAGAGTCCAGGATAAAGAGATTAGCATTATATTCCTTGACCGCTATGGCTCATGGGGTAGCTTTGCATTCACAGGTAGATACTTTGAAAGGGGCAACGTAACAAGAGAACAATACAATCAAGATGTGCCAGGATATATTGACTCAAGTGAGTGGACCTATGACCTCACAGATAGAGGCTTCATCAACAGCTATGTGAGTGTAGATAACACCATCGACATCAATACCAATTGGATGAATGAGCAGATGGCTGAGTACTTCACTGAGCTAGTCAGTTCACCTTACACCTACTTCAAGATTAGCAACTACGATGAGAGCTGTGACATCCCTGCAAGCACTGAGTATGTGAGCTGTAACATCGTGACATCTAACTACGAGAAATTCAAGCAACGGAATAAGAACTTGATTAAGCAGAGCATTACAATTAAGCTAGCTAATAACGATATAGTCAATGGTTAAGATACAACTAGCAACGGGCTATCTTGAGGTAAAGGAGGGTACATCATTCCCTTTGAACTTTCAGGTAGGGGATATTAGAGATATCTCTCAGAGGAAAGGTAACTTTTCTAAGACCATTACATTGGTAGGCAGTAAGAACAACAACGACCTACTGAACCACTACTACGATGTGAACATCATAGCAGGTACATTCAATGTCAATGCTTTGACTACCTGCTCAGTTATTCAGGATGGTATCCCTGTCATGGAGGATGCAAGCCTACAGCTCACAGCAGTTAAGAAAGTACAGATAACGGATGGCTATGAGCACCATGTAGAGTATGAGGTATTGGTCAAGGATAACAAGGCAGACTTCTTTACAGCCATCAACAACCTTGAGCTAACAGATATAGACTTCAGTGACCTCAACCATACATACGATGCATTCAATGTAGTTAACAGGTTTACCAATACGGTAGTGGATGGCTTCAAGTACTTCCTCCCAGGTAGTGGTGATGCATTCTACAGCACTCAAGAATTCAAGCCTGCTATCTTTGCTAAGACTTACTTTGACCGTATCTTTCAGGATGCGGGGTTTCAGTATAGTTGGCCTGACCTAGCTATTGATAGGTTTGATCGTCTCATCATTCCTTACAATGGGGATACGGATAACTTTGATTACAATGACTACACAGTCAAGGCTAATGCAGGACCCAACACTTATACCGGTACATTCTTTGCAGGTACTGCTGAATTCCAAAACCCTCAAACAATAGCAGGGTGGACTGAGACGGAGGACCCTCAAAACATTTACAATCCTGTGACGGGGGTATATAGCACCCCATTCAACATTAGCTCAAACAACTCACAGCAGTATGACTACAGCGTGCAGATACAATATGAGCTTAGGCTAGTCAACTCATCAGGGGTAACGCTGTACTCAGGTACCAATGGCTTTGCCTCACCTGTATTCTTTCAGCCTCAGTTAGTGCTCACACAGAATGGTGTGGTGTGTTACACTACCAACCTATACACCAACCCTGCACCATTGAATGCGAGTCCATCAGTGACCTATGCAGTGCAGTCACCCACATCGGTGGCTAATGGTACCACTACGATCTTGAGTCAAACAGCTGTATGCACCATGGCCTTGACTGCACAGAACTTACCACAGCTATCTCAAGGTAGGCTAGCCATCAAGGTGCCTAGGATATTATACGGTCAAACTAACCAGCCTGCACTATCCCCTATATGGAGAACGGGGTCAGCTACAGGACCAGCATGTGCATCCGGTCAGATTAAGATACAGGCAGTCATTACTAACATTGACATCAGCATTACCCCAAGCAATAACATTGTGGCCATTGGTGGTACCATTGATGTGAATGACTATGTGCCTAAGAAGATAAAGCAGAATGAATTTATCAAGGGTATCTTCAACATGTACAACCTGTATGCAGAGGTGGACAAGTCACAGCCTAACCTACTCAACCTAATCCACAGGGATGACTACTACGATGCAGGTAAAGAGGTAGATTGGACCTTGAAGCTAGCTAAGGATAGAGAGCAGTCACTGTCATTCCTACCTGAGCTTACAAGCAAGAAACTAATACTAACCTATGCACCCGATAAGGATAGCCCTAATGAGACCTACACCACAGCTACCAATCAAATCTATGGACAGGCAGAGGTGGTCTTTGACAACGAGTATGTAAAGGATGTAACTACTAAGCCTGTATTGTTTGGACCTACTCCAATAATCAGGACACCATTCGGGGCATACGTTCCAATGATTGCAGGGCAAGCTCCTAAGACTAACCTGCGTATCCTGTACGATGGCACAACACGTAGCTGTTCACCGTATCACATCTATGACTATGGTACAACAGGTATGACAGGGGTAACAAGCTACCCATACGTTGGTCACTTTGATGATCCATTGAACCCTACCTTTGACATCAACTTTGCGACCTGTTCATTCTACTACTACCAACCATCAAGCCTAACAGATAACAATCTATACAACAGGTATTGGAGACGGACCATGGGGCAGATAAACAACGGTAAGATGTTGACTGCATTCTTTAATCTTAAAGAGTCTGATATCCAACCATTGGAACTGAATGATAAGATTAGGATTGATAACTCATGGTGGAACATTAACAAGGTCATTGACTACAATGCCAATGGCAATGAGCTCACACAGGTAGAGCTAATCAGCATTGATAACGAGGTGGACTTCATGCCATTCATTAACCCATTCGGTACACCAGGTGTTGGACTGCCTAACATCAGTGGTATCCAACAGGTAGGCAACAGCACTGTGGTTAAGACCAAGAGTATGAATAGCAACGTGCTCACAGGTGGTGGTATAGTTGGTGACGTGGTGAACAGGGGTAACGTGGTACCGGGTGGACTTAGAGTCATGGTGGCCACTGAGGGATACAGTGTTGAGGATGATGGTATAGTCACTGACAACTTAGTGGTACGTGGCCGCATGAATGGAATACCTGTAGATCCATCTTACTACAAATACACAGCAATGCTTAATCAAATGGGAACAGCAGACCCAACAGCAGATGTGAAAGAGAGTAGCTTTGGAGATATCGTTTGGGTTAGAAATAATCAGGGAGAGTATGAGGGCTTTATCCAGAATTGGGAGATAGGAACAATCCTAGCTAGCGAGCTTACTGTCATGATTAACAACGTAAACTTTGACGGGGTGATCAGTGCTCAGTACATCCCAAGTAACAACAGCATTTATATATTAACAACTCAGATAGGTGTGGGGTATGTAGATAACTACCTTAACTATACCACATTAGAAATAAGATATTACAAGCCATAAGATGAATGAAGTAGAAATACCTTTAAAACTCGGTGGCATTGGTGCCATCAAGGCAGAATTAAAATCATTAAAGGGTGCCATTGCTGAAGCAACTGACCCTGCAGATATTGCCAGGTTATCACAACGAGCAGGTGAACTTAAGGACCAACTATCCGATGCCAATGAGGCAGTGAATACCTTTGCTACAGGCTCTAAGTTTGAGCAGGTCAGTAACTCATTAGGTGGTATCAAAGACTCATTGCTTAGCTTAGACTTTGAAGAGGCACAGCAGAAAGCTAATGTCTTTAAGAATGTAATAGGTGGCATTGACCCTAAGATGATAGCAGGAGGGTTTAAGTCCTTGACAGGGGTTATCATGACCATGGGTAGTGCATTCGTTTCATTAGGTGCAACCATTCTAGCTAACCCAATCTTTTTATTGGTGGCTGTGATTGTGGCTATTGTTGCTGCCATTGTTATCTTTCTCCACAAGATAGGGGTGCTACAGAAAGTACTTGACTTTTTAATGATACCTGTTAATGCATTGATTGAGGGTCTCAAAGCATTAGGTGATTACCTAGGATTGACTAGCTTTGCTGCCGATGAGAATGCTGAAAAGATGGCTAAGGCTAATGAGAAAACATCCGAGAGTTCTAAGAAACGAGCTGATAAAATATCTGAAAGCTACGACCAAGAGATTGCCATGGCTAAGATTGCAGGCAAGGATACCACACAGCTAGAGCTTGACAAGTCAAGAGCACTGGAGAAAGAGTCTATCAAGAGAAAGGCGGCAGCTAAGA
>Ga0315899_10001218_pt1 | contig 29799 bp, 22 predicted proteins | sample LakEriMetagenome_2_FD_203518 | JGI IMG/M metagenome (GOLD analysis project Ga0315899, IMG submission 203518) | Freshwater fungal communities from buoy surface, Lake Erie, Ohio, United States - Buoy 4 MA112 | ecosystem: Environmental > Aquatic > Freshwater > Lake | place: USA: Lake Erie, Ohio... | reverse complement strand
TATTAGATATGTCGGAATAAAACGAGATTTAAGTTATGATGGCGTTAAACTACGATTCATAAATTCTGGTTCTACATCTACAACAGACGACATTGCAACCACTCTTCCCATCTCTGAGTTTACCGCTGATATGGCCAACACAGAGTATTGGATGTTCTTCTCAGCGATACCTAATCAAGTAGCTCACACTAGTAAAGCCTTATCATATAGTATTGAACGAGTGTAATTAAATACTAATTAATGCAACAAAGAATACCATTCCAGTGGGGTAAAGCGAATTTTGCTTGGAATACAAATCCATTCCCGAACCAAAGTAAAAATCCGTTTACTTGGGATGATTGCGCACTAATAATTGAAGTATTAGAAGGTTTAACAGGAGGTAAAGCTCCTGAAGACATATGGAAAGATAAACAAAAGAAAAAACAATTTATTAAATTACTTTGTAAGATTGAAGGCAAAGAATACAAAGAAACTAAAGAAATAATAGATCGTAAAATACGTATAACAGATATAGCCCTAGTGGCTAAAGAAGTTTTAGGAATAAATATAAAAGTAGATTTATAAAATGTATAAACTTTTTACAGACAAACCTGAAGTATTTGAGTGTAATATTAAACTTGAAGGTGCTTCATTAAAAAATAGTCAAGCTCGTTTAATTATTGAAACAGAAGATGTAAATCTTTTATTCAATGGTTCCATTAATAAAGATGGAAAATGTACTATTCCTATTAAAAAATTAAAAGGTCTTTTAGAAAGTAACACAGAAGGTCAAATTAAGCTTGAGATCATCGCAGAGGATACGTATTTTACACCATGGAAATCAAGTTTTCAAGTTGAAGCATCTAAAAAATTAACTGTAGAAGTTAAATCCCAAGACGCAGAACTTATAATGGAGAATACTCCTAAAATTCAAGTTAGTGGTATTAAAGAAGAAAACATTGATCCTATAACAGAACATGTAATTAAGTTAGTTAGGATGTTAATTAAAGAAGATATCAATGTTAAAAACTTAACTATTAAAAAAGATAAAGTTAATAACATTGTGGCTACTTATTTGCAAGAAAATAAAATTGAACAAAACCAAGTTCAAGAAATTATAGACGGGATTATCTCAAAACTCCCTAAATAAAAAAATTAATAAGTTATGGCTGGACCCTTTGACTTAACAGGTCAAAATATTGAGAATACATACCAACGAGTTTTACAAACCCCTGATGGTGTTAATGTTTATGACGGCACAGGCTCTGCTTTTGTATTCACAGCAGTAGCTGTCCCTGAAGGTCCTAATACTTCAGTACAGTTTAATGGAAATGGATTATTTAGTGGCTCATCAAACTTTACTTTTAATAGTGCTTCTAATACTTTAACATTAACAGGTAGTTTAAATATAACCGGTTCTACAACACAAACTGGTAATAATACTCTTATTGGTAATACAGTATTAAGCGGTAGTATAAGAATTAGTGGATCAAGTGATATACAAGGAACTACTACAATGACTGGTTCTTTAAATATAACTGGTTCCACAACACAAATTGGAAATAATTCTCTGCTAGGAAATACTAGATTATCAGGCAGTATCATAATCTCAGGAGCATTTGGAACAAATAACCCCACTGTCAGAATATATGGTGATACTTTACATGATGGTTATATAAGATTTGACCCTGTAAGCACAAACATAGATACTTCAATTTCTGCTTCTTATATCTATGTATCAGGTTCAACAAACGACTTATACTTTAGTCAAAATGGTAGTGGATACAATAACGTAACTCGCTTACGTTGGTTAGAAGGTAATCTATATACCGGACTATTACATGGTGGAAATATAACAGCTCCAGTTGGTGGAACTACTTTTAATGTAAGTAGTGGTAGTGGTATTGTGGTAGATTTAAATGCTTCTTTAACTGATGATCCATATCCAACAATAAAGTTTGTTAATTGGGATAATATTCTTAATCAAAGCATTAATGAATTAACAAATGCTGTTCAAACCTTTATTGGTATTGATAGCAATGGCCAAATAATTCAACAAACTGATCCATGGTTTAATGGACAGTACAACGAATCTATATCAATAGGAACAGTTCTTCACCAAAACAAATCCACTGTAAATGCTTCAATCACCTATCCAAATGTAGCATATGGTTACAAACAAAGAACTTATGACTTTATAAAAGCATTTGGACCACTTAAACTATCAGGATTTACCTTACTCACAAGTAGTTCTTTAGGTTTAACAGTTGCTGCTGGTACAGCGTTTGCAGATGGTAGAAATTACCAAACAGACCCTAATAATCCTTCCTACATCACAGACCCAGGAACTACAGTATCAAAAATATTTAGATATTATCAATCAGGGTCAGCTTTTGTTCAAGACACAAACAATGCTTTAGGTTTTACAGGAATTGATGTAACTAAATATAACCTAAATGGTAGTGGATCATTAGTAAATACTAGTGGTGGTAAATACTACGCTTACCGTGTTTTTTGGTATCCAAATAGTGCGACAAAAGGTATAGTTGTTTATTATGGATTAGGTGAATATAATTCTTTAGATATAGCTCAAAGAGATTATCAACAAGAACCTTTTGTAGAAACACCCAATACACAACAAAATGCTATACAATTAGCAACTATTTTCATTAGAGGTAATGGTAGCTTTACAACTCCATCTGACTACAGAATAGTCCAATCAGGATTATTTAGATCGGTAGTTGGAGGCAGTGGAGGTGGTGGAGGAGGAGCATCAGACTTATCAGCTCTAACTGATGTACAATTAGGTACTTTAACAGATAAACAATCTTTAGTATATGATTTTGCTTCATCTAAATGGAAAAACAGCTATTCTCTTTCAGGATCTTTAACAGGTAGTTTATATGGTACTGCAAGTTGGGCTACAAATTTTATATCTGCTTCTGATTATGTTTTAAATTCAAAAACTGGATCATTTGCAATAACAGGTTCAAATATTTTTAGAGGAGACCAAACAATTTCTGGAGGTTTATTTGTATATAATACAGTCACTAATAATAACAGCCTTGATACTTTAAATAGAGCTTTAATTTCATCTGATGGAATAACAGGTGTTAGTTGGGGTGATAGAAGATTAATAGGAAATAATGGATTTGAGACTGTAAAATGGAATGAATATATTTTAACTGATAGTTCTCGCAATACCTCAGTTGATTGGGAGAATCGACAAACTTTAGATTCTAATGAAGTTGCCTCTATAAATTGGAATACTAAACAATTATTACAATCAGATGGAGTAACACCTGCTTTAAATTACTATACAGATAATATAATAAAGATTATAGGTGATCTTATTCCTGGAGATCCTATTACAAACAACACATCTTCATGGAGCCTAGGTTCACCTACTGCAGCATGGAAAGATTTATATGTTAGTAATGGTTCTATAACATTTATAAGTGGTTCAAGTCAAGCTAGCATAAAATTAGATAACAACAATAATATAATTTTTACAGGAGCATCAGTTACTTTACCTACTAGTTCTATAGTAACAACTGCTCAAACTGCTTCCTATCTTAATACTTTAAATCAAAATTTAACTTTAAGTGGTTCATTAACTATATTAAACAATTTAACAATTTTTGGAACACAAAGTGTAGTTTATATTACTTCATCTCAACTTGATATCTCAACAAATATTATAACAGTTAATACATCTACACCCGCAGTACGATTTGGAGGCATAGCAGTTAAAGATTCGGGTTCATTAGCAACAGGAAGAACAGGGTCATTATTGTGGGATTCACAAAATGATGTTTGGATTTACTCAAATCCATCTGGAGCAGCATATGATGGTGGATTATTACTCACTGGACCTAGAAATACAAGTGGTTTAGGAAATGAAGTTGGCATCACTACAAATTACCTCTCTAAAGGTGATGGTAGTCATCATATGACCTCATCTCAAATATCAGATGATGGTACAACAGTAACTATACCTGGTAAATTATCTGTCACTAGTGGTATAACAGGATCATTATTTGGCACATCAAGTTGGGCTACTAATGCTACAAATGCTACAAATACTTCACAAGTGTTTATAATAGATGGGCTATCAGGAAATGATTATTACATACCTATGTTTGTACAAAGTACTGAAGGTAGTAATACTTCACTATATGCTAATGGTCCTGCTTATAGTACTAATACAAGCACTTTAACCGCTACTAATTTTAATGGTACTGCTACCACTGCTTTAACTGCTTTAACTGCTTCATCATTATCAAGTACTTTTGCCCCCTCATTTATTGCTTATACTGGTGGTACAGTAAATAATGGTAGCACAACACTAGCAGATGTACATAGTTCAGCTGGTTGGAATAATATTAGTGCTGGGTTTTATGAATTTGAAATATATACAACATATAATTCTGCCGCTACAACCGTAGGAATTAAACTTTCTATTAGTGGTACAACAGCATTTAGTTACTTAGCAGCTGATATAGGCTATAGTACAGGAGTTGCGGATAGAGCTGCTTTTATGTTTGCTACTTTTGATGGTGGTGGTACAGCTGCTTCATCTTTTGCTACAACAAACAATGCTTCTATAATGCAAGGCCATATTAATGTAACATCAACAGGGCAACTTCGCCTGAGATACGCTTCAGAAGTAGGAGGCCAAATAGTTTCAGTTACTAATGTTACAGGATATTTGAGAAGACTATATTAACTAGCTTTAAAATTAATATTTATAATTAAAAGTAGTTAATGGCCCAAGTCTATATAAGTCAATATGCTCGAAAAGCAGCAATAGCAGATTCTACCATATCCTCTTCATACGCTGCTACAGCTTCATATGTTAATCCTTTAAGACTTGACCCTATTCAAGACCCAAATCCAACAGGTCTTTTATATCCTTCTTCAACTTATTTATATCAAAGTGCATCCAACACTTCCCTAGGATATGACATGTATGTTAGACAAGATGGGAATGTTGTAAAATGGAAATGGATAGAAGGTATGTTAAATACAGGTCTTCTTTATGGAGGTGTATTATCATATTCTGCTAGTTCTTTTCTTATAACCCCTGGAGCTGGTTTAATTGTTGATCACAATGCTGCTTCTAATTCTGAAATAGGGCCTGTAGTTCAATATGTTTCTTGGAATTCTATAACTCAAAGTATAGAAAATATAGGAACATATCAAAATACTTTTGTTTATATAGATAATGAAGGTAGTGCTAGTCAACAAAATGTATTTTTTGTTCCTGAACAATATCAATTCTATATTCCTTTAGGTAGAATATCACATTATGATAATATAGAAACTAATGGTTCTAGCATGAATGTTCAAACTGTTTATGATATTGATAGACAGCAGAATGTTTTTATTAGAGCATTTGGACCATTAAAATTAAAAGGTGTAGCTACTAGTGGTCAAACTGGTACTTTAAGATTAAATATAGGATCAGGTACTGCTTTTAATTTAGGAGGATATTATAATAATGATCCTAATGAGCCTAGTATTTACAATGTGTATACTTACAACACAGCTAGTATTGTAAGAATATATAGAAGTGGGTCTGGATATGATTTTGATAACAACGGTGGTTCTTACTATACTACTATAGACCCAGGTAAATATGATAACGGAACAGGTATTTTAGCTTCTGTCAATAGTACTGATTGGTCTATTCAACGTGTGATGGTGAATCCAATTTCTGGTAGAGCTCACGTTTATTATGGACAAAATGTTTATGATACTTATGATGAAGCTATAGCTTCTATATTATCAGAGGAATTTGTTGAAAGTGATGCTACAGCAAATTCTTATGTTTTTTCAGCTTACTTAGTTATAAAAGGAAACACTACTGATTTAAACAATGCTGAAAATAAAATAGTTCAAGCTGGTTTATTTAGGAATGTAGGCGGTGGAGGAGGAACAGGAGGTGGAGGAATACCTGGTGGTGAAAATACCCAAATTCAATTTAATAATGCTGGAGTATTTGATGGTGAACCTGAATTTACCTTCAATTCAACTACAAACATTGTAACTTTAACAGGCTCAATGCTTGTAAATGGAGCAGTATCAGCATCATTTGGGCCTAATACTGTTGGTTTTTATGGGACATCAAGTTGGGCTGTAAGTGCTTCTCAAGCAGTATCCGCATCATATGCTTTTTCTGCTTCTTATGCTTTATCTGCTTCGCAAGCAGTAACAGCTTCTTATGCTCTAACAGCCTCTTTCGCTGCTACATCATCATATGCTTCTTCTAGCCCTAACTTTGCTAATACAGATTTAATATTTACAGGTAATAGAAAACATGATACTAATAGATACTCATATTTTATATATAGTGATTTAGTAGGAGGTAATGAAACAGATCCTTTTCAAGGATTTGGTGTTAGTGGTAGTTTTCATTACTTTAACACAGGTTCAAATGTTTTAGGAACAGCTGCTGGATCAACAAACACTTACACATACATTGAGATAACATCTCAATCTATAGATTTAAGTTTTAATGCTGATCCTGCAGTACCAAGTGTTTATTCTTTTACCAACACTACAGCTTCTTTCTCCAGCTCTTTAACTGTAACTAAATCAGTTTTCTTCCCAGGACTAACATCTACCCCACAAGTAAATGTTGTAGTTGTAGATACAGCTTCAGGTAAGTTATTTTATTTAAGTTCTTCTTCTTTAGGAGGAACAGCAACAGCAAATGTAGCTATATCATCCTCAGGTACTGGATTAACAGCTACTGTAGCATCTATAAACTTTACAGGTGCTGGGGTAGCAACTACAACTAATGGAAATAATGTAACTGTAACTATTCCTGGAGGAGCAGGAGTTGCGGGTGGAGCGAATACTCAAATCCAATTCAATAGTGGAAGTGAATTTAGTGGAAGTGAAAACTTTACTTTTAATTATGTTAATAATATTGTTACACTAACAGGTTCAATGATAGTGAGTGGAGCAATATCTGCTTCATTTGGACCCAACACTGTTGGATTTTTTGGTACTGCTTCTTGGGCTCAAAGTGCTTCACAAGCTATAAGTTCAAGTTATAGTTTAAGCAGTAGTTATGCTTTATCAAGTTCTTATGCATTATCTGCATCTTACAGTGATACAAGTTCATTTTCTTTTACTTCATCATTAGCATATACTGCTTCATTTATAACCGCTTCTAATGTGTGGGGACCATTTGGTTCTAGTAGTGTGTTAAGTGCTTCTTATGCTTCCGGATCTACAAGTGCTTCTTATGCAGCAACAGCCTCTTTTGCAGCCACTGCTTCTGCTGCCCCATCAGACACTTATATTCAATATAATAAAAATGGAGTATTAGGTGCTGAAGAATATTTTAGATATATTTATACTTCTCATAGTTTACAAAATGGTTATAATACTATAGCTTTAGGTAATTGGTCCCACACTGAAGGTAAAGGAACTATAGCGTCTGGATCATACTCAACAGTAGTAGGTCAATATAATATAGCTTTACCATCACAAAGTGCTTTTATAATTGGTGATGGAACAGAAACTCTTTCAGCTGTTGGCTCAGGACAACTAAATGCTTTTACCCCAGATAAAGGTAATACTTTTTCTCTTAAACATCAACTAGGTACTGGTCCTTCTGTTGGAGATACAATAACTATAGTTGGAGGGTCAGGTAGTGAAACTTTTACTATTACTAGTGTTAAAAATTATGGTGGAGGTAATTATGACATTTCTGTAAGTCCTGAAGCTAATCAAAACTTTTTTTCTGGAGATACATATACTATATATAGTTTAATATTTGATAGACATAATCTTTTATTTGCTTCAAGATCATGGTTTGAAGTAAGTGCTTCAAATGTATTTTTAAAAGGAATTCCTACTTTACCTGAAACCCAAGTATTAATGTATAATACTTCTTCAGGTCAAGTTTACTACACAGCTTCAAGTGCAATAGGTGGAGGCGGAAGTGGAACCCCCACACCCCCAGCTTCTCCTACTAACAGTATTCAATTTAATAGTGCTAGTACATTTGGAGGAAGTGCTGCTCTTACTTTTATATCCTCTAGTTCAGAAGTATATTTAACTGGTTCTCTTATAACATCAGGTTCTACTCAAACTATAGGAACAGCTTCATTTACAGGATCTGTTTTAATTACAGGTTCTACTAATGTTAATGGAACATTATTTTTTGGTACTGGTTCTGCTCAAGCTCTTTACACCACAGCTAAAATTACAACTGTAAGTGGTATTAATACTATTTATTCCTTACAAACAGCATCATATGATGGAGCATTTTTTGATTATACTTTAACATCAGGATTAAATGCTAGAGCAGGACAGATAATGTCTATATGGAGTGGTAGTAATATTAGATATACAGAAACAACAACAACAGATATAGGATCAACCTCTGAATTTATCTTCTCAGTAGCTTTAACAGCCGGTTCTGCTTCACTACAAGTGACAGGATCTACAGGTGCAGTAATAAAAACAATAATAAAAGGTATATAATAAAATGAGTACTTCAATAGGTGGAAAAATAGTAACAGATGGATTAGTAATGCATTACGATGCATTAAATAAAAGATCATATCCTGGAAGTGGAACTACTTGGTATGATTTAACTCCATATAATAACACAGCAAGTTTAAATGATGGAAATAATCCTGTAACTATAGCAAATGGTTATGCTTCTTTTGTAGCTGATGATGCTGGGACTAATGATAGGTTCATGTATATTAATAATATAAATGAAATAAATAGCACAACTGAGTATGTCACTGTTGATATGTGGGCTAAAATACCCTCTTATACTGGGGATACCAATACAGCTAATTCATATCTTTTTGGATTTACTACTTACTATGGAATAAGTATTAGAGCAGGTAGTGGAACTCCAACTGGTCAATTTGGTTTCACAACAAATAGTTCTGATATTTTTGGAATAAATGATTTATCTTTTCTTCAAACTACTTTACTAGATAAATGGGTCCATTATTCTTTTGTAGCATGTGATTACCTTGTCTCTAACATTCCTAGCTCAAGTCAAAAAATATACATAAACTCAGTTCCTTTAACTATGAATCAATTCATATTAGATGAAGATCCTAATTTTAGAAGTTTTTCATCAACATCAACAAGTAATATATCTTTTGGAACTAGAAGAAATAATGCTTTTAGCAGAGTCACAACATATGATGCCGCTTTAATAAAAGTCTACAACCGCGAACTTACCCAAGCAGAAGTAACTCAAAACTTTAACGCACATAAAGGAAGATTTAATATTTATTAATAACAAATCTGGGATAGGGAAAAGATTTAAAGTATGGCAAATGAATTTGTAATAAAAAATGGGTATTTCTCTCAAGGAAATTCCAATGTAACAGGATCGCTACAAGTGACAGGATCAGTAGGCGTTACTGGATCTGTATCAATAACACAATATATCACTGCTTCTAAAGTCCTATTCTCAAGCTCAAATGGAAACCAATTAACTGTAATAGGATCTGGTTCAACATTAGCTCAAGTTTATGGTTCTCAAGGTAATTTACTAACAGTAAATGATACTTTCTCTGGATCTATATTCACAGTCACAGACATTTCTGGTTATCCAATATTAGATGTTACTTCTGATTATTATACTGGATCTGTGTTTATGCCTATGATGCAATCACAATCACAACAGCATGTTGTGGTTTACAATTCTGCATCTGGATTACTAACATATGTATCTGCTAGTGCTGTTGGGGGTGGAGGAAGTGGAACACCTGGGGGACTAAATAAACAAATTCAATTTAATGGACTTGGAGGATTTAGTGGTTCATCAAACTTTACTTTTGATAGTGCTTCTAATGTTTTATTATTAACAGGTAGTGCTCAAGTAACAGGTAGTTTAATAGTTTCTGGTGGATTTGTTGTGTATAATACATCTCCTAAATATAAAATTATTGATACTACTGTATCTACACTATCCTACAGTAGTGGTTTTACATCTGTTGGATGGGGTGATAGTCAACTTAGAGATACAAATGGTATTACTTCTATTAATTGGAGTGATAGATATCTATATGGTCTTGATGGAGAAACAATTTTAGTTGATTGGTCTGAAAATGATAAAATTATTGTAAATGGAGACATAATTCCTGAGGGTCCATATACAAATAACACTTCTCTATATAATTTAGGATCACCAACTGCTGCTTGGAATGAAATATATGTTAGTAATGGTTCTGTATATTTTATAAGTGGTTCTGTTTCCGCTAGCATAGGATTTAATAACGGTGCTATTAGTTTTAATAATGCAACTATTAGTATACCAACTGGATCAGTAATCCCTAGTACTTCAAATATAATAGCCAAATATATGGGAACTGGATTAGATTTAACTGGTTCTGCAGCCATATCAGCTAGTTATAATCTTCTTATTCCTGCTAATACTTTCACTGTAGGAGATACTATTAGAATACAGTGTTATTGGGATAAACCAAACGCTGCTTCAAATACATCTTTTTATTTTTATATTACTGGCTCAACTACTGAATTCTCTAGATCAGTTACTGGAGCCACTCAAGTAGCTAGGTTTAATACAACTACCGTTAGAGGACTAGGTATGACTAGATTATTGTTTGTTAGTTCTTCTACATCAACTACACTTTTCAGTCCTACAACAGGTAATTTACCTAGTGATGAATTTGGTACAATCTCAGCAGGAACAGGTGGTATTTCTTCACTTAATATAGATTGGACAACAGATAAGTGGTTTATATTTGCTGCCGCTAACGCAACAACCGCTGATTTAACTCGAGCTTATAGATTTATAGCTACAAAAGTATAAAAATATGATTACAACAATAGAAAATGGAATAAATTTTCAAGGTAAAAATAGATACTTCACCAAAACTGAATTTACATCAGGTTTAGGATATGAAATTCATAATTATTTGCAAGTGGGTATTGAATTAGATCACGAAGTAGTATTATTACAAATGGATTTACCTGTAGATGGAATACTATACCATGATATGACTTCATTTATAGTAGCTTTAGGTTTGTAATACTAATTTAAATATTTATAATAAATTAAAAAATGGAAACAAAAGTTTTAACCCAAGAAGAGATTACACAATTAAAAGCAGTTCAACAAGAAAGATATTCTATAATTGATAAGTTTGGTACTATTGAAATTCAATTTCAAGAATTAGAATTAACTAAACAAAAACTAAAACTTGACTATGAAAAACTAAAACAAAAAGAAGATGTTTTAGGAAAACAATTACAATCAAAATACGGTGATGGTACTATTAATTTGGAAAAAGGAGAGTTTATGAGCACTTAGTTTTTTGAACAGTTCTAGGATATTTATCATCAAACCCATATTAAAAACAATTAATTAACTTAAATAACATGGCAGAAATTTTATTATCCCCCGGTGTTTTATCAAGAGAGATAGACACTTCATTTATAGCAGAACAACCACCTCAAATTGGTGCTGCTATCATTGGTCCAACTGTTAAAGGCCCTGTTGGTATTCCTGTAACTGTTACATCTTATACTGACTTTATTAGTCGTTTTGGTGATGTAGAAGTTATAGCAAACTCAGGTTCATACTCGTATTTTACCTCTATAATGGCTTATAATTACTTCCAAAATGGAGGTGAGACATTATTAGTAACTCGTGTTGTATCAGGTGCTTACTCTCCTGCTTCAGCTTCAATCGCTGGTAGTGGCTCTAAAGTAGCATTTACTTTAGCTACTATTTCTGAAGGTGCTAATATGAACACTGGAACTTCAGTTAATGCTAACAATGCATTTAATACCTTAGGCTCAGCTTCAATTCATAGCGTTCGTTTCCAAATTGTGTCTCCAAACATTAATACAGGTACATTTAACTTGTATATCCGTAGAGGTGATGATGATGATAGAAACCCAGCTATTCTAGAAACATATACTGGATTATCAATGGATCCACTTTCTGAGAATTATGTAGCTAGAAGAATTGGTGATTACTCATTCACTCAGGTAAATTTAGATGGTGAAGATACCTTACAAATTACAGGTACTTATCCTAATAAATCAAGATATGTAAGAGTTAAACAAGTAGTTAGCCCAACCCCCCAATACTTAGTAGGTGGCTCTCCAGTTAATGCTTATACATCTTCTATTCCTATAGCTACAGGTGCTAACACAACTGGTTCATTTAACGGCGGTACTGGTAAAGTAAATGTTGATGCTAAGTGGTATGAAAATATTACACCTATTGATATGCAAGGTGTTAATGCTGATTGCTACACAGCTTCAATTAGTTTGTTAGCTAGTGCTAATGATTATCAATTTAATGTGTTAGTAACTCCTGGTTTGAACTATGAAGATCATGACACTACAATGAGTGTTGCTCTTACAAACACTGAAAATAGAGGTGATAGTGTGTATGTTATGGATTTAGGAGCTTATACAGCTTCAGCTGCTGATGTAGTTGCTACAGCAAATACTATTGATTCATCATATGGTGCTGCTTATTACCCATGGGTCCAAACACTTGACCCAGCTACTGGTCAGTATGTGAATGTACCTGCATCAGTAATGATTCCAGGTGTTTATGCTTATAACGATAGAGTAGCTGAGCCATGGTTTGCTCCAGCTGGTATTAACAGAGGTGGATTAAGCACTGTAATCAGAGCTGCTTCTAAATTATCACAATCAACTCGCGACAGTTTATATGTTGGTAAAGTTAATCCATTAGCTACATTCCCTGGTCAAGGTGTTGTAGTATATGGTAACAAAACCTTACAAACTAGAGCTTCTGCTCTTGACCGTATCAATGTTCGTCGTTTAATGATTGCGCTTAAAGGATATATCGGACAAATTGCTAATGGATTAGTATTCCAACAGAACAATGCTTCTACAAGAAACTCATTCTTAGCTAATGTTAACCCATATCTTGAATCAGTTCAACAAAGACAAGGTTTGTACGCGTTCAAAGTTGTAATGGATGATTCTATTAATAACGCTGCTGTAATTGACAGAAACGAGTTAGTAGGTCAAATTTACTTACAACCAACAAAGACAGCTGAATTTATTTACTTGAACTTCACACTTACTCCAACTGGTGCTACTTTTGAATAATAAAAGGTTAACTGTTTAAATATTTATTAACAAATAAAAACTAAAAGAAAATGGCAATTATAAATAATAACGAAATGTTTTTCACAGCATTCGAACCAAAACAGGCTAACCGATTTATCCTATATATGGATGGAGTGCCTACTTGGATGATCAAGGGTGTGAGTGCTGTAAGTTTAACTCAAGGTGAAGTAGTATTAAACCATATTAACGTTTTACGTAAAGTTAAAGGTAAAACAGTTTGGGGTGATGTTACTATGACACTTCACGATCCAATCTCACCTTCTGGTGCTCAAGTAATCATGGAATGGGTTCGTTTATCACACGAATCTGTTACAGGTAGAGATGGATACTCTGACTTCTATAAGAAAGATTTAACTATCAATGCTCTCGGCCCTGTGGGTGATGTAGTAGCAGAATGGGTACTTAAAGGCGCATTTGTAAAAGACGCTAACTTCGGTGAATATAACTGGGATACTGAAAATACTGCTATAAACATCACAATGACATTAGCAATTGACTACGCCGTGTTAAACTACTAAAAGTTAAACTCAACAATTATAAAAAGAGCTCGCAAAAAATGCGAGCTTCTTTTTTTCTTATATATTTATAAGTAACAAACAAAAATGTTATAATAAAATTATTTATGGAAAACAAATTAAGTATCCCAACAGAAGTTATTGAACTACCCTCTAAAGGTTTAGTTTACCCAGAAGAAAGTCCTCTATCAAGTGGTAAAATTGAAATGAAATATATGACCGCTAAAGAAGAAGACATTTTGACTAATCAATCTTACATTCAAAAAGGAACAGTATTAGATGAGTTAATTAAATCTTTAATCATCACTCCAGGTGTAAAATATGAAGATTTAATTGTAGGTGATAAAAATGCTTTATTAGTAGCAGCTCGTATTTTAGGCTATGGTAATGAGTATACATTTACTTATAATGGTGAAGAACAAACTATTGATTTATCACTTATTGAAAATAAGTCTTTAGATGAATCTTTATTTAAAAAAGGAGTGAATGAATTTTCTTATACTCTTCCTTCAACTGGTACTAAAATTACTTACAAACTTTTAACAGGGTATGATGAGAAAAAAATTAATGCTGAATTAGAAGGTATAAAGAAAATTAATAAAAACGCATCACCAGAATTGTCAACTCGTTTAAAGTATATGATTACTTCTGTTGATGGTAATGAAGAAGCTAAAGACATTAGACATTTTGTTGATAACGCTTTTTTAGCTCGTGATTCTAAAGCTTTTAGAGAGCATATAAAGGAGGTACAACCAGATGTTGATCTGACCTTTTTTCCCGAAGGGAGCGACTCAAAAGTTAACATTCCCATTGGACTTAGCTTTTTTTGGCCTGACCTCTGAGATAGCCAAACAATTCCGAGTTAATTTATTTACTCAAATTCATGAGATAGTTTTTCATGGCCAGGGCGGTTATGACTGGGAGACAGTCTATAACATGCCCATTTGGCTTCGTAAATTCACTTTCCATAAAATGAAAGAACATTATGAAGAGAAAAATGGTAATAAAAATGGTGATTTAGCTTCTCAAACTAACGCTATTAAAGATGGTAAAATTCAACTCCCAGACCATTTTAAAGGTAAATTAGCCAATAAAGCTCCAAAGTATTAATATTTATAATATATTACTATTATAAAACACTATGGCACTAACCCCACAGGAAGCAGATAATTTAAGGAAAATGCTTTTAGAGATAGAAAGACTCTCTAAAGCTCTTAAACAAAATGTAGACACAACTAATTTACAAGATTTAGAAAAAAGTGCTGATAATATTAAGTTTATTTTTGAAAAACTTAATAAAGAATTTAAAGAACAAAATGATGAAATATCTTACGCTGCTGTAGGATTTAAAAGAATTGTTCAAGAAATTAGTAATGCTAATATTGGTTTAAGAGAATCTAATAAGATTTATAATAATTTATCATCTTTAGCCAGCCAAATTCAGTCTCATCAACAAGGTATAAGTGAACTTTCTTCTAAAGAGCTCGCTAATAAAAAGAAAAAAGCTGAACTTGCTAGATTAGAACTTGAGAATGCTCAAGAATTATTAAAAGATAAAGAAAAAGAACAAAAATCAGAATTAGAAAATCTTGAAAATTTAAAAAAAGCTAAAGAAAAACATCTTGAAAGATTAAAAAACCAACATGCATCACAAAGTTTAATTGATAAATATCAAAAAACTATAGATGCTATATATGAAAAAGAAGAAAAACAAGGTGAACTTTTACGTAAAACCCAAGGTCTTTTAAAAGAAAATGCTTCAATTCTAGAAAATCAAAATGAACTTTATAAAGGTTTACTTAAAACTATAGATGAAGAAACTCAAAAAGCTAAAAATCTTGAAAAAGCTCTTGGTTTAAGCGGAGCAGCTATAGATGGCATAGGTAAGGCTTTAAACAAAGCTGGTTTAGGATCATTAGCAGACCAAATGGGTTTGGATGAAGCTAAAGAAAAAATGAAAGAAGTAGCTCACCAAGTTACTAAAGGAGGCACAAAATCAGCAGGATTAGTAGGTCAATTTAAAATTTTAAAAGCTGGTATAGGTTCTTTAGGTGGGTCTATAATGAAAAACCTAACTGATCCTTTAGTTATGGCTGGACTAGCAGCTAAAGCTGTATCAGCTGGTGTTGGTTTAATTAAAAAAGGTTTCTCATTATTAAAAGGAGGTGTTAGTTCTGTAGTAGGTTTTGTTAAAAATCTATGGGGCATGGCAGATCAATTTGCTGCTGTGTTTGAAAAATATGCTAAAGCAGGTCAATTTGCTGCTCAGAACTTTAGTGCAGTTGGTGGACAAGTAAATGCTATAAGAAATGGTTTAAATGCTGCAGCAGCAGCTGATCCTTTTATGAGAGTAGCTGAAGCAGGCCCTGCTCTTAAAGCTATAACAGATGGTACAGGTTTATTTGCTTCTCAAATGACCAAATCTGTAAAAGACGCTCATGACTTATCATATTGGCTAGGATATTCAGCTGAGGAAACAGGTAAACTTGAGAGATTAGGTATAACACAAAATAAAAGTTCTAAAGAAGTTTTAGAAAATATTAAAGTTCAAGGAGCACTATTAAATAGTAAATATAAAACATCTGTTAGTCAAAGATTAATAGAACAAACAGCTCTTAAAGCTAGTGCCGCTGTAACATTTAATTTAAAACAAAATCCTAAAGCATTAGCTGAAGCCGCTTATCAAGCTACTAAACTAAATATGACTTTAGATGAAATAGCTAGCGCTGCTGAGCAAACATTAGATTTTGAATCTTCTATTCAAAATCAATTAGAGTATCAAGCTTTAACCGGCAGAGAAATTAATATTGATGCTTATCAACAAGCTGCTTTAAGAGGAGACACAGTCGCAGCGGCTAAAGAATTAGATAAAATATTACAATCTCAAGGAGCTGCTATTGAAGGTAATGTTCTTAATCAAGAAGCATTAGCTAAAACTTTAGGTATAAGTAAAGATAAATTGCTTGAAGCTAGATCTCAACAGCTGTTAGTCAATAAATTTGGAGCTGATAGAATTGATATTGAAAAAACCCTACAAGGGTTAATGGATAAACATAATATTAGCAGAGAAGAAGCAGCTAAGAGAATGACAAAAGCTGACATATCTAACCAGTTAGCTGCTTCTAAACGAGCTGAAGCTATGTCTCGTGCTTTAGAAGATTTTAGAGATTATATGGCTACAAGATTATGGCCATTATTTAAAGCAGTATTCAGCCCAGCAAACATAAAAATGTTTATGACTGCTATAAACGGCATGAGACCTGTGTTTGTTGAGTTAGGTAAAGCAATTACAGCTTTCTTCTCACCTGATAGCGCAGGAGCAATGTCTGATGTCCTTAAAAACGATATTATGCCTGCTATATTAGACTTAGCTAAAATGCTAACTGAAGTAGCAGGTGGTGCTGGTAAGACTTTATTTGCCTTAATCAAATCATTAGGACCTGTTATTAAAAAAGATGTTATACCTATAGTAAAATATTTAGCTAGTATTATTCAAGAAATAGCTCCTACAGTAGGAACATTGATTAAAGCTTTAGCTGGAGGAGTAGCGGGTGTTCTTAAAAAAATAAATGAAAACAAAGAAGAAATAAAATCATTTATTGAGACCTTAGCTAAAGGTGTAACAAAACTTTTTGGCTTTATTACAGACCATTTAAAAGAAATAGCTATAACATTTGTAGCTTTTAAAGCTTTAACTGCCGCTAGAAGTCTTAAAAGTGCTGTGTTAGGAGCCCCAGGCGGTAGCCGCGTGAATGCTATGTGGATTAGATCAGCTGATGGAATACCTGGAGGAGGAAAAGGTGAAGGTGGTGGGATAATGGATAAAATCAAAGGATTTTTTGGAAAAGGAGGTAAAGCCGCTGGAGCTGCGGGCGCTACAACAGGAGTCACAGGTGGAGTTGCTGGAGCAACTAGTTTTGCTGATAAGCGAAAAATGGTTTTAGCTCGACAAGCAGCTGGAGAAGGATTAGGAAGTAAAGCCTCATCTGTCACTGCTGGAGCTAAAGGAGCAGCGGGAGCAGCTGGGAGCGGAATGGCCGCAGCCGGAGGAGCAGCTCCTGGAGCTGTCCCTGTCCCAGAAGGAGCTGATAAAGCAGGTGGTAAATTATCAAAATTTGGTTCAACAATGGGAAAAGCAGCTGGAGGTTTACTAAAAGCATCTGCTGCTTTAGTTTTAATAGCTGGATCATTATATATAGCAGCTAAAGCATTCCAAGAGTTTGCTTTAGTTGATTGGGAAGATATTGGAAAAGGAACAGTTGCTTTATTAGCTTTAGGAGGTGCTGTTTTTGCTCTTAGTAAACTTTTAGGAAAAGGTGATGTGTTAGTAGCATCAGCTGCTATGGTAATAATGGCTGGATCACTATGGATTATGGCTGATGCTATGAATAAATTTGCTACTGTTAAAGCAGAAGATTTAGGTATAGCTGCTGGTGCTTTAGTATTATTAACAGGAGCAGTATTAGGATTAGGAGCAGCTATGGCTTCTGGTATTGGAGCTGCAGTTTTTCTAGCGGGTGTAGCTGCTTTAGTAGCTATGGGGGGTGCTCTGTATGTTGTAGCTGGAGGATTAGATGCTTTAATAAAAGTTGCTGGTGGAGGAAAATTAGAAACTTTAGGAGTAGAGTTAAATAAAGGCATTACTTCTTTAACCACTAATTTAGCAGATGCTGATTTTGATAAATTAGAGGATATTTTTGAAGAAATAGAAGATGCTTTTGATGAATTAGATATAGATGAACTTTTAGCTTTTAGTGAGTTAGCTGGTGCTAGTTTAGCTGGCGCCGCCCAAAATTTAGTAGCAGGAATACAAGAATTAGCTACTTTAGATTTAAAAGGTGAAGCTTTAGATAAAAGCATGATAACTGGGTTCTCATCAAAATTAGCTGAATATTTTGATCAATTAGAAGATGTTTTTGATGAAGTAGAAGATGCTATAGATGAATTAGATATAGATGCTCTTCTCCAATTTTCTGAACTAGCTAATGTTAGTATAGTAGGAGCTGTTCGCAATTTAGCAAGAGGCATGTCCGAGATGGAGAAAATCAAAATTAATGGTAAGTCAAATGAAGCTGTTATAGCCTCATTAGCTAGTATAGAGCTTATAGCTGATGAATTTGAAGATGTACTTGGTGAATTAGATTTTAGCCAATTAACAGAATTTGGTCAAATTGCTAAAGTTGGTTTAGTATCAGCTGTTACTACTCTTAAATTAGGAATTGATGAGTTTACAAAACAGCTTGGAGGGTTAGTTATAGACGGTGATAAGTTAGATGCTACTCGAAAATCATTCCATAAATTAGCTCAAGTTTTTGGAAGTTTAGGTATAGACAATATAGTTAAATTTGCTGAATTATCTAAAGGTGGTTTAGAAGAAGCTGCTACTAAACTTAAAACAGCTATTGAGACCTTAGGTAACATGACCTTTGACATCTCAGAAGAGAATACAGAAAAAATCAAAACAGCATTTAGAATTCTTTCTACATCTTTTACAGCTGCGGGTTTAGATAACATAATTAAATTTGCTGAGTTATCTAAAGGAAATTTAGTAGGGGCTGGAGATAATTTAAAAGCAGGAATTGAACATTTTGCTAAATTAAGCATTAATGTCACTTCTGAGCAACTTCAACCTGTAGTTACCTCTTTTCAAGCATTTGATAATGCTATAGGTAGCTTACAAATGGAGAATATTCTTAAATTTGCTGAGTTAGCTAAATCTAATTTAGTAAATGCCGCTACTAATTTTAAAAATGGTGTAGATGCTCTTAACACAGTAGCTAGTACAGTAAAAGAAGGTGATTATAATAATATAGTTAATTTAAAAGAACCTATTGAAAAATTAAGTGAAGCTTTTCAAGGAGATTCAAAAGTATTTGAAAATCTAAGTAACTTTGCTAAAATGGAATTAGGAGATATTAAAGCTAAAATTGGTAAATTTAAAGAAGCTTTAGATGAACTTAATGCTTTAGGTGGAAGTTATGATTTTGGAGATGCAAATACTCCAAAAAATCCATTTGAAAATCTTCAAAATGTATTTACAGAATTAAATATAGCATTTGGTTCTGATATGAGTGGTATAACATCATTTTTAGGAACTAACTTTTCTGATTTAGACAAATCTGTAGATGGTTTTATTAAGGGTGTAAAAAAATTATCATCAACTGATGAAAAAACAGGACTTGGTAAGATGGATCTTACTAGTTTTAAACAACTCCTTACTGATCTAAACACTAGTTTTGCTGGTTTAGATTTAACATCATTTGAAAAATTTGCTGAGTTAAAATTAGATAAATTTCCTGCTAGCATGACTTCCCTTAAAAAAGGAATGGATAATATAAATAAAGTTACAATAAATAAAGTCATTTCAGACTTAATTAATTTATTGCCTCAACTTCACACTCAACTTACAAATATAGCAAATTTTGATCCAGCTAAATTTGTATCTTTAGCTGAAGCTATTGTTACTTTAAGTGATTCATTTAAGGTTTTAGCTGAAACAATAACTAGCATGGGAGATGTTACTCCTATAGTTAAAGTATCAGATCAAATGCTTAAATTGCATGAATCTGTATCTAAAAATCCTATGGATGCTGAAAAATTAGCTGAAGGTGTAGGAGCTATATTTAGTGGTTTAATGGGATCGTTAGTTTCATTTGTTGAAGGTGGAGGCCAAGGAGTATCAAATTCATTCTTTGGTGGTGTTAAAAAAGTAAAAGATGGCATTGTTCAAGCCCAAGACGGTGAACTTAACCTTAACGGTGGTCCAGTAGTATCTACATTCCAAAAAGGACAATTAACCCCAGTAATGCAAGGTATTAAAGAAGATAATGTTTATTTAACCACTAATAAACCTCAATCTTCTCCAACTAGTGGAGGAACTGTAGTTGATAACTCAGCTGTTATAGCTGCTATAAATAGATTAACAGAAGTAATGGCATCTAGCACTGATAAGAAAATAGTAGTTGATGTTAAATCTGATATACCTACTTTTGTATCAAAAGTAAGACAAACATCTTTTGGAGGATAATATTATTAAAATTAAAATTTATATATTTATAATAAACCCTTAAAACCAATAATAACATGGCAATACTTGGACTTAAAAACAGATTGTTGACTCAAAAATCACTTCTGTCAGATTATGATGGTGCTACTCCACCTGATGCGGTTTATCCTGACCCAGCAGACTCATTACGAAGAACCCAATTATCTAATTATCGTGGTGTGACTCCACCTAAATATATAGATAATGCTCCAACTGATTAATGAAATTAGTCAACCTAAAAACAAATTTAAAATCATTAAAGTATGGGGGTGACAGACCAGGAGGCGGTTCAAGTAACCAACCCTATATTGTCACTCCTATACCTGATGGTCTAACAGTTAATCCTCCTGATTTTCTATTAAGACAAGGAGCATTGCAGGCTTCTTTGACTGATCTTGAGAGATTAACTAAATTCTTCACTGATAATTCCTCACCAAGAGGAGTATTATTCACAACTAAGCAAATAGCTTTAGAAAGACAAAACCCAGCTATGCCTGGGGGTTTAACTAGGGTATATTTACCAACTAGTACTTTATCACAAGTTCTTGTATTACCTGAAGGTTTTCATTTAAATAAACAAGGTGTAGATCCTTTTCAATTAGGATATGCTCAAGGAGGAACTAGTGGATATTTTAATTACACTTTAAATAAGGATGTAGTTGATAATGTTAGTAGATTATCTTTATTATTTGATAATAAAATATCTAGTAAAGGTAGATCAGAATCAAGAACATCCCAAGAAAGAGCATTTCATATAAGTAGAGACTCTGAATATTCTCTTTCTTATGATGGAGGCCCAGATTCAGTTGGAGGTATAGGTAGGACTAGAATAAGATTAGCTGGTAATGGTAGTTATACTTTTAGAGATAGAACTAATACTTATAAATTAGATTCTTTAAATGTTACTGAACATGATGACATATTGTATAATCAAAATAATGTTTATACTTATGATAATGATTTACTAAAAGAAAATCCTTCTTTTATTGATAAAGTAAACAAATCAGGATTTACAGATTTTAGAGCTATTATAAACGCTGTTAACCCAAATGCTAATCTCCCAGAAACATCATATACTACATTCAATAGAGAAATAACATACGGTACAGCTAAAACTGAATATCGTGTACAAGATAGAAAAAAACTTCAAAATCCAAATGGTTCTGTAAATTCTGATGAAATCAATAAGTTATTTGTAATAAATAATGAAGAAGAAGCGTCTGAATGGAAAAATAAAGACTTAGTAAGATTTTATTTTCAAATATTAAACCCTGCTATTTCATCTGACTCTACTATTCAAAATGATTATTTATTTTTTAGAGCGTATATAAATGATTTAGGAGATAATTATAAAGGAGATTGGCAGAATTACAAATATATAGGTAGAGCAGAAAATTTTTATAAATATAGTGGATTTACTAGAGATATATCTTTAAGTTTTACTATATATGCTCACTCTAGAGCTGAAATGATACCATTATATAAAAAATTAAACAAATTAGTTGGAACTACAGCACCTACTTATTCTAATCAAGGTTTTATGATGGGTAATATTGTGAAACTAACAGTTGGCAATTATTTTAATCAAATGCCTGGGATAGTTAACAGTATTAGTTTAAAACCTAATTTTGAAGCAGGTTGGGATATAAATAGAGACCAAGAAGGAAATATATTTAATGGATTAGTAGAGTTAAACAATGACAATGTAGGACAATTACCTCGAATGATGGATGTAACTATGGCCTTTACACCTATTCATAATTTTGCTCCTCAATATGATATTCCATATTCTGGATCATTTATTAATGACCAATCTATAGCTTATTCTAACTATGTATCTAGAGCTAGGTCAAATTCTCCTCGTGGTTTTTAAATAATTATTTAAAGTTATGAATCGCTACCAAAATACACGTGTCATAAAAAACCCTCAAGGTGTAAGTTACTACAGGGCTGTTCAATACCCTGAAGTCCCTTTATCTGTTAATGATATTTATGTCATATCAGCTGATGGTGATAGATTTGATTTATTAGCTAATCAATATTATGGTGATCCTACTTTGTGGTGGATAATATCTATAGCTAATCCTAATGCTTTTCAAAATTCATTGTATTTGCCTTTAGAAACTCAAATTCGAATTCCATCTGATGTGTCTAGTATAATATCAAGTTACAATGCTTTAAATTCATAGTTATGGCTATTTTAGGGGAAACTTTTAAAGACTATGTTAAAAATCAAATTAACAAACGTCAAGAAAAATTATCATCATTTAATAAAGATAATGATTTATTATTATATTTAACTTCTAATACTACTTTTATAAGATTAACCTCAGGAGTTGATGTAGGACCAAATGTTTTAACAGAATATGGTTTACCATTAAATTTAGCTGGGAATCTTTTAGCTAAACAATATATTTTAGAAGCCGCTCGTTTTAATGGAAATTTCACTTCAGGTGTAGGATATAATCTATCAGATTCATCATATGGATTTGCTTCTAGTACAGACTATGGTTTTGTACCACCACCAGGTATAACTCAAATGGATGTTAAAACCTTAAACCGTGGTACAATCCGTGAAGCTAATATTCAACTTATATGTCATAACATAACTCAGCTTCATATTATCAACATTTTGTTTTTAAAATTGAAATACACATTATTGTTAGAATGGGGCCACACAGTTTATTATGATAATGAAGGAAAATTAAAACAAGGATTTGATATACCTAATTTTTCTGATGCTTTTTTAGCTGGAGGTAAAACTTCATCTACAATATTAGTAGAATTAGAAAAAAGAAGAAAAGAATCATGTGGTAATTATGATGCTTTTTTTGGATGGATTAAAAACTTTCAATGGGAAGTCCAAGAAAATGGAACATATGTTGTTACCATTTCAGCTATATCTACTGGTGATGTTATAGAATCATTAAAAATTAACACTAATTTTGACCCAAATAAAAAAGAAGACAAAGATGATAATAGATATTCTAAATCTGATCTTCATCATATACTAGGCACAATTAGACAAAATGGAAAACTAAATAAAGATGGTTTTTTAAATGGATATAACACTGGAGATCCTGAAAATTGTCTAAATTCTGAAGCTCTAGAATGCTTATCTAGCCGCAAATCAAATTATAATGAACCTGGGGATGATAATAGTGCTTTAACATCTAATAAGGTTTTATCTGAAAAAGAAGCTATTAGAGTAAAATTTCCAAATCTTCAAGTCACAACAAATAAAAATGGAAAAGACATTCAAAGTGATCAATATTATATAAAATTAGGTGCTTTATTACGAATAATAGAATCATTTATATTATATTACGATATCAGTAAAAATGAAATTTATTCTTCTACAAAATTAGAAGAACTTTCAAATGCTCAAACATTAAACCAACCACCTCCTTCTCCTGATGCACCAACTCATGGTTCACCTCCAATATTTAAAATAAATCATGATTATGATGCTAATGAGTGTTTAACTACACTTAACCAAGTCCCTATTGATCCTAGAATAGCTTTAATACCTTTATCTACTGATCCTAAAACAGGGCCTATGAGTAATATTAGTACTAAATATAGAATTAAAGATGACGCGAATCCATATGTAGCTAAAACTATGCATATATATGTTAATATAGATTACATTATATCTTCTTTAGATAATAACGTAGATGAGGATGGTGATATAGCTTTACAATCATTTATAATGTCATTATTAGATGGTATTAGCTCAGCTTTAGGCGGTATAAATAAATTTGAAATTGATTATGATGATGCTACTAATACTTTTTCTATTGTAGACACAGCTTTAGTGCCTGTGAAATATCAAGCTACTAATGAAATATCTCAAATTAGTGTTAATTATTTTAATCCAAAACAAACTCCTGGGACAGGTAGTTTTGTTACAAGTTTTGGCTTAAAAACAGATATATATTCATCAATTGGAAATGCTATAGCTCTAGGCGCGCAAGGAGGAGGCAGTTCCTTATCTGCTGCTTCAACTTCATACAGTAATATTAATTCAGGTATAACAGATAGAATTGTGACAGTTAAAGCTAATGCTAATAATCCAACTGATGAAGATACTGAAAAGAAAATAGCTGAAGAACAAGCTAATGTTGAAAAAGAGTTTAGTAATTTTATAACATTATTAAATTCCACCACTCAGAAAAAATCATTAAGTCCTGATGATATTGATTACTATAGTAATTATATTATGAATGTGCTTCAAAAAGATTTATATAATGCTACACAAGATGGTACTATACCTGGAACTATATTTATACCTTTAAATCTTAACTTAACGGTTAAAGGTATAAGTGGTCTCAAACAATATCAAGTTTTTACTATAACTGAAAACCTATTGCCTAAAGAATATTATAATAGATTAAAATTTATAACTACAACTATAGAACATAAAGTAGATGCTTCTAAAGGTTGGGAAACAGTTATTAATACTATAGGTATACCTTATAAGAAACCACTTCAAAACCCAAAACCACCAATTTCATTATTACCAAAATCTGAGTAATGGCTTATCTACCTAAAAATAAAATTAAAACTGGTCTTTATGCTTCTAATAAACAATTTGTTTATCAAGGCACAAGTGACTTTTATATTGGACCGTACTATGCTTTATATAATGGGAAATTCTTTACAGGCCAAGATCAAAACACCCCCAATTCAAAGGAAATAGTTAAATTTGAACCAACAAAAGTTATAACTGGACTGCCAAAACCAATTGGTCTTGCTCAATCCCCACTTTTCCCTACAGACCAAGACTATAAAAATGGATTTTTTAATCGTCATTTTTTAGTGAAATATAACCAACCTCTTTTTATTGAAACAGATAAAAAAACTTATGACAGTTATATCCAACGTAATCCTCAAGTGCCTTGGCAATTATATAATCCTGTTCTTTTAATATGGAAATTAACAGGTGACATAAATCAAGTAGCTCAAACAAACCAAAACTCTACTATAACAGTTGAACAAAAAAAATCAGTTTTTGGTTTAGGTCTTTATTTAAAAGAAAACTGGACTCAATATTACAAAGAAAAACCTTAGCTTGGCTTAAGATAATTTTTTGTTATATTATGGTAAATAAAGGTTATGTATTATCTAATAGAAAGTCAACATCAATTTGAAGAGTTTGTTCAACAGCAAACTAACAGATGTTTTGTTGAGCTTATTCTAAATCATGATCTAATACATCCTGTCTTAAATGATGTTTCATTAGTTTATATTAGACCTGAAGGTGATAAAAAAGGATATGTTATTCCTATCTTACATAATGAAGCATTTTTAATTCCATTTCAACAAGTAAAAAAGTTTATAGCTAGTTATAAAGAAGTATTTGTTAGAGATAAGAAAACAAGTATGTATTTTTTAAATAAAAAGAATTTAATACATGCCCCTATCAATACAGAGAACTTATCATTTCCTATCTATGATTATTACCATAGGCAATATCCAAACCGAAATGATATAAACAAATTTATTCCTATTGCTAAGCATTATGAGCGCTGTGAAGAATATTTTAAACATATAAACTTCACTTTACAATCTGAATTTTATAATAAAGCAATAGAGTGTTTCTACATTATAGAATCAAGTGGTATTAGTGTAAATACAACGCTTATAGACGATTATTTTACACCAAACAATACCCTCTATTCAATAAAAAACAATGTAGTATACTCACAGTACAATGTAGACACTACAACTAAAAGACCATCAAATAGTTTCAATGGTATCAATTTTGCTGTTTTACCTAAAGATAAAAGTAGACAAGCATTTGTTTCTACTAATGGAAAATTTGTTGATATTGATATTGATTCTTACCACCCAACCCTAATTGCTAAACAAATAGGATATGATTTTGGAGATGAGTCAATACATGATCATATGGCTCAAATGTATGGAGTAGATTATAAAACAAGTAAAGAACTTACCTTTAAACAACTGTATGGAGGTATTTTTGATCAATATAAAGATTTAGAATTTTTCTCTAAAACCCAAACATTAATAGATACTTTATGGGAACAGTTTAATACTGAGGGTTATATTGAATGCCCTATATCAAATCATAGGTTCTATAAGGAACAACTACCTAATATGGGTCCTCAAAAGTTATTTAATTATTGGGTCCAAAATTTAGAAACATCACAAAATATTTTAATATTACAAGATATATTACCAATAATAAAAGGTCATAAAACTAAATTAGTATTGTATACTTACGACGCTTTCTTATTTGACATTAGCAAAGATGAATTAGAATTGTTAGAAGATATATGTTCTGTTTTTGCTAGTTATGGCTTAAAATACAAAATGAAATATGGATACAACTACTATGACCTTAGCTTACTCACAACATATGTATAATAAACCTTATGGGTTTGATATAACAGACTTAAACTTTGATGATGTGAGTAACAAACTATTTTGCACATTTTCAGAATTAGATGAGATTGATAGTCTTATAGACAATATAAGAAGCCAGTATGATGTACTGTACAACAAAATATTTGTCTTACAGATCAAGAATAGCGATGAATATGTTTGCACATATAATATCGACTACTCCAATTTAAACGAAATTCCTGAAAACACTATATTGGTTCACCGTAAAAAGGAAACTAACACGCTATACACTATTAACGCACTTAATGAATTAATTAAGAAGCTAAATGGTGGTGTAGTGGATGTGACTTACAGAATTAACTGGATGCATTATAGGAATTGTATCTTATTAACCCAACATAATGAATTAAAACAATTGAACACAAAGGTGTATAAGATTGTTGAGTTGTAATTTATTGGTAACTAACGTTAACACTGAATACTTAAGACATGGCCGTTTATAAGCTCTTAGAAGCTAGCTTGGCCTTATTAAAAATAAGTAGTATATTATATTAACAATTTAAAAACCAAATTTTTATGGACATTAATGCTATCAAACAGAGATTGAATTCTCTACAGTCGTCCGGACAGAAAAAAGAAAAGGTCGATTATTCCAAGTACTATTGGAAACCAAAACAAGAAGGTAAGTATCAAATCCGAATTGTACCTTCAACTCTCAACAAAGAAAATCCATTTCAAGAAGTGTTTGTACACTACGGATTCTCTAAATTTCCTATTTATGCTTTGACCAACTGGGGTGAAAAAGATCCTATTGTTGAGTTCGCTAAACAACTTCGTAACACAAGTGAGAAAGAAAATTGGCAATTGGCTAAGAAATTAGATCCTAAAATGCGAGTTTTTGCTCCTGTAGTTGTTCGTGGTGAAGAAGATAAAGGTGTTCGCCTCTGGGAATTTGGTAAAGAAATCTATATACAATTGCTCGGTATTGCTGAGGATGAGGATTATGGAGACTTTACAGACATCAATGATGGTCGTGACTTCACAGTTGAAGCAGTGACTGGTGATATTGGTGGTCGTCAAGGTATCAAGTGTTCAATTCGTGTTAAACCAAAAACATCACCACTTGGTACTGATAAAAATGAAATTAAGTCTTGGTTATCTGAACAACCAAATGTTCTTGAACTTCAAAAGAAGATGACATTTGAAGATCTTAAAAATGTATTGGAGAAATTTTTAAATCCTGAAGCTGAAACTGAGGAAGAAGAAGTAGCAACACCTACAAAGGCAACTAATACTGCTCCTAAAGACTTACCTTGGGAAGATGATGAGGATGGAGAAGATGAAGCTCCTGCTCCTAAAGCTAATTATGCTTTAAAAGCATCATCAACTAAAACATCTAAAGCAGCTAAGTTTGATGCTTTATTTGAAGACGAAGAATAAAAATTAATCAATACAAATTATGGCTAAAAAGAAAGAATCTTTAATGACAGCAGTCTCTGAAGAAATTAAATCAAGTTTTAACCTTGATAAATTCAAAGAGAAAAAATTACTTAACAGCACAGTTAAGTTTAAAGAACAGAGATGGATTCCATTTTCAGAAGCATTACAAGATTCAACTTCACTTCCAGGTGCAGCCATAGGTCATATTAATCTTTTAAGAGGACACAGTAATACAGGTAAAACAACAGCTTTACTTGAGTTGGCAATTAATGCCCAGAAAATGGGCATTTTGCCTGTGTTCATTATTACAGAGATGAAATGGTCTTGGGAGCATGCTAAACAAATGGGTTTTCAAATTGAAGATGTTGTTGACACAACAACAGGTGAAATTGTAGATTATAAAGGTTTCTTCCTATATGTTGACAGAAGTACATTAGGTACTATTGAAGATGTAGCAGAGTTTATAGCTGACTTGTTAGATGAACAAAAGAAAGGTAATTTGCCTTATGATTTATGTTTCTTTTGGGATTCAATAGGATCTATACCTTGTAAAATGAGTGTTGAAGCAAATAAAAATAATCCAATGTGGAATGCAGGTGCAATGTCACAACAATTTGGAAATTTTATTAATCAACGTTTTCCATTATCACGTAAAGAAAGTTCACAATTTACAAATTCAATGGTAGCAATTAATAAGATCTGGATCGCACCAGCTGAAAATATATTTGCTCAACCTAAAATGAAGATGAAAAATGGTGAGACAATGTTTTTAGATGGCTCTATTGTAATCACATTTGGTAATATTACTAATAGTGGCACTAGTAAATTAAAAGCAACTAAAGATGGTAAAGAAGTAGAATTTGCAGTTCGCACTAAAGTATCAGTAGATAAAAATCACGTTACAGGTCTACAAACTAAAAATACAGTTGTAGCTACAGTTCATGGTTTTATTAAAGATGATAATAAAGATATTAATGAGTATAAGAAACAACATGCTCATGAGTGGGTACATATCTTAGGAAGTCTTGATGGTATTGGTCTTACTGAAGACAAATCAGAATGGGAAGAAAGTAAAGAAAATATAACATTGATTGACGAAGAATAATATGGATAAAAAAGATCTGTTTAAGTTACTAGATAACATTCAGCCAGGTAATGAACCTGGAAAAGCAACGTTTAACAAACATGATAGAGTTCTTATCATTGATGGTTTGAATTTATTCTTACGTAACTTTGCAGTCATCAATTATGTCAATCAAGATGGTGTCCATATTGGAGGCCTAGGAGGATTTTTACGTTCATTGAGTTTTC
>Ga0315899_10001217_pt1 | contig 29800 bp, 32 predicted proteins | sample LakEriMetagenome_2_FD_203518 | JGI IMG/M metagenome (GOLD analysis project Ga0315899, IMG submission 203518) | Freshwater fungal communities from buoy surface, Lake Erie, Ohio, United States - Buoy 4 MA112 | ecosystem: Environmental > Aquatic > Freshwater > Lake | place: USA: Lake Erie, Ohio... | reverse complement strand
TTGATTCCTCGAATGTCTGGATTCCCTTCCTGCATGTCGGAAGGGTGGGGGGAGGGTGCCCGCGAAGTGCGCGGCACACTGTTTCAGGCCTTTTTCCGACCCCTTTTGTTACCGGAAGGGGTGAAGGGAAAAGGCACGCCAGAATTTAAGGCGAAAAGCCAATCCGTGCTTGGTAGCGGTTAAAGCGGGTAACAGTTCTGTTCACAAATTGCCTCTTAACGCCTTTCCCAAAAGGTGGAAATAGGTTTGCGAATCCGGATCATTTTCGGTTCCCCATTCGGGATGCCATTGCACCGCAAGCAAGAGGGCGCCATTTGGTCGGGCGCTACAGGCTTCGACAAGGCCATCGGGCGCGAGTGCTTCAACATTCAGGCCATCTGCGAGCTTGGCAATGCCTTGATAATGGACGGAGTTCACGTCCAGTGCGCTCTTGGCATAGGCGCTGGCCAATATGCCGCCATCGGTAAGATCCACGGCATGGCGGTGGTCAAACATCGCATCGAAGGCAACGTCATCCGGCGCATGGTGGCGGATGAGGTCATCACTAGCGCTGGTGTCGCGGCGCAGTGTACCGCCCAAAGCGACGTTGATTTCCTGAAAACCGCGGCAAATGCCAAACACAGGCTTTTGCGCATCAATCATGCGGTTCACCATCGATATTGCTATTTCGTCGCGGCCATCGTCGAATGGGCCATCGCCACCATCTTCGCCATAAAGGCGCGTAGCGACATTCGACGGGCTACCCGTGAGCAAAATGCCGTCAATGCGCGGGGCGACATCTGCGGCGGTCATCAGGTCGGGAAGCGAAGGGATGATTAACGCCGCTACATCGGCATAGGTCATCGCGGCGCGGATATAACGGTTCATCACCGCTTGCGCGAACTCACTTCCGACCATGCGATTGCAGGCTATGACACCCAATACCGGACGGCTCATTCTGCTGGCTCCTGCGCTAATTCCTGTTCAACGGACCGTTCACGCCGCTCCGATCAGTTCCCGACCAATCAACATCCGGCGGATTTCATTTGTGCCCGCGCCAATGTCGAGCAGCTTGGCATCGCGCCAATAACGTTCAACTGGCCAATCCTTGGTATAACCAGCGCCGCCCAATGCCTGAATCGCTTCGCCAGCAACCTTCACCGCGCTTTCGCTGGCGAGCAGGATTGCGCCTGCGGCATCAAAGCGGGTAGTCTGTCCAGCGTCGCACGCACGCGCGACATTGTAGACATAGCTGCGCGCCGAATTCAGCGCAACATACATGTCGGCGACTTTGGCTTGCATCAATTGGAAGCTGCCAATGGGTTTGCCGAACTGCTTGCGTTCGCGGACATAAGGCAGGACGACATCAAGGCAGGCCTGCATCACACCAAGCTGAAGCCCGGCAAGCACGACGCGTTCATAGTCCAGCCCAGACATCAACACGCCAACGCCGCCATGCAACGGGCCCATCATCTGTTCTTCGGACACAAAGCAGTCATTAAACACGAGCTCCGCCGTTGGCGAACCGCGCATCCCGACCTTGTCGATTTTCTGGCCGATGGAGAAACCCTCCATGCCCTTCTCGATCAGAAAGGCCGTAATACCGCGCGATTCAGCTTCGGGTGCGGTTTTTGCATAAACGACCAAAGTGTCTGCATAAGGCGCGTTGGTGATCCAATATTTGGTACCGTTGAGGATATAGCCGCCCTGAACAGCTTCGGCCTTTAACTTCATCGACACGACGTCCGACCCAGCGCCCGCTTCAGACATGGCAAGGCTGCCGACATGTTCACCCGAAATTAGCTTGGGCAAATATTTCACCTTTTGCTCTGGCGTGGCCCAACGCGCGATTTGGTTGACACATAGATTTGAGTGCGCGCCATAGGATAGGCCGATGGAGGCAGAGGCACGGCTCACCTCTTCTACCGCGACAACATGCTCCAGATAGCCAAGGCCAAGACCGCCGTCCGCTTCATCCACAGTGATACCGTGCAAGCCAAGTTCGCCCATGGCTGGCCACAGCTCTTCGCGCGGAAACCAGTCATCGGCGTCAATTTTGGTCGCGAGCGGTGCAATTTTGTCCGTTGCGAACCGCTTGGTCGTGGCGCGGATCATGTCGGCATTTTCGCCAAGTGCGAAGTCTAAGGTCATGCTTGTCATCCCATCGCTCTGCCATTTATTTGGATATGCTGCAAGCATGGGGCTAGCCAGTCAGTTACCTTTTGCCTACCGCTTATGTCATGATTTCCAAGCGAGCGAATCTTCACTGATGCATTATGATATTCTCATCGTCGGCGGCGGCCATGGCGGCGCGCAAGCGGCAATTGCACTTCGGCAGGCCAAATATGAAGGCAGCATTGGCATAGTGAATGCCGAGCCTGAATATCCCTATGAGCGCCCGCCATTGTCCAAAGACTATTTTGCTGGTGACAAGGCGTTTGAACGCATCATGATCCGGCCAGCGGCGTTTTGGGCCGAGCGAGCCATCGACATGATGCTGGGACAGCGCGTCGATAGCGTTGACCCCGCTGCCCATCAGGTGACCGTTTTTGACGGTACAATTATCTCATATGGCAGCATGATTTGGGCAACGGGCGGCAGTCCGCGGCAATTGCCCGTTGAGGGCGGCAATCTGTCCGGCATGCATGTCGTGCGCACCCGCGCCGATGTCGACCGGATGCTTGATGGCCTTGATGATGTCGCGGAGGTCGCGATTGTTGGCGGCGGCTATATCGGGCTTGAGGCGGCGGCCGTGCTGCGCAAAATGGGCAAGAAAGTGACTGTGCTGGAGGCCATGGACCGCGTGCTGGCGCGGGTCGCAGGCGAACCGCTGTCACGCTTTTACGAAGCTGAGCATCGCGCACATGGCGTCGACGTTCGCTTGGGCGTTGAAATTACTGCTATTGAGGGTGATGGCTACGTCACCGGCGTTCGCTTGGCCGATGGTGAGGTGATCCCCGCGCAGATGGTCATTGTCGGCATCGGTATCATTCCCGCCGTCGCGCCGTTGCTCAATGCGGGCGCAGCTGGCGGTGCAGGGGTTGATGTCGATGCCTATTGCCGGACATCGCTGCCGGATATCTTTGCCATTGGTGATTGCGCGGCGCACGCTAACGCCTTTGCCGGCGGTAACATCATGCGCGTTGAATCGGTGCAGAATGCCAATGACATGGCGAATGCTGTGGCCAAAAGCCTGACGGGCGAGCTTACGCAATATCACGCCGTGCCTTGGTTTTGGTCCAATCAATATGACCTGCGGTTGCAAACCGTCGGGATCAGTGCGGGCTACGATACGACCATATTGCGCGGTGACCCCGACACACGCAGCTTTTCGCTGATTTACCTAAAAGCGGGCAAAGTCATCGCGCTCGACTGTGTCAATGCCACCAAGGATTATGTGCAAGGCCGTTTGTTCGTGACCGATGGCCTTTCGCCGACCGCTGATCAATTGGCGAACACTGCTGTTACATTAAAGGAACTCGCCGTAGCACTGACGGCCACCTAAACATTTGCCTCCGGTACGTTCCGCCCTCACGGCCATATTAGGCCCTACCAACACAGGTAAGACACATCTTGCCGTCGAGCGGATGTGTGCGCACTCCAGCGGGATGATCGGCTTTCCCCTGCGCTTGCTCGCGCGGGAAATTTACGACCGCGTTGTGGCCATGAAAGGCCTGCAGAATGTCGCGTTAATCACGGGCGAAGAACGCATCGAGCCGCCGCAAGCGCGCTGGTATTGCTGCACCGTTGAGAGCATGCCCATCCAGAAGGAATTTGCCTTTGTCGCGATTGACGAAGCGCAATTGGGCGCCGACCCCGAACGCGGGCATATCTTTACAGACCGCATATTGCATGCGCGCGGGCGCGAAGAGACGATGATCTTGGGGTCGGAAAGCCTGCGCCCCATCATTCGGTCGCTGCTGCCCGATGCAGAGATAATCTCTCGCCCGCGCTTCTCGACGTTGAGCTACGCTGGCGCCAAGAAACTGTCGCGCTTGCCAAAGCGGTCCGCCATCGTCGCCTTTTCTATCGAACAAGTATATGCCGTGGCCGAAACTTTACGCCGGATGCGTGGCGGGGCGGCGGTCGTGATGGGCGCGTTGTCGCCGCGTACCCGCAATGCGCAAGTGGCGATGTTTCAATCGGGCGAGGTGGATTATCTCGTCGCCACTGACGCAATCGGCATGGGGTTGAACCTTGATGTCGCGCATGTCGCGTTTGTAAGCCTCTCCAAATTTGATGGCTCGCGCCGCCGCCGGTTGACGGTTGCAGAAATGGCGCAGATCGCTGGCCGCGCTGGCCGGCACCAACGTGACGGCAGTTTTGGGACGCTGGCGGGCGAAGGCAGCGAATTCACACCTGAGGAAGTTTTGGCGATCGAAGGGCACAGCTTCCCGCGTCTGGATTGGCTCTTTTGGCGCGAGGCAAAGCCGCGTTTCAACGACATTGCGACATTGATTGCCGATCTGGAGAAAAAGCCACATCGTCCGGGGCTTTTGCCCGCGCCAAAGGTCATCGACCTATTGGTGTTGAAACGACTGGCTGAATTGCCCGATGTGAAAGCGCTCATTCGCCACCCCGTCGACGTCGCCCGCCTGTGGGAAGTCGCATGTCTTCCCGACTTCCGCCAAATGGGTGAGGAGCATCACAGCCGTTTCGTTGCGTCTTTGTGGCAGTATCTTGGCCAGAATGAGCGCGTCATTCCACAGGGCGTCTATGCCAGCGAACTTGCACGGCTGGATAATATCCAAGGTGATGTGGATACGTTGTCGGCGCGAATCGCGGCGGTGCGAACCTGGACCTATATTGCCCACCGAAGCGACTGGCTGACCAATCCGCCTGCGATGGCCGAACGTGCGCGGGCGTTGGAAGAAAAATTATCGGATGCCCTGCACGATGCGCTGCGTCAGCGGTTTGTCGATAAACGCACATCAATGTTGCTTCGGAAAGGCGCGAAAGACGTCGGTTTGCTACCCGTCGAGATTCAGGCGGACAACCGTGTTCTGGTAGATGGCGAGGACATTGGCACTTTACAGGGCTTCGCCTTTCGGGTTGACCCAGCGGCCAAAGCGGGTGACCGTAAATTGTTATTGGCTGCCGCCGAACGGCATTTGGCTGCTATTTTGAGACAAAAGGCAAAGGACGTAAGTATGGCAGAGGACAGCGAATTCTCGCTTGCAGCCGATGAAGAGGGCAAGCCCGCGATTTTCTGGAAGGGCGAACTTCTTGGCGCGTTGACCAAGGGACGGACACTGCTTCAACCAGCGTTTACGCCAGTTAAGGCCGTTTCCGGACTTGAAGGTGACGCCTTGCGGGACATCACCAGCCGGGCAGAAGGCTGGATAGAAGCGCAATTGGCCAAGGCAATGGGCGGCATCGTTGGGCTTTTGGACCTTGCCCAGCAAGCCGATGTCGACGGCAATGTGCGTGCACTTGCGGTGCGCTTAGCCGACGAGGGCGGTATCGCTGGCCGGCACTATCTTGCCGACGCGATTGCGGCATTGCCAAAGGAAGCACGCGGCGCGGCGCGCAAGGGCGGTATCGTTTTTGGCGCGCTCGATATTTATCACCACGCCGCGTTGAAACCTGCTGCGGCCAAATGGCGCGCGGCATTATTTGCCGCGCGTGACAGCCGTGCGATGCCCGAACTTCCTCCCGAAAGCGCTGTGCATTTGAAGGCGTGGAACTTCGCCAATGCATCCGAGGCACGCAATGCTGGCTATCGGCGCATTGGCGACGAGTATGTCCGCATTGATTTGGCCGAACGCGTCATCAAAAAAGCGCATGAAGCCCGCGGGCAGGGCAATTTGGTCAGCATGGACATGGCCTTCGCAACGTCGCTGGGCATTAGTGAGGTCGGGTTAAAGGCATTGATGCGCGATGCAGGCTTCCGCCCTGCGGAAAAGGCACAAGAGGCGCAGGCTGAACCTGAGCCTGCATCTGACGCGGTGGCCAACGCAGCGCAGGGTGTTACGAGCGACGTTGCGCCAGCATCCGAACCTGAAAATGTTCAACCCGACGCCGCTGGCGAACAAGAGGCAATCGCCACCGAACCTGCCGTTGCCCCTGCACCCGAACCGCAAGCTGTCACACTCACACACTGGCGCTGGGTCGGCCTGCCAAAGCCGCGTCCGCCCGAGCAGCGTCAGCAACGCGCTAAGCCACAACTTCAGAAAACACACGCTGCGGGTAAGCCGCAAGCCAAGCCAGATCGCACGCCTGTTGCGCCAAAGCAAAACGCCCAGCCATCATCCTTGGCGCTGCAGTTGGCGGCGCTTAAGGGCCTCAAGCTTTAGACGGTCGGGGCGACTTTGCGGATCGACAAGCTCCTTTTCTTTCTGCGCTTTGCCAAGAGCCGAACGCTTGCCCAAGGCTGGGCCGAGGCGGGGCATATCCGCGTCAATGGTCGCCGGGTTGAAAAGGCAAGCCTGCCGATCGTGACTGGGGATGTCATTACCATGCCGATTGGTGAAACGGTTGTGACCCTAAAGCTTCTTTCGATGCCCTTGCGGCGGGGTCCGGCGTCTGAAGCACAGCTTTGCTATCAACTGATAGACTAAAAATTGGCAGGCATTTGCATTCGGCCGTTGACTTCCCCCCGCGCCTCGCAATAGGCACTCGGATTGAAGTGGCTTACGTACCGCCGCCTATAGGAGAATTCCGCAAGTGACTTATGTTGTTACCGATGCCTGCATCCGCTGCAAATATATGGACTGCGTTGAAGTATGTCCGGTGGATTGCTTTTACGAAGGCGACAACATGCTCGTCATCAACCCCAATGAATGCATCGATTGCGGCGTTTGTGAACCAGAATGCCCAGCAGAAGCCATTTTGCCAGATACCGAAAGCGGTCTTGAGCAATGGCTTGAATTGAACGCCACCTACAGCGCCGAATGGCCGAACATCACCACTAGCCGTGAACCACCTGCCGATGCAGATGAGTTTAAGGGCGAAGAAGGCAAATTCGACAAATATTTCAGCGCTGATCCCGGCGAGGGCGACTAAGCCTTTTCGGCGCGGTGCGCCTTCAACCAGCTTTTTTGATAGCTTTCGACTTCACGAAGCGCGGCAAACACCGTGAGGTAGGATTGTACCCTGCCGGTGCGGCCAAGCGCGTATATTTGGCTGTAGAACCAATATTGTGTCGCAAAACCTTCTATGCCGCGAATCATCTTGAGCTTGCGCAAGGATGAAAGCCATTCGGGCAGCAGCTTCAACTGGTTTTCGACCTTAGGAAGCATAGCCATGCCGCCCAGCAGCCGCTTGGGCGCCTCTGGCATCACACATAATGGCCGGCCAAGGCCGATGACATCGGCGGCACCATTACGCAGCGCTTGCTCCATGGCGGATGCACTTCGGAAACCGCCAGTCACCATCAGTGGTATTGTTAATTCGGCCTTCATCGCTTGCGCAAAATCAACAAAATAGGCCTCACGCGCAAGCGTGGTGTCCGCCACATTTTGCGTTTCTTCGACTTCCATGCCTTCGAGGCCCAGAAGTTTTGGTTGTTCATAGGTGCCGCCGGAGATCTCGATGAGGTCGACGCCAGCTTCCTGCAACCAGCGGGCAACCTGAAGGCTGTCTTCAAAGGCGAAGCCGCCGCGCTGGAAATCGGCACTGTTCAATTTGACTGAAATCGGGAAGTCAGGCCCCACCAAAGTACGCACTGTATTCAGCGTGAACATCAGAAAGCGTGCGCGATTGACAAGGCTTCCGCCCCAACGGTCCGTGCGCTGGTTGGACCGTGGGCTCAAAAACTGCGAAATAAGATAGCCATGTGCGGCATGGATTTGGACGCCCGTAAAACCGCCATTTTTGCAATGCAAAGCCGCCTGACCAAAACGGCCGATTAAGTTCAAAATTTCGTCTTCGGTGAGCGCGACCGGCATGCCAAATTGTCCGCCCGGCAGCCCCAATTTGACAGCGGAAGGGGCCTTGGGGTGCGGATTGACCGCGCGCATGGTTTGCCGTCCGGCGTGGCTAATTTGCGCCCAAAAATGGTTGCCATTGCGTGTTGCTGCTTTAGTCCACGCCTGAAGTGCATCCATCATCTCTTCGTCCGGCTGTCCGTCAAAAAAGACGTTACCGGGACGTTCCAGATGATGGGCATCAATATGGATATTGCCCGAGATATGCAGGCCAGCCCCGCCATCTGACCAAATGCCATATAATCGCTGCAGTTCGGGCGTCGGACGACCCAATGGGTCAGCCAACCCCTCGGTCATCGCGGCCTTTGCGATACGGTTATTCAAAACCGCCCCGCATGGCATTGTCAAAGTGCTGTTTAGTCTCACTTTGGTTCGCCTGCTGTATCGGGTTTTGTGGTGCCAGCAGGATCCGTTTCCGTCGGTGGCGCTTTGGTGGCATCCGTCTTTGGTGCTTCGACGTTGGCTGGTTTCGAAGCCGCAGGCGCGGCATCAAGCGGTGCTTCGTCGGTCGATTCATCGGTATTAATCATGTCGTCGCTGATCGTACCTTTCAGACTTTCGAGATTATCCATACGTGTTTCGGTGACTTGATTGTCTTCCTTGGAACTGCCGCAGGCAGACACCAGAAGCATTAGGGCAAGGGCCGGTGTTAGGCAGGAAAGGCGCATGATATCCTCGTTCATCTATTTCGGCGCGACCGTACAATTTCCGGTCGTTTTCGCAAGACTATTGAGAAAGCTTACAAAAGTGGCGCGCAATGCGGCGTCAAAATCTGCGAGCGTTGCCTCAATACCCAAAGCGGCAAGGCTCGTGACCGGATATTCGGATATACCGCATGGTACGATACCCGAAAAATGGTTCAGATCGGGTGCGATATTAACCGCAAAGCCGTGCATCGTGACCCATTTGCGGATCCGCACGCCAATGGCACCAATTTTCGCCTCTTGGCCGTTCTGCGTGTCACACCAAATACCCACGCGGCCTTCTGCGCGGCGCGCTTCTACTCCAAAATGTCCAAGGGCTTCGATTACCCAGCCTTCCAACGCATGGACGTAGCACCGCACATCTTTGCCCCGATGCGCAAGGTCAAACATAACATATCCCACGCGCTGACCAGGGCCATGGTAGGTGTACCGCCCACCGCGTCCGGTGTCATAAACCGGAAACTGTTGGCTCAGCAGTTCGGCAGGGTCTGCACTGGTGCCGCTGGTGTACAAAGGTGGGTGTTCAAGCAGCCATACAAGCTCTCGCGCGCCGGTGTCGGGTATTGCAGCCTGCAACGCCTCCATACGCGCCACCGCGTCTGGGTAAGGCGTCAGGCCTTCGGAAACCTCCCAGTCGATATTGCCATCTAAAATCATGTAGCATCCTTTAGCATGGCGCAAGCGGCTTGCCACCGCATATGTCTATCTCTACGCCCCAGCTATGCAGACGAACAAAATGCCAAAGAAGCTTGATTACCGCACCGTGTGGTCTGACGCGCGCAATATGTTTGCGGCGGACAAAGACGCGATTGTTGCAATCGCCGGCTTCTTCATCTTTCTGACGGCTTGGATTTCTGGTTTTCTGGTGCCGCCATTGATGATCGACACTTTGGAAAATGCGGACACGGCAGTTGCGACGCTCAGCAGCTATTTCGAGGAAAATTGGCCTATATTGCTGCCAAGCATGATGGTGACAATGTATGGCAGCCTGTCGCTCTATGTCCTGCTTTCGGGGCGTGCTTTGGCCAAAGTAGGGGAAGCCCTTGGCGTCGCGGCGGCATTGTTTGCGCCCTATCTGGTGGCAAGCTTGTTGGCGGGATGGGCCACATTGGCTGGATTTTTCTTCCTCGTGATACCCGGGCTTTATCTGTCAGGGCGGTTTGCATTGCTGCCTGCTGTCATGGCGGGGGATAGTCGCCGCGGCATGCATGCATCGGTCCTTCGCACTTGGAACGTCACGCGTAACTGTGGTTGGGCGATTTTGATATTGATGCTGTTTGTTGCGCTCGCAGTGCGCCTAGCATCCGGGATCGTGAGCGGCGCAGTTGGTACCGTTTCCCAATCCATCGCGGGCGAAGCGGGGATCCCGATTCTTCAGTCAGGCGTTAGCGCACTCTTCGTCACTGTCGAGGCCGTGGCTTTCATTTTGATGCTCGCCGCCGTCAACCGTCAGCTTTCGGCGCAAACGCCTCATCAATAAGCGGGATATGCGGGGCTGCATCGCGCGGGATGAGGCCAGTGATGCGCGGGTCGGGGAAAGTTTCCAACTGTCGTTGGTAGGCGACAAAACCCGACCTCTGATAAAAAGTGAGCGCATGCGGGCCGTCTAGCGTGCAGGTATGCACCCACAACCGTTGCATGTCAGCCTCTACCCAAGCCATTTGCAGCGCCATCGCCATCAGCCATTTGCCATGCCCCTTGCCGGTGAGCTCTGGCACCAGACCGAAAAAGGCAATTTCACATTGCTCAGGCTGCCGGAAGTCGAGTTCCAAAATGCCGACCTCAATTCCCCGCCGGTCAAGAACGGCCCAAATGCGCACCATTGGGTCATGAATGATCTGCAACAGATCGGCATCGCTCAGCTCAAGCCGTGAGAACCAAAGCCATGGTTCACCAATGCGGCGATACAGCGTGCGGTACTTTTCTGCAGTCGGCGCTTGCCAGCGTTCCAGCCGCAGCTCCGACGCTGGCATAGCCCGCAGGGGCGGGCGGCTGGTCATTTCCAGCGATGTGACAATCGCACCAAGCTCGCCATTGGCAATAGGGCTATACACCATTGGGGATCAGTCCCACGCAACTTGCGGCGGAAGGCTCATCAATATGGCGTCCACATTACCGCCAGTCTTCAGGCCAAAGGTCGTGCCGCGGTCATATACCAGATTAAATTCGGCATAGAGGCCGCGCCACCGCAGTTGCGCCTGCTTTTCTTCCGCTGTGAACGGCTGGTTCATCCGGCGGCGGACAAGCTTTGGGAAGACATCCAGAAAGGCATTGCCGACATCGCGGGTCAAAGCGAAATTTTGTTCAAACAAGGCATCGCTGGTGTTTTCGAGGTGATCGTAAAATATGCCGCCCACGCCGCGATGGATATTGCGATGCGGAATCCAGAAATAATCCTCTGCCCATTTGCGATAGCGTTCATACACATCTGGCCCGTAAGGCGCGCAAGCGGCACGCAGCCGCGCATGGAAATCGGCAGTATCCTCTTCATAGGGGATCGGAGGGTTCAGGTCAGCGCCGCCGCCAAACCAGCTTTTCGTTGTCACAAGATAGCGGGTATTCATGTGGACCGCTGGCACATGCGGGTTCGCCATATGCGCAACCAAGCTGATTCCGGTCGCAAAGAAATTGGGGTCTTCCGCCGCGCCATGAATAGTTTTGGCAAATTCGGGGTTAAAACTGCCGCCTACGGTGGAGACGTTCACGCCGACTTTCTCGAAGACCTTGCCCTTCATCACGCCGCGTACGCCGCCGCCGCCGGGGGAGCCGTCATGGTCGCTCCGATCCCATGGCATATATTCGAACGATGCGTCGGAGCCTGCTTCGCGCTCAATGGCTTGAAATGCGGCGCAGATGCTGTCGCGCAGCGATTCAAACCACGTGCGCGCGGTTTGTTGGCGATGATCTAATGTCAGGGTCATAGATTGGCTCTCGGAAATGCGTGGGTCTGTCGCAGACCTTCGGCAAGAGCGATGCCAGCCGACACAGAAATGTTCAAGGACCGAAATCCTGCGGCCATGGGGATATATACCCGCGCATCGGCTCGTGCATGGACTTCGGGAGGCGCGCCGCTGCTTTCGGACCCCATTAAAATCACATCGTCAGGTTGAAACGCGAACTGGGGCAGGGGCGTAGACGCTTTGCTCGACATCAGAACGATCCGGGCGCCCTCCAATGAACCCAGAAAGGCGTTCCAATCGGGATGTCGCTGAATTTTCACATGGTCGATATAATCCATAGCGGAACGTTTCAGCGCGCGTTCGGAAAATGCAAAACCACATGGTTCGATAATGTCGCATGTCACGCCAAAACAAGCAGAGGTGCGCAAAACTGCACCGACATTCCCGGCCATGTCTGGCTGATACAGCGCGATACGCATGTGACACTCCTCACTAAAAACCTAGCGTGCGGCAATTAGCGTGTATCGCGGCCGACCTACAAACGGTTATTGCGTTAAAAGTGGCGTAGGCTGACATCACGTAGTCGCTCGCAACAGGGCTATAATCGGAATGCCAAAATAGCGGCACATAAAAAAATAACCACGTCACTAAGTTTGTCGGATTAACTGCCGTATAATTGAATAAGGCCATAAGGTCATGATTTCGCCAACTTCAATGTTGTGACACTGAACCGTTAGAAATCATGGCTTCATTTGGCCCGTTAAGCTGCGCTGCTTGGCAGCAATGCTTGAACATATCGGCTTCCGGATGCCGCCCACCCATCCAGCTCCGGAAGCCGGTATATCTCAATATGTTTACGAAACCATAAGCGCGCGGGCGTCGCGCTCTAAACTTAGCGCATCTTACGCGCAGCCTGACGTTCTTCAATTGAAATGCTGTCGTCTTGATTGGCATCTGCCTTACTAAAGCGTGCGTCAATCGCAGCGCGAAATTCTGCTTGTGACACAGCCTTGTCGCCATTGATATCGGCGCGTGCCATCATAACCATGGCGCCCAAACGGGGAGGTTGGCGGCCTTCACGCATGCCCGCCCCGATGCGTTCCATTCGCTTTTTGCGTCGGTCTGCACGTCGCTCTGCGCCTGCTTCATGTATGTCCATAAACTCACTTTGACTAATCGAGCCGTCACCATTGCTATCCATCTTCGCGAAATGCGTTGCCATCATGGCGGTCCGGTCGGCTGCGTTTACAGTGCCGTCGCCATTTACGTCTATCTTGGCAAAGCGCGCATCTGCTGCTGCTATAGCTTCGACCTTGGTGACAATGCGATTTCCGTCTGCATCGGCTTTAACCGGTGCCGCATGCAGCACCCCTGCGGAAGAAACAGAAAGGATCATTAGGCCAGCACAGATTGAGAGTTTATTCATCGTCATAGCTCCTTGATATCATCCGCATATTCGAAGATCGTATTTAATAGGATGTGTAATCCGCACCTGCTTGTCGAGACAATGGCTGCGCTCTCGCAAACTATATTAGTTTAGCAGTGCAAATAATGAGATGAAGTCAACAAAAGCTGGAGCGGGTAAGGGGAATCGAACCCCTCTAGCTAGCTTGGAAGGCTAGTGCATTACCACTATGCTATACCCGCGACGGACCAAGTGGCCGTTGGAAGCGCAGCTATTGCCATTATCCGGCGCAAGCGTCAACGCCCTCATTTGCAAAAGAAAGGGCCGCAAAAGCGGCCCTGTCCATTGTCTGTTAGATAGCATCAATGCTTCTTGTCGGCCCAAATGGTCCGATAAGACATAAACGCCAATATGGTAAAGATGAAGAGGAAGCCAAGAGCAGCCCAACCCGCGCTCTTGCGGTTTTCCATCTTTGGTTCAGCGGTCCAAGTTAGGAAAGCCGAGACGTCTTTTGCCATCTGGGCTCTGGTTGCCTTAGTACCATCATCATAGGTGACCAAATCGTCAGATGCGATTGGGTTAGCCATTGCGATGTTCAAATTGGCAAACCACGGGTTGAAGTGAAGGCCAGGAGGTGTGGCAGCGTCAGGGAATTCCTTCAGTAGCTCTTTGCCTTCTTCATTCTTATAGCCAGCTTGATCCCGGTAACCGAGCAGCAATGAATACAGATAAGCAGGGCCGTTTTCACGTGCTTTGGTAATCAATGAGAGATCGGGTGGAAGCGCATTGTTGTTCGCCGCACGTGCCGCAGTTTCATTCGCAAATGGCGAAGGAATCTTATCGGCAGGGATCCCGGGACGTGTCGCGGGCTCACCCGTTTCAGGGTTAATGCTTGGCACTTCGGTTTTCCAACCCTTGGCCAACGCCTTCACCTGATCTTCGGAATAACCCAAAGCCGCGAAGTCGCGGAACGCAACCAGCTTCAGGCTGTGGCACGCCGCACAAACTTCGGAATACACCTTCAACCCGCGCTGCAGTTGACCGCGGTCAAATTTGCCAAGCGGGCCATCATGCGCGAATGTGACCGGCAAGGTCTCTTCGTGGAACCCAGCTTCAACCGTGGGCAAAGCAGGCTCCTTAATCGCCGAAACGACCGTGTCCCCAAGACCAAGCAACAGCATGCCGCTGAAAAACAGCCCTACTAAAAAAGCAATTAAACGAACCATGATTATGCTTTCCCTGTTTTACGCAGCCGCTGGAAGCGGTTTGCCAGTGACGGCTTCGGTGATTGAATTCGGCAACGCAAGTGGCCGTTCAATACGCGAAACAATCGGCAGAATGATTAAGAAGTGGGCGAAATAATATGCCGCTGCAATCTGGCTGAGCACGACCCACTGTGTGTACGGAGGCTTGCCACCGCAATAGGTCAGGACGACCAAGCTTGGGATTAGGCCGTACCAGAAGAACTTACGGAACAACGGGCGATAATGACCCGAACGTACTGGTGACGTGTCCAGCCAAGGCAGGAAGAACAACAGCAGGATCGAACCAAACATCGCAAGTACGCCCATCAACTTGGCTTCAATAATGATGATGCCCGTGAACGGAATGCCGAAGTCGACAGTGAATGCCTTCAAAATCGCGTAAAATGGCAAGAAATACCATTCAGGCACAATGTGCGCCGGCGTCGAAAGCGGGTTCGCCGGAATATAGTTATCTGGGTGACCCAACATATTTGGTGCAAAGAATGTCACTGCAACAAAGAAGATCAAGAAGATGCCGAGCCCGAAGCCATCCTTCGCGGTGTAATAGGGGTGGAACGGAACTGTGTCCTGCTCGCCCTTTACGCTGACGCCGGTTGGGTTCGAAGACCCAGGAATGTGCAATGCCCAAACGTGCAGGATGATGACGCCTGCAATAACGAACGGCATCAGATAGTGCAGCGAGAAGAAGCGGTTCAAAGCCGCTTGGTCTGGCGCAAAGCCACCAAGCAACAACTGACGCAGTGGCTCACCCACCAAAGGAATGGCGGAGAAGAAGCCAGTGATAACCTGCGCACCCCAGAAGCTCATTTGGCCCCATGGAAGCACATAGCCCATGAACGCGGTCGCCATCATCAAAAGGAAGATAGTAACACCAAGCAACCAAATCATTTCACGCGGCGCTTTGTACGATCCGTAGAACAGACCGCGGAAGATATGGATATACACCACGATGAAGAAGAAGCTTGCGCCGTTCATATGCGCATACCGCAAGAACCAACCGGCGTTCACGTCGCGCATAATGTGCTCTACGCTATTGAAAGCGCCGTCAACGCTTGCATAATAATGCATGGCAAGGACAATGCCGGTGACAATCTGTATAACCAACGCGACGCCCGCAAGGACACCAAAGTTCCAGAAATAATTCAAATTGCGTGGAACCGGATAACCGGCACCAACTGCGTTATAAACGAGGCGCGGCAAGGGGAGGCGTTCATCCACCCACTTAGATACCGTGCCCTGCGGCTTATACTCTTGTGCCCAAGGGAAGCTCATTACGTTCTAGCTCCTCAACCGATTTTAACGACTGTGTCAGAAAGGAATGCATATTCCGGAACGTTAAGGTTCAGCGGTGCTGGACCCTTCCGAATACGCGCGGCGGTGTCATAATGCGAGCCATGGCATGGGCAGAAATAACCACCAAATTCGCCCTTAACTTCGCCAGAGGCGGCGCCCAGCGGCACACAACCCAAATGGGTGCAGACGCCAAGCGTGATCAACCAATTCTCTTTGCCGGGCTTGGTGCGGTCGGCGAGTGTTTGGGGGTCACGTAATGAACCCACATCAACCTTGTTTGCGGCTTCGATTTCAGCAGGCGTGAGGTTGCGGATAAATACGGGCTGCTTGCGCCAGCTGGTCTTGATAGCTTGACCAGGCTCGATTGCGGCAATGTCAAACTCAACAGAGGCTTGTGCAAGCACGTCTGCGCTTGCGCTCATTTGCGAAACCAACGGCATGGCGACCGCTGCGGCGCCAACACCCGCAAAACTGACGGTTGCGATATGGATGAAATCGCGACGACGCACGCCTTCACCCACGGTTGTATCCTGAGCCGCGCTCACAACAGGAGCTGCGGGCTTAACCTTGCTGGCTGCCTTCGCCGGCTTTTTTCCTGTGCCATTTGTCTTTTTGACTGTCGACATAATCTGCCCTTTTTGCGTCGCGGAACGGGTCCGCGCAATATCTTCAAAATCCTATCGCTTTGGCCATGCGTGCTCATTACGGCGCGTGGCTAAGGCGATTCAGCGGCCTGATAGACGGCTTTCAAGCAATTTGCCAACAAGGAATTTAGCCACCAATGCGTCAAATGACGCCAGCTTAGTTGCATTTTACAAAACCAACGCAAATTGGCCGCAAAAGCTTGCTTATGGCAACATAATGGGCCTAAAGGGCGCAAATTTTAAACGATTATTGTTGGAGTATTTGCCATGGCGACGTGGACGCCGGACAGCTGGAGAGACGCAACAGGCATTCATATGCCTGTGTATAAGGACGCTGCTGCCTTGGCTGCAACAGAACATACGCTGCGCAATTACCCGCCGCTGGTGTTCGCAGGTGAAGCACGTAACCTGACCGCGGACCTCGCCAAGGTTGCGGACGGCAAGGCGTTCCTGCTGCAGGGCGGCGACTGTGCCGAGAGCTTTGCCGAGTTTCACCCCGACAATATCCGCGACACCTTCCGCGTTATCTTGCAAATGGCAGTCGTGCTAACCTTTGCTGGTAAGCTTCCAGTGGTTAAGCTTGGCCGGATGGCAGGTCAATTCGCCAAGCCGCGCTCCACGCCGACTGAAACGATCAATGGCGTTGAGCTGCCGAGCTATTTTGGCGACATTATCAATGATATTGAATTTGTTGCCGAAGGTCGGGAACCCGACCCAGCGCGCATGGTCCGCGCCTACAGTCAGGCGGCGTCGACGCTTAATCTTCTGCGTGCCTTTTCCAATGGCGGCTATGCCAATCTGCAGCAGGTCAATGCCTGGACGCATGATTATATGGGCCGGTCTCCATGGGCGCAGAAATATAAAGAAACGGCTGATCGTATCAGCGAGGCTTTGGCCTTTATGGAGGCGTGTGGCATCACGCCAGAGACCGTGCCGCAAATTAAGGGCACCAGTTTCTATACCAGCCATGAAGCTTTGTTGCTGCCTTATGAGCAGGCGATGACGCGGCAGGACAGCCTTACCGGTGGATGGTATGACACATCCGCGCATTTCCTATGGATTGGGGATCGTACGCGGTTTGAAGGGTCGGCGCATGTCGAATTCCTGCGTGGTATCGGCAACCCAATTGGTATCAAGTGCGGGCCAAGTCTTGAGCCCGATGCCTTGCTGCGCATGCTTGACACCGTGAACCCCGCGCGTGCGGCAGGTCGCGTGACTCTGATCTCACGTTATGGCTATGACAAGGTTGAGAGCGGGTTGCCGACTTTGGTGCGCGCTGTGCAGCGTGAAGGGCATCCCGTCATTTGGTCTTGCGACCCGATGCACGGGAACGTGGTAAAATCCGCCAGCGGTTATAAGACGCGGCCGTTTGAACGCATCTTGGCTGAGGTTCGCGGGTTCTTCGCGGTGCACCGTGCCGAAGGTAGTTTCGGTGGCGGCATCCATATCGAAATGACGGGTCAGAATGTTACCGAGTGTACGGGCGGCGCGGTCGATGTGACCGACGAAGGTCTGGCTGACCGGTACCACACGCACTGTGATCCGCGGTTGAACGCAGCACAGTCACTTGAACTGGCATTCCTGCTGGCTGAAATGCTGAATCAGGAAATGACTGAGCGCGCCAAAAAGGCAACCTAGGCCAGGCCCGCTTTTTGGCACCTCCAGCGTCTTATGTTTTAAGACACTCAAGCCGGTATCCATAGCCGAAAACCGTAACAATCCGAAAACCGTTCTGAAGCTGTAAGTCCAACTTCGAACGGACGCGCGACACGTGCATGTCTAGCGTGCGTGATGCCATACTTTCCGGAGTTCTCCAGATGGTTTTGATGATATTATTGCGGGATAATGTGCGATTGGCGTTTTTGAAGTACATCTCAGCAAGCTCAAATTCTTTAGCGGTCAGGAGAATGGTCTTTCCATGCAAGGTCACGCTCTGATCGAGCCTGTTCATCAGGTAGAGTCCGTAGCTCACCTCGGTATCAAAAGCGCCAGATGGCGCACTTTTGCGCAACAAGGCATTAACCCGCGCGGCAATAACGGAGCGGACTTCAGGCTTCGTAATATATTCATCTGCGCCCGCTGTTAACGCTTCTGTAATATCCCGCTTTGCCGCTCGGTTGGTCATGATAATGACAGGAGGTCTTTTCGGTAGCGCCTTGCACATCCAATTGAAAAGGGGTGTGCCATTTTTGCTCCGAATATTCCAATCCAGAATAACAAGATCAAATATTTCGCGTGATATTGAATCGGAAAAAGCTTCGCCGTCAGTGAAACCGACTGCGTCATGCCCTAGTTCTTCGATGATCTCTGTCAGGTGCACCAAGACATCCGGCTGGTCGTCGGCAATAACTACTCTCATGACTTAATCCACCCTTCAGCAAGTGCCAACTCTTTGAACTAAAAAGGGTTAATAAGTAATGAATCATCCGGAAACTCGGAAAGGTTGAAACTTTTGTTTTGATTTACAGTGTCTTACGAAATTCATTAGAATTTCTGTAAAGAATGGCTGGGGCGGCAGGGATCGAACCTGCGAATGGCGGCATCAAAAGCCGCTGCCTTACCGCTTGGCGACGCCCCAGCAAGCCAGTAATCTGGCCGTTGCGGGCGGCTTATATCGTGGTAATCTTATTGCGCAACAGCTTAATCGACGCGCTGCACCCAGCCATGGGTGTCTGCCGCAATTCCGCGCTGAATATCTACAAGTTTTGCCCGAATTTTCTGAGTCATCTGCCCCGCACCGCCTGCGCCGATGGTAAAGCTGCCCTGTGCGGACTGCACTTTTCCGACAGGCGTGACGACAGCAGCGGTGCCGCAGGCGAATGCCTCAACCAATCGGCCTGATTCTGCATCCGCACGCCATTGGTCAATCGCGTAGCGTTCCTCACGCACATTCAACCCCTGTTCCCGCGCTAGGGTCAGCACAGAATCGCGCGTGATGCCCTCCAATATCGTACCGTCGGCTGGCGGGGTGATGATCGACCCATCATCGAACAAGAAAAACAGGTTCATGCCGCCCAGTTCTTCGACCCAGCGGTGTTCGGCTGCGTCAAGAAACACAACTTGGTCGCAGCCTTGCTTAATGGCTTCTGATTGCGCCACGAGGCTTGCGGCGTAATTGCCGCCGCATTTCGCTGCGCCAGTGCCGCCCGGTGCCGCCCGAGTATACTGTTCGGAGACCCAGATAGATATCGCAGGCGCACCGCTTTTGAAATAATTGCCAGCTGCCGACGCGATCACCATGAACAGATATTCCGCGGATGGCTTCACCCCCAGAAACACCTCGCTCGCGATCATGAAGGGCCGCAGATAGATTGAGCCTCCATCCACCGGCGGGAACCAGTCCTTGTCTACCGCAATCAATTGTTTGCAGGCCTGCAGGAACATATCTTCAGGCAATTCTGGCATCGCTAGCCGCTTGGCCGAACGTTGGAAACGGCGGGCATTTTGCTCTGGGCGGAACAGCGCCATTCCGCCGTCCGCGAGGCGATAGGCTTTCAGTCCTTCAAAAATCTCTTGTGCGTAATGCAACACGGCAGTCGCAGGATCGAGCGTCAGTGGTCCACGTGGTCCGACTTTGGCATCATGCCAGCCCTCGGCGTCCGAATAGCGGATTGTGACCATATGATCTGTGAACACCCGACCAAAACCAGGGTCGGTTAACCGCGCGGCACGCTCGGCTGGATCAACCGGGTTCGGGTTTGCCTCAAAAGGAAATGCGCCAGCGGTCATAAATACTCTCGTCTAATAGGGTCTTGCACTGTTCTATGGGCTAGGCCAAGATACGTCAATATGGCTGTCCCATCTTCTGTTTCTGTCCCGCCCACTGCGTCACCTCTCTTCCTGCGTGAACATGAAGTGCGGCGCGGGGTCGAGCTTTTGTTTTTTGGCTATACGCGGCTGACGCGTGCGATTGATGATGGCTTGGCTGAACATGGCCTTGGCCGCGCGCATCATCGCGCGCTCTACTTTATCGCACGTCAGCCAGATTTGCCAATCAGCGCATTGCTTAAGATTCTGGCTATCACCAAACAATCGCTTGGCCGCGTGCTGAATGATTTGGCCGACAAGGGCTTGGTGGAAACGCGCACTGGAACCATCGACCGCCGGCAAAAACTGCTGCACCTGACGCCCGAGGGCGTTAAATTTGAAGCGCAATTGTTTGAAGCCCTGCGGAGCGGCCTTGCATCGGCCTATGCTGCGGCGGGGCAGGAGTCCGTTACCGGCTTTTGGCGTGTCCTCGAAGGGTTGATCCCCGCCGAGGACAAGGCCATGGTTATAGCCCTGCAAAAGGATATTTGATGCCCGACACACTCAAACGGCTCGAACACACCATCGCGCAGCGTTCTGGCGCCGCGCCGGACAGCAGTTATGTCGCATCCTTGTTCGCCAAAGGTCGTGGCAAAATTGCGCAAAAGGTTGGTGAAGAAGCCACTGAAACTATTATCGCTGCGCTGTCGGGGGATGCGCAGCAGGTAACGGCGGAGTCCGCTGACCTGATATTTCACCTGCTGATATTGCTGCGCGAATGCGGTGTGTCATGGGATGACGTGCAGGCCGAGCTGGATCGCCGGGAGGGCGTGTCCGGTCTCGTCGAAAAGGCGGCGCGCAGCAATATTGGGGAGTGAGACATGCCGATTGACCCGACTTTGGAATATGATGACCAAAATATCTTCGCCAAAATCCTGCGCAAAGAAATACCATGCCGCCAAGTGTTCGAGGATGAATGGGCACTCGCCTTTCACGACATAAACCCGCAAGCGCCTGAGCATGTCCTTGTCATTCCCAAGGGCGCTTATGTAAGCTGGGATGATTTCAGCACCACTGCCACCGACGCCGAAATAGCCGGATTTGTCCGGGCCGTGGGTCATGTTGCGCGCGAAATGGGGTTGGTTGAGACCGGATATCGCCTGCTCGCCAACATCGGAATCGATGCCCATCAAGAAGTCCCGCACCTTCATGTCCATATTTTTGGTGGAAAACCGCTCGGACCGATGCTTATCCGGTGAAATTAAGTTGCGCGGAGACAATTTGAGGCTAGGTTCCGCGGGATAAGAAATCCATCGGGGAGAATATGATGGCCGTTGAGCAGCAATCCGTGATGCAGCGCATGTTCGCGCGCAAGACGATCGCACAAGTACAAAGAGAGTCAGCGAACAGCGAACTGAAGCGTTCGTTGGGCAAATGGAACCTTCTGCTGTTGGGCGTTGGTTGCATCATTGGTGCGGGTATCTTCGTCCGTACCGGCAGTGCAGCAGCTTTGCATGCTGGCCCAGCGGTTATGTTGTCCTTCGTTGTAGCAGGTATCGTCTGCGCTTTTGCAGGTTTATGCTACGCAGAACTCTCCTCGACACTGCCCGTGTCGGGTTCGGCTTATACATACAGCTACACTACGCTGGGCGAATTTGTCGCCTGGATCATGGGAGCACTTCTCCTCCTTGAATATGGCTTGGCGGCTTCCGTAGTTGCCGTTGGCTGGAGCGGCTATGTGGTTAGTCTGCTCGCGGACTTCGGCCTTGTCATTCCGCCACAGTTTACCGGTCCGACAGGACAAGCCGTGATGCGTGATGGTGTTCCGATGATGGTTGATGGCGCAGCTGTTACAGCAATCTTCAACCTACCCGCCTTCCTGATCTGCATGGCGCTCTCGCTGTTGCTGATGGTTGGCGTGTCGGAATCGGCCAAGGTGAACAACGTCATTGTGGCGATTAAGGTCAGCGTGCTTGCTGCGTTCATTCTGGTCGGCGGATATCTCGTCCTGACCAACTTGCCGGAACTGGTTGCGAAAAACTGGACGCCGTTCATTCCTGAAAATACCGGAGAGGGCGAATTTGGCATCGATGGTATTATGCGTGCAGCCTCCATCGTTTTCTTTGCCTACATCGGTTTCGAAGCGGTATCTACCGCTGGACAAGAAGCCAAAGACCCGAAGCGTGACATGCCATTCGGCATCATTGGTTCGCTAGTGGTCTGCACCGTGATCTATATGCTGGTTGCAGCAATTATGACTTTGCTCGTGCCTTATGCATCGCTCAACGTTCCAGACCCTGTAGCCGTCGTCGTCGACAGCTTTGGCCCGCAATGGTCTTGGCTGGCAAAGACGATCAAGGTTGGTGCAATCATCGGTCTGACATCTGTTGTGCTTGTTTTGATGTACGCGCAAACCCGTATCTTCTACACAATGGCCCGCGATGGCCTGTTGCCGAAGATCTTCTCAAAGGTGCATCCAAAGTTCCACACGCCTTATATTAACACGCTGTTGGTTGGCACGATCACAGCAGTTGCTGCTGGCTTCTTTGACATCAACGTTCTGGGTGACATGACTTCGGTCGGGACATTGGCTGCATTTGCCATCGTCTGTCTGTCGGTGATTTACCTGCGCCGTGCAGCTCCTGAATTGCCTCGTGGTTTTTCGGTGCCGCTCTACCCGCTGACACCGATTCTTGGCATATTGTCCTGCCTGTATCTCATCGAGTCGCTTCCAAAACACGTGCTTATGATGTTCGTCTACTTTTTAGTCGGCGCCATATTGATTTACTTCATCTATGGCATGCGCAATTCAAACTTGCAGCATGACCAGCTGACGGACGACGCTCCGGATATGGGTGAGTTTCCTGGTCCAGTTGTAGACTAAGGTTGTCGCCAAATAACAATAGGACAGGGGCGCTTCGGTGCCCCTTTTCTTTGCCTTAATTATGCGGGTTGGCGGGAATAGGTTGCGTGGTGCCGGGCCGCGTGAACAGCTTGCCCTTTTCGCACCATAGGACAAGGCCAAGCGCCACAAGCCCGCAACAGAAAAAACCAAGCGCTACGGGAAAGACCGTGCCGTCAAACTGTTGCCCGATCAAGGCGCCCAGCGATGCGGCCAGAACCGTGCGGACAAATGTCTGGAACGATGATGCCGCGCCTGCAACATGGCCAAAGGGAGTCATCGCAATTGACGAGAAGTTCGAACCGATAAATCCGATCATCGCCATGTTACCGGTCAGCAATATCAGGAAGATCGGCAAGGACGTTGGTGCATAACGCGCCGCAAGCAATTGCAACGCGCCCAATGCGATAAAGGTCAACAAAGCGGTCTGCGACACACGGCGCGCGCCAAAACGTTCGACGATGCGCGAATTGGTGAAGTTTGATGCGGCAATGCCGATGGCGATTATGGCAAAGCCGATGGTGAAGAAATCCGCGGCCTGGAATACCCGATCAAACATCTGCTGCGAGCTGTTGAGATAGCCAAACAGGGCGCCCTGCGTGACGCCAGCCCCAATCATATAGCCCGCCGAATTGCGGTTCAGGACGACGACCTTCCATGCTTTGGCCAGTGCATGCGGTTGAATAGGAATGACATTTTCTGGTGCCAATGTTTCGGGCAACCGCACATAGACCCAGATAGCGGCGGCGACGGCCATGACCGCCATCAGGTCAAAAATCACCCGCCAGCCAGCGAAAAGCAACACGAACTGGCCAATTGTCGGCGCAATAATTGGCACGATCATAAATATGAGAAAAACTGTCGACATCCGCCGCGCCATGGCGTCGCCTTCAAACTGATCGCGAATGACCGAGATGACGAGAACCCCCATCGCTGCCGCCAACAGCCCATGTGCAAACCGCATCATAAGCATGATTTCAAACGTTGGCGCTATCGAGCAGGCCAAGGAAAAAATCGCAGCGCCAAGTGTTGCGATCAGCAATATCGGCTTTCGGCCATAACGATCCGACAGCGGACCGTAGATCAGCGCACCAATTCCCGTACCCGCCAAAAAGGTCGAAATTATATATTGAATCTGGTTCGGGTCGGCGATGCCAAGGCTACGGATCATCGCGGGGAATGCGGGTAACATGGCATCAATCGCAAGGGCGTTGAGCGCCATGAGAGATGACATCATGACCGTGAGTTCGCGTGGACCGATAGTTTTCTTAGCTGGATTCTGTGATGGCATATCGGGCCTATGCGGGAGCATTGGTTATTTTGCCACCCGGTAAATCCTTAGAGTAGCCCGGAGCTGCGCATACTGTTGAAACCGTTTTTGCCGATAATGATATGGTCGTGCACTGCAATTCCGAACTTTTTCCCAGCGTCGGCAATGTTGCGGGTCATCGCAATGTCCTGCCGGCTTGGGGCGCTATCTCCGCTTGGATGGTTGTGGACAAGGATGATCGCAGCCGCGCCCAGGTCCATCGCGCGCCGGATAACTTCGCGGGTATAAATCGCGGCTTCGTCGATTGACCCTTCGCTCGCAACCTCATCACGGATCAGCATATTTTTGCTGTTGAGATACAAGGTGCGCACACGCTCAATCGTAAGATGCGCCATGTCGGCGCGCAGATAATCGAGCAAAGATTGCCATGAGGACAAGATGGGCAGTTCACGCACTGGTTCGCTCAACAGGCGAAGCGCCGCAACCTGAACGATTTTTAAAGCAGCAACACTCGTTTCGCCCATCCATTTTTCTTGCAAGATACTGTCGGCGTCAGCGGTCAGCAGGCCGGCTAAGCTGCCATATCGGTGAATTAAGTCCTTCGCAATTTGCTTTGTATCGCGGCGCGGAATGGCGAGCGCGAGCAGATATTCGATCAGTTCATGGTCGTGAAGGCTGTCGCCATTTTTCTCCAGCAAACGTTTGCGCAAACGCGCGCGGTGGCCAACACCATGATGTTCCGTCTTGTCCGCGCTATCCGTCATCACTGCTATCCTTTTGTGATAGAAGCCTTTTCTGTGAATTTTGCATCGAGCGCAAGCGGCTTAAAGCGAATGGCGTTGCAACCAGACGGTTATCTGGGCTTTGTCGTTGCGCCTGCGCCCATGGTTCGGGCGTTGGTTAAGGGTATCAACATCAAGCATAAGGCTGTTTATTCAAAAGAGGCCATGGCAAGCGGCGCAACGGTTGAGGAAATGGCGCTGCGTAGCGGCTGTCGCTTGATTGCAGAACGCACGGCTGCGGGCGAAAAATACCAAACACCGTCGGGCCAATGGAAAACCCGTGATGGCAGCGCGCCGGAATTGGACCCGCGTTGTCCCTGAAGTTGAAATAAGCGTCAGGCGCGAGTTCCCGAATAAGGGATGATCCCGTCTTAAAACTCCGCTGGGGCACGGATGCCCAGCGACGGCCTGTTGCATTGCAACATTCTTGCGTGCGCGCTGTTGACTTGGCGCAGACGCTCTCCTAAAGCGCCGGTGCCTAGGCGGGGTTGCCCCGATTTCGTGGTGGTTCCCTTTGTTAAAGAGGATGGAATCTCATGATGTCGGACAATTCCGGGCAGGATGGCAAAGGCAAAAGTGACGCTCGGCTCGATTCGTTAGACATGCAGCTGAAAGCGGCGCGGAAGGCCGAAGCAGAACGCGCAGGTGAAGATCAGGTTCCAGCCAAAGGAATGCGGCAAGGGAACAGGGTTTTAACTGAGCTGATCGCTGGTCCTGCTGGTGGTGCACTGGTTGGTTGGTTATTTGACCGCTTGCTGGGTACTTCGCCTGCGCTTCTGTTGGTCTGCATGTTTTTGGGCATCGCAGTCGCCTTCAGGAACATTATAAAGATCTCAGGGGAGCGTCCGGAATAGTCTGGGCGCTTAAGTCGTATAATATGCCCACGCGAAATCGCTTGGGTGTGGAAAAAACAGGGTAGTGAACGTGGCAGGCGAAAGCGGCAAAATCGATCCGATGTACCAGTTCCAGATTGAGCCGCTCGCGCAGCTCAACATTGCTGGATACGACGTCTCCTTCACAAACTCTTCGTTGTTCATGATCCTCGTATTGGGCGCTTTGTGGCTCTTCATGTGGGGCGGAATGAAACGTGAACTGGTTCCCGGTCGCTGGCAGATGGCGGTCGAGGGCGTGACCGGCTTCGTCAACAATATGCTGACCTCAAGCGTTGGTCCCGAAGGCAAAAAATATGTGCCCTTGGTGTTCTCGCTGTTCATGTTCATCCTCATGGCAAACTTTATGGGCATGATGCCATTTGGTATCGTCCCCGGCGTGCATCCATTTACGGTTACCAGTCACCTGACGGTCACCGCCGTGCTTGCGGTCATCAGCTTTGGTACTGTCTTGATCGTTGGTTTTTGGAAGCATGGCCTGCACTTTTTCAGCCTATTTGTGCCGCATGGCACACCTTGGTGGTTGCTTTGGCTCATCCCGCTGATCGAGCTGTTTTCATTCCTTATCCGCCCATTCAGCCTCGCACTTCGTCTTTTTGTCGCCATGACAGCTGGGCATGTGTTGATGAAGGTGTTGGCGGGCTTCGTCATCAACGGCCTGAACGCAGAAGCTGCGTGGGTGCCATTGGTTGTCAGCATCCCTTCTTTCATCCTGATGATTGGTATCACGCTGCTTGAGCTGCTGGTATGCGCCATTCAGGCCTATGTATTTGCACTTTTGACTTCGTTGTACATCAACGACGCGGTTAATTTGCACTGAGTTTTTTTACTACCCATATGTATTTTTGACAGGAGTTATTATCATGGACGCAGAAGCAGCAAAATTGATCGGTGCAGGTCTTGCAGCAATTGGTGCCGGCCTCGCCGCTGGTGGTGTTGGTAACGTTTTCGGTTCGTTTCTTCAGGGCGCTTTGCGCAATCCTGCAGCAGCTGACGGTCAGCAGGGTCGTTTGTTCATCGGCTTCGCAGCTGCCGAACTTCTCGGTCTGCTTGCGTTCGTTGTTGCGATGATCCTGATCTTCGTTGCCTAATTGACGGTTTCGCCCCGGCACAATGCCGGGGCATTCTTTCATAAGGACAAGCGCGTAATATGCCCCAGATTAGTCAGATCCTTGAAACCTATGCATCGCAGTTTTTTTGGCTGCTTATTGTCTTTGGCCTGATCTATTTTACGATCGGCCATGGCATGTTGCCAAAAATTGAAGCGAGCATGGACGCGCGTAATCGCAAGATTGCGGACGACCTTGCTGCGGCTGAGCGTGCGCGGGCAGAGGCCGACAATCTGGGCGACAGCGGTGCTGCCGACTTAACGGCGGCACGGAACGCGGCGCAAGCCAAATCCTCCGCTGCCAAGGCGAAGGCCGCAAAGGACGCCGATGCGCGTCTGGCGAAGGCCGATGCCGAAATCAGCATTAAGGTCGCTGCGTCTGAAGCAGAGCTGGCAAAGGCGACAGCCAAGGCATTGGCAGGCATTGAAGCCGTTGCGGCAGACGCTGCGGCGGATATCGTTGCTAAGGTTTCCGGTGCCAAGGTCACATCTGCGCAAGCCGCAAAAGCAGTGAAGGCGGTAATGTCGCATGGCTAATCCCACTATTGCAACCGAAGCGGCCACCGCCGCAGCACCCGCAAGCGATATGGCGGCACCTGCAGCCAAATTGCAGGAAGCCGATAAGACACTTGATATGTTGGAGGACGACGCCGTCCCTGTGACCCATTCGGGTACAGAGGCAGCACCGGCCGGCGAACATACCACGCCATCTGCGCTTGGTTTTGACGCCACGATGCTCGTCGCGTTGGCGATGTTGGTGGTGCTTGCGCTGGCCATCTGGAAAAAGGTTCCTGCCATGATCGCAGGTGCGCTGGACAAACAGATTGCAGGCATCAAGCAGCAGTTGGACCAAGCAACAGCGCTGCGCGCCGAAGCTGAAGCGATCAAGTCTGAATATGAAGCCAAGGCCAAGCAGGCGGCAATTGACGCCGAGGCGATGAAGGCTGCGGCGGAAGAAGAAGCCAAGTTGATTGTTGCTCGCGCCAAATCCGATGCAACGGCATTGATTGGCCGTCGTGCACAGGCAGCCGAGGAAAAAATCGCCGCCGCTGAACGCGCCGCGATTGCCGATGTCCGTAAAAAGGCGGCTTCCGCGGCATCAGCCGCAGCGGCGCAGCTTATTGCCGTGCATCATGATGCCAAGGCCGACGCCGCGCTTATCGACGAATCGATTGCGCAGCTAAACTAGGTTCAGGACCACTTAAATCCACCTTCGCGGGATTGAGATTGAGTATGCGGGTTGCTCCGCCTACATGGCAGGCATCATGTCTAAAGCCGACCGTCCTGACCAGCCCAACGCGGCCTCCCGCTTCAACGAGGAACAGGCGACCTACGCGGTGCGGGGCGCGGACACGCCTGATCTCGACACTGGCATTGCTGCGATCCGCAATGTCCTAAAGACCCTGCCGCTTAAGCCCGGCGTCTATCGCATGCATGATGCACGCGGCGATGTGCTCTATGTGGGCAAGGCCAGAGCGTTAAAGAAACGCGTCGGTAATTATGTGCAGATCGACCGGATGCCCAACCGCCTGCGCAGGATGGTCGCGCTGACGCGTTCCATGACTATCGTCACTACCAACAGCGAGGCTGAGGCCCTGTTGCTTGAGGCGCAATTGATCAAGCGTTACCGCCCCGCTTACAATGTTCTGTTGCGCGATGATAAAAGCTTTCCCTTCATATTGTTGCGTGCGGACCATAAATTTCCACGCATTCAAAAACATCGCGGTGCACGGCGGCATAAGGGCCAATATTATGGCCCGTTCGCCAGTGCAGGCTCCGTCAACCAGACTCTGAATGCGCTGGAGAAACTGTTCCTGCTGCGCAGTTGCTCCGACAGCTTCTTCAACAACCGCGACCGGCCTTGCTTGTTGTATCAAATCAAACGTTGTTCGGCGCCGTGCGTCGGGCGTATCGATGACAGCGCGTACGAAAGCCTTGTGGCCGATGCCAAATCCTTTCTCGATGGCAAATCCTCCGTTGTGCAGGCAAAGCTGGCGCAGGAAATGGAGACCGCCGCCGAGGCATTGGATTTCGAACGCGCCGCCATGGTCCGTGACCGGTTAAAGGCGCTGACCTTCATTCAAGGGTCGCAGGCGATTAACGCCCAAGGTGTTGGCGATGCAGACATATTCGCGCTGGCGCACCGCAATGGTGTGATGGGTATTCAGGCGTTTTTTATCCGTGGTGGGCAGAATTGGGGGCATCGGTCTTTCTTCCCCGCCCATGTTGCCGAAATAAGCGAGGATGAAGTGTTCATCAGCTTCCTTGCGCAATTTTATGAAGATGTCCCGCCCGCAAAATGCATTTTTCTGGACAGGCAACTGACGGAGGCGGATTTGTTGGCGCAGGCGTTGTCCGAACGCGCCGAGCGCAAGATTGAGATTAGCGTGCCGCAACGTGGTGACCGGGTGCGCCTTGTAAAACAAGCCACGCGCAACGCCGAAGAAGCGCTCGATCGCAAGCTGGCCGAAAGCACGACGCAGGGCAAATTGCTGCAAGAGGTTGCTGACCTGTTCGAGCTTCCCGAACCCCCGCGGCGGATCGAAGTATATGACAATAGCCATATTCAAGGGACCAACGCGCTTGGCGCGATGATCGTCGCTGGGCCGGAAGGCTTCATTAAGGGCCAGTATCGCAAGTTTAACATCAAAAACCCCGACATGGCGCCGGGTGATGACTTCGCCATGATGCGCGAAGTGATGGCGCGGCGCTTTGGCCGGTTGATGGCGGACGATGCCGATCAGGAGCGCGACGAAAACTGGCCTGACCTCGTCCTGATCGACGGCGGCAAAGGGCAAATGAGCTCCGTCATGCAGATCGTGCGCGAATTGGGGGTCGAGGATGTTGCCTTTATCGGCGTGTCAAAGGGCCCTGACCGTCATGCCGGGCGTGAGACATTTCATTTCCCCGATGGCCGCGAGTTTACGCTGCCGGTCAACGCGCCGGTCATGTTCTATTTGCAGCGATTGTGCGATGAGGCGCA
>Ga0315899_10001216_pt1 | contig 29823 bp, 38 predicted proteins | sample LakEriMetagenome_2_FD_203518 | JGI IMG/M metagenome (GOLD analysis project Ga0315899, IMG submission 203518) | Freshwater fungal communities from buoy surface, Lake Erie, Ohio, United States - Buoy 4 MA112 | ecosystem: Environmental > Aquatic > Freshwater > Lake | place: USA: Lake Erie, Ohio... | reverse complement strand
CCAGCCCAGGCGTGTGGCAGAAAAAGATCAACGGGGTGAACAGTGGCCCACCGGTGCGGCAGACCCCAGACCCCAGGGGAATGCCGGCCTGATCACCGCCAGCTGCGGCCCCAGGGCGACCTGGGGTGCAGCAGCAGGGCCAGGTTGATCAGGCCCCGTTCGATCAACCACCACGGGCACAGCGGTGCTTTCGCTGCGGTGTAGCGGTCGATCGTCAGTTCGATTTCGTGCCGGCGATCTTCCAGCCAGATCCACCAGGGCCGGAGCGGTTCAGGTGGGCGGCTCACTTCGCTGCCCACAGATACCAGCCGCCGCTGCCGCCTGGCTGCCAGCGGGGCAGCAGGTTGGCCCAGCTGTAGTGCACCGCTTCGCCGCCGGTGCCCTGGTGCTCCCAGGTGCCGGCCACCAGGTTTTCTTCGCCGAACGGATCGTGCACGATGCAGTGCGTGGGCGTGTGGCCAATCGCCAGGATCCAGTGGCCGCCAGTCGGTGCTGCGGTGCTGCCGTGGTGAAGAATACCTAGCCCGACCGGGCGGCCCTGATCCAGCAGATCGATGATCCGCTGTTTCGTGCCGTCGGTGCCGTAGTGCGCGTCCAGGCCCAGGTGCCGGAGCGCAGCCAGCTGTGCCGTGGCCACGGTGGTGTCGCCGTAGGCGGCGCGGGTGGCATCGAAGGCACGTTCGCCGGCCACACCCCTGGGTTCAGCGCCCAGATATTCGGCGATCATCGCGGCCGTGGTGGTGAAGCATTTCCGCCAGCCGTCGCCGTTCATATCCTGCTGGTGCAGGTACGGCACGGGCAGCGGGTTCGGGTGTGCAGTGGCGGCCGGCGCCGGCGGGGCAGCAGGTGCTGGTGGGCTGAACTGCTGCAGCCATTCGGCATTCGCCGCCAGGGCCACGGGGTCGGCCTGGGCGATTGCGCGATACAGGGTGGCGATGCCCTGCTGCTGGGCGGGCAGGTTCTGGAAGCTAGCCCACGCCTGGCGCCAGTGCTCCGGGGTGATCAGCTGATCGGGGCGTTCCATTGCGCTCAGATAATGGTGCGGGTGTTGCCGATCGGATCGTGATCGGTCAGATCGTGGTGTTTCGGGTCGAAGCCGGTGGCCTGCAGTTCAGCCACCAGGGCGGGGCTGGGTTCGGTTTCAGGTTCAGGTTCGCGCAGGTCGATCGACTGCAGCCAGTCGCGCAGCGCCTGCCCCGTGGGCGTGCTGGCCGGCCACCGGGCGAATGCCAGCACTTCCTTCGGCGTGCGGCAGAACACGCTGCAGTGCGGGCGCCAGCAGATGAAGCACCGATCACGGGCCTGCCAGGCGATCGACAGGCTGCCGGCCCGGGTGAACTGGTGTTCAGGTTTCACGCTGCCACCTGCTGCGCACGGCGCTGTTCGATCGTCGGTGGGATCGGCCCGGCCGGCAGCAGTCCCACCGGGGCGGTGATGCAGTGATCACCAGCGGCCTGGCGCAGTGCATCGCAGCAGTCGCGCACGCCGCAGCGGAAGGCCTGCTGATACAGCGGCAGGGCTTCATCGCCGGGGTGCGTGTGGTGGGCCAGGTGATCGGCCAGATAGTGCAGGGCCGCCGATGCTTTATCGGCCGGCAGGCCCAGGTGCTCGAGCAGCTCCAGGGGCCCGCTCACTGGCCGAGCTCCGCGCGCATCGCTTCGTGCAGCAGCCAGGCACTGATGGCGCTGCAGCCGTCGATCAGGGGCTGCTGGCCGGGGCGATCACCTTCGGCTTCCAGCCGCTTCACTGCCCACACCAGGCGCGACGATGTGCCCCGACACCAGGCTGCACAGATCGCGCGCGCGGCTTCGGGATCTTCGATCAGGCCGCGACCGATGAACGGCAGCAGCACCGAATACAGCGGCGCTTCGCGATCAGGTAGGTGGCCAGCGGCAGCAGCGCGATCGCCAGCGATCAGCTGTTCGATGCGTGCGGCAAACAGGCCGGTGTAGATCCCGTGGCTGGGGTGCGAACGATCGTGGCGGCCGTCGGCTTCATAAAGGGTTTCCAGGTGCTGCTGGCGGGCCAGTTGTTCAACGGGGCAGCAGTCTTTCGTGGGGGTGTTCATCGAATCAGCAGTTCAGGCTGGTGGGGTGAAGGTGCAGAAGCGAACAGGCGGGTGCTCACCACCTGCCACTGGCCGGCGCCACGGGCGCGCAGCTCCAGCAGGGCGATGCCCAGCTGCAGGCCGGGGCAACTGGCCTGGGCCTGGTGCAGTGCTTCGACGGCGCGGGTGCTGCTGATCCAGGCGAAGCGCGACACCAGGGCATCGGCAGCGATCAGGCTGAGCGTGGGGCCGTCAGCTGTCAGGTCGGCCAGGTATCGGCCGGCCGCGTCGCTCAGGCAATACATCGTGCGCTGCAGGCTGGGCGCATCAGGCGGTGGGATCGGGATCGGCATCGTGTGGCGTGCAGTGGTGATAGCGGGAATCCAGCTGGTAGCAGTGCTCGAGCCAGGCGCGCTGGGTGGGGTGCTCAGGGACCGGTGCCAGTGCCATCAGCGTGCTGGGCTGGTAGGGGCAGGGTGTAGCGGTTCGCTTCCGGGGCGAACGGATCAGCAGGCACCGAAACAGGTGCAGCAGCAGGCGGCGCATCGGCGGTGGGTTTCGTGTTCAGGATGGCAGCTGCTGTGGCCAGAAAAACCACGAAGCAACCGATCGTGAAGGCGCGATCGCGGCGGCGTGGCTGTGGGGCGTTCATCAGCGTGGCGGGTGTAATGGAAACGCAAGAATGGGCCCCGAAGGGCCCGGGTGATCAGAGCGCCACGCAGGGCGTGAGCGCAGGCCGCACGGTCGGGCAATCGGCCAGCAGCGCGGTCAGCTGGCGGCCGGCTTCGCTGTAGGGAACGAACCCGCTCTGACGCAGCCAGGCTTCACTGCTGGCGCTCCAGGCCCACACCACGCAGCAGACCGCAGGGTTCAGGGTGGTGGTTCCGCGGAACACTTCGCCGCTGGGGCTGGTGGTGCTCAGGGTTCGATCGTCGGGATGGAAGGCCATCGGGGTGGTGGGTGTTGAACAGGTTCAAGGTACACCCACCTGCACCCGATCGCAAGCCACCTCGCGATCGAACTGCAACAGCGCACGCCGGTGCAGGCTGCACCCCTGCACAGCCCTGATTTCGTGGTGCTTCCGCAGGAACCCGTAGAAACGCTGCCGGGCGATCTGCACATCGGCGCGATTGTGCGCCACGTCGGCCGTGCCGCCAGGCCACACCATCAGGTTCAGCGCGCCATCCACTTCGATGCCGTACTGATCGAACACCAGGCCCGCATAGGCGCCCAGCTGCAGCGCCCAGCTGGCTTCGGCTTTCGCTTTCGATTCGCTGGCCTTCGTTTTCCAGTCGACCACCAGCAGCCGGCCGTCGACACGGGCCAGCAGGTCGGGCGTGCCGGTGTAGAAACCCCACCGGCTGGCCAGTGGCACTTCCACCAGCAGCACTTCGCTGATCCGGGGCAGGAAGGCCTGCCGCCAGGTGGCACGCAGCAGCAGGGCTTCGGCATTCTTCGGTGGGCAGAACGGCAGCCCCAGCAGTTCGGCGCGAATCAGGCTGTGCAGTTCGGTGCCGATATCGGCGCGGGTGTTCCGGTGCCGATCCATAAAGGCATCGGCTTCAGCAGGCAGCAGGCCCTGGCGTTCGATCAGGCTGCGCCGCCAGTGGCTGGGGTCGAACTGTTTCCCGCCTGACACGGTGAGCACCTGGGTGGTGCTGGCCGGGTGCACCGGGCCCAGCTTCGACTCCAGGGTGTAGCGGTGCTCGGCTTCATCGAACGCGATTCCGGGCTGGGGTGGCAGCAGCTGCAACGTGAACGCCATCGGCAAGTGGGCGGGTGTGGTGGGCACAAAAAAGGGGGGCCGAAGCCCCCCAGCGATCAGCAGCTGATCAGAACGCAGGGGCAGCGCCCCAGGCCGGTGCAGCAGGTGCAGCAGCGGCGGGTTCAGCCACCGGCGCAGCCACAGGGGCGGCGGCAGGGGCGGCTGCAGGGGCGCCCCAGGCCGGCGCAGCAGCAGGTGCAGCAGCAGGGGCCGCGGCCGCAGCCGGAGCACCCCAGGCGGGCTGCACCTGCGCACCAGGCACGCCGGGCACGGTGCCCTTCGATGCCAGGTAGGCGGCACGTTCGCTGGGCGCTTCGATTTCACCGCGCAGCACCGGGGCCTGCGGGTTCTGGCCGTCGCCGCGCCACATCGAAATGCGCAGCTTGAATGCCTGTTCGCCGGTGCTGGTGTTGATCACCTGCAGGCCCTGGCCCTGATCGATTTCCATCAGCACTGCCTGGGGCAGTTCGATGGTGCCGTTCAGCCCCTGGCCCGGCTGGGTGGGCACTGCCGTGGTCGGCAGCTTCATCACGGTTTCACCCTGGTGGTTCTGCTCCAGGCCCTGGCCGGCTTTCGCCATCGCCACCAGCTGGGCGGCGAATGCAGGCGACAGCTCCAGGCTGCCATTCAGCACCGGGGCCTTCGGGTTGTTGGCTGCAGCCTGATTCGGCCACAGGCTGATGCGGGCGGTGCAGCCGGGCAGGCTCACGCCGCCGGCCAGCACAGGCGATTTTTCGGTGGGCTGGGTGTTGGCCCACAGGGATGCTTTGGCGTTTTTCATCGTTCGTCGAAATCAAGTGGTGGTGGGTTTAGTCGCGATCCAGTCGGGCTACAGCCAGGGTTCTGGCGTGCCTGGTGCTGGGGCTGCCTGTGGGGGCAGTGCCCAGCCCGCCTGGGCAGGCGGTGCAGCTGGTGCTGCGGTGGGTGCGCTGGCAGCTTCAGGTGCTGCTGCGGACGGCACGCCCCACTGCGCCAGGGGCACAGTGTTCGGCACCGGCGCACCGGTGGTGGCAGCGTTGCCATCGTCATCCTCGCCGCTGATCGCCAGCAGCTGGAGCAACGACAGGCGCAGGCCGTAGGTGCCGGCAGCGCCGACACTCTGGGGTTTCGACGGGTCGGGCACCGGGAAGGTGCTCACCCGCCAGCCGCCCGTCGCATAGTGCGACAGGGTGGTGGACACCACGAAGCCGGCAGGGCTCAGCTGGTAGCAGCTGCTGATCAGCACGCCGTGGCGATGCAGGATCGGCCGCACCACTGCCAGCAGGCCGGGCAGCGAAACGTACTTCGACTTGAAATACGGATTGTCGGCATCGCGCACCACGGTGCCAAACTCCGCGCCGGCTTCGGCCAGGGCCTGATCCAGTGCGGCCAGGGCGAACAGGGTGGGGCCGCAGTTCGGCGGCAGCAGCGCACCAGGTGCGTCGCTGATCGGCGGGGTGGCGGCAGGTGCTGCAGGGGCAGCAGCAGCCTTTCGCGTGCGGGCTGGGGCCGCAGCAGGTGCATCGGTGGTGGTGGCCACCGGGGTGGGGTCAGGCATCAGCGTGGTGGGTGTGGGTTCAGGTTAGGGGTGGGTCAAGCGTTGGCAGCCGCCAGGCGGGCGGCTTTCTTCGCTTCACGGGCCTGGCGCCGCAGGTCGGCCAGTTCAGCCTTCGCGGCATCGTCGGCAGCCTTGCGGGCGGCCAGGGCTTCGCTGATCAGCAGGCAGGTGGCCTGATTCAGGCTGCGGTGTTCTGCGGTCGCCATCACGCGAATGGCAGCGTGCAGTTCAACCGGCAGCCGGAAGGTGATCGAACGGGCGTTCGGATCTTTGCGGGTGTCGGTGGTGGGTTCAGCGGCGGCCGCGGCCTTCGCTTTCGATTTTACAGGCACGGCATCGGTGCAGGTGGGTGTGTGTTCTGAGCTTACACCCTGATCGGGTGCGTGTGCAGCTGCAGGTATCAATGGGCCTGCAGGTTGCTGTTCGGGCAAAACAGCCTGTGCAGTTCGTTCACGGCAGGAAACGGCAGATCACCCCAGGTGACAGCACCGCCGCAGCGACCCATCACGTACACGTCGGGCTGGCGCAGGTTGCGCACTTCGTAGGTGCCCGATGCGGCATCGGTGCAAATCTGAATGCCATCGTTCGTGTTGCAGTCGGTGGCAGCACGGGCAGCAGCTGATGCAGCCAGGGGCAGCAGGGTGGCGGCCAGGGCGGCCAGCAGGGCGGTGGTTTTCATCGTGGTGGGTGTTGTGGTGGGTGTGGGTGATCGGGGGCCGCAGGGGCCCCCAGGGGCTGCTCAGCCCTGCAGCACTGCAGTGCCGGCCAGGATCTTCGCGATGGCCTGGGCGGTGCCGTGCCAGCTGGAATCCAGCAGCGGGAAGCTGCGGCCAGCCAGGCGGCCGGCGGTGAGCAGCACCCGCTGGTGATCCAGGGCCAGCACACCACCCTGGGCTTCGATCCAGTCGCGCTGCTGATCGCTCAGGTCGGCGGTGCGGTGGAAGGTGCGGGCCAGCTTGGCTGCCTTCGCTGTGGGCGCCGGGGCCGCGGCCGGGGCTACCTGGTGGGGGCGCTTCGCTTGCCACTGGGGCGGCAGGGTGTAGTCGAAATCAGCGTGCAGCTGGGCGAAGGTGCGGCGGGCCTGGGCGGTGCGGAACGCTTCGTAAGCCTCCAGATCGTTGTGGCCGTGCAGGTGCCACCAGATGCGGGCGATCAGGCGGAACTTGTTGCCGCCGCGCACGCCAGTGGCCAGGTCGGCTTCCAGCTGATCGCGGAAGGCGATGCCGGTGGGGTTTTCGATCAGGGCGGTGGTTGCCATCGGGGTGGTGGTGGGTGATGTGCAAATCATACACCACATGCACCCACTTGCAACCACTGCCCAGGATCAGCAGGTCGGCGTCGCCTGCCGCACCACATCCATCAGGTCTTCGTGGCCGCAGCCCAGCAGCCAGGCGATCTTCGGCAGGTCGGCCAGGATCGCTTCGCCAGTGGCAGGCCTGCCGGCCAGCAGCTGATCCAGCACCGGGGCGTTCCGCACCAGGTGGTCGCGATCGCTCACGGCGAAATCGATCCCGGCGGCACCGAACTGCCGGCGCAGGTGAGCACCCAGGTGCTCCGACACCTGCGGGGCGGCCTGCTCAGAAATCACAGGTTCTTCGGGCAGATCAACGGGCAGCATCCCGCTGAACACCTGAAACATCCCGACGGCATCGAGCACCGTGCCATCGGGCAGCGCCATCGGCTTCAGGTCGGGCTTCAGGCCAGACAGCGTGCCATCGGCGATCGCGGTGTTCAGCGTGCCCAGGGCCACGAACACCTTCGGGGCAGGCCATTGGAGCTCGCCGGTGCTGAACCCAGCGATCTGGCTGCTGTGCAGCACACGGTCGCCGGTGGCGGCCTGCGCCAGCTTCATCCAGGCCGGCTGGGAGCACTGGCGGAAGAACGGGCGGCACAGGCGGGTGAACGTGGCCTGCCCTTCCTGGGCGGCCAGCGTGATCGGGCCAGGTTGGCCCTTGGCAGGTTTCGGCATTGCAGTGGTGGGTGTGAACAGTTACACCCTACAGGCTACTGAGCCAGGTTGAAAACCTGATCAGGTGATCCGTTGCCACTGGTGGCGGTGGCGGGGCATTCCACCCGCACCGGCGCTTCACCCGGCACCGCCACAAACGGTGTTTCAGGCGCTGGCATCACCACCAGCCATCCACACACCAGCCAGGTCACAGCGGCCGCCCTGGGTTGTGCTGCCACAGCCCGTGCGCCTTCAGCGCCTGCCGCAGCACGTTCGTCGCCTGATCCGGGCTGGTGCCCTGCACCAGGCGCATCGCCACGTCGCGCCGCTTCGCGCCCTGCCTGATTTCCAGATCGGCCATCAGGGCCTGGGTGTAGGTGATCGGTTCGCGCTTCATCGCTTCGCTGGCTTCACACGGTGAACATCCTGCTGCGCCTGGCAGTGCCCCACCAGCCGATGCCGGGCCAGTAGCGCATCAGTGGCCTTCAGCTGCCCCAGCACGGGCACAGCAGGCGCCTGCGGCATCGCCAGGATGCACGGCACCGATTCGCCACCCGTGGCGTGTGCAGCGGCCCGCTGCGCTGCACGCTTCGCGCCGGCGGCGGCACGCAGTTCAGCCTGGTGGCTGCGGCGGCAGGTTTCCAGCTTCATCAGCAGGTGCTTCGCCACATCTTCGGCGCGATACACGCTCAGCACCACCGCGCCACGTTCGCCGCGCAGCTCACTGACAGCCAACCCGATCACCCATTCCAGGTGCTCCAGTTCGGTCGGTTCATCGGGCCACTGGCGAAACGAACGCATCGCTGATTTCACCGCAGCGATCAGGGCCTGTTCGCTCACCACCGGCAGCACTTCCACGATGCCGATGCCCAGCTGGCCATTCCCGTGCACATAGAAACCGCAGCGCCCCACCAGCGACACTTCCTGCAGCAGGGTGATGCCGCGGCGCCGCAGTGCGCTGCGCATATCAGCAGGAACCCGGGCGCCTGGCTCACGGGGCAGCAGCGCATCGGACGGCAGCCGCACCCACAGGTGATCGGTGCGGGTGGCCGGGTGGTGATCCATCGGTTCGCCCAGGTCCAGCTGCCGCACGTCGCATCGCTTCAGCAGCACATCAGTGTGAACCCCATCGGCGGTGCGCTTCAGCTCGAGCACACGGCCATCGATCAGGCAGGTGGCCCCGGCTTTCGCCAGGGCTTGCAGTTCAGGTCGAAGCATCGTGGTGGTGGGTGTTGAACAATCCAGAATTTACACCCACCTGCACCCACTTCGCCACCTATTCGCTGCGCCGGGCCGCGGCCTGCTGCCGCTTCGCCATCGCTGCCAGGGCCGTTTCGCTGCGCACCTGGCTGCGCTGCTGATCGTTCAGCCCATCGAACCACCCGCGTTCCGCCAGCTGCTGGATCCCGCTTTTCACGCTCAGCCAGCCGAACATCCTGGACAGCACGCCATCGTCGCTGCCACCCAGCACGGCATTGCTCACCTGCCAGGTCGAAGCCGGCAGCGGCACCGGTGAACCTTCGGCACCTGCAGGGATCAGCAGGGCCGCCTGCGCCGCCTTCGTCGCTGCCTTCTGCTGCCCCGGCAGTGCACCGTTCAGCATCAGCTGCGCTTCAGCCCAGCCCGGCCGCATCCCCATCAGTTCGGCCAGGTCCGACAGGTTTTCGGGCTCGAGCACTGCTACCCGCGTCAGCCACGGCTGCAGCTGTTCACGGCGCATTTCACCCTGCCGCACCGCCAGCGATTCCTGCCGATACCGGGCGTTGAACATCTGCCGCGCCGCTGCAGGCCGTGCCTTCGCGATCAGCTCCGGCGTGATTTCCTGCAGCTGTGCACCAGTCGATTCCACTTCCAGCGGCGGGCCCACCACCACTTCCTGGGTGACAGGATCCAGTTCCAGCTGCCGGCGCTCCGCTTTCGCCTGGCGCTCCGGGTTCAGCTCCCAGTCGATCCGCGCATCAGGCAGCGGCAGCCGCCGCCAGTTGTCGGTGTGATCGATCAGGATCGCGTGCGTTTTCCCATCAGCAGGCCGCAGCACACGGCCCACCAGCTGCCGCCACAGCCGCAGGCTGGCTGTCGGGCGTGTCACCTGCAGCACCGTGGCTTCGGGCACGTCCAGCCCTTCGTCGATCACCGCGCAGGCGCACAGCACTGTGATCTGGCCCGACCTGAAATCCGCAAAGATCCGGTTCCGCTGCGCTGTCGGTGTTTCACCGTCGACCGCCACCGCACTGATGCCTGCTGCCTGGTACAACGCAGCCAGCTGGTGGGCGTGCTGCACGCTCACGCCCACCGCGATGGTGCTGCGGCGCTCCGGGTTGAACCGCAGGAAATCAGGCACCACCTGGCCACTGATTTCGACCACCTTCCGTTCCAGGTCGGCGGTGGCGAAATCACCAGCACGCTTTCGCAGGCCCTTCGTGTCGATCGACTTCGGCGCAGCGAACAGCCGGTAACGGCACAGCGCACCCATCGCCATCAGCTGATCGGCGTGCGGCCCCAGCACCAGGGCAGTGAAGCCACCTTCGTCGCCCAGGCCATTTCCGTTCGGCCGCACCGGCGTGGCAGTGAGGCCTGCCCGGCGGCCCGGGCGCAGTGCTTCAGTGACACGCACCCAGCTGGTGGCACCAGCGTGGTGGCATTCATCCTGCAGCAGGGTGCAGCCGGCCAGGGCGCCCAGGTGCTTCGTGCGCCGGGCCAGCGTCGGCACCATCCCGACCGTGATCTGCCGGTTCCACCTGGCGGTGCTGCCAGCTGTCACCACTTCGATGCCCACCCGGGTGCCCAGGTGTGCGCGCAGCGATTTCACGATCTGCAGCACGATTTCCTGGCGGTGGGCCACTGTCACCACCCGTTCGCCACGCTCGAGCGCCAGGCGGGCCAGTTCGGCCAGCAGGACCGTTTTCCCGGCTCCGGTGGGGGCAACCACGCAGGGCACGCCGCCCGTGCGCAGGTGTTCCTGTGCTTCGTTCACCAGGGCCTGCTGGTAGTCGCGCAGTTCGAATGCCATCAGCGTGCACCTGTGGTGGGGTTCAGCAGTTCGGCCAGCTGATCAGCAGGCGGTTCACTGATCCACACCCGGCGGCCCTGGCTGTCGATTGCGAATAGGTGGCCAGAAGCGGCCACCAGCCTGCCGACAGCCCGCTGGCTGCCTTTCGTTGTTTTCTTCATCAGTGGTTCGTGGTGGGCTTCGTCAGGTTACACTCAGATGCACCCGCGTGCATCAGGTGGTGCGTTGATACCAGGGCGGCAGCGCGCACAGCAGGTAGGTGCAGCCGTCGGGGTCCACCACGTCCAGCACTTCACCAGGCCAGCGTTCGCCGGCCCACTTCAGCAATGCTTCGGCATCGTGATCGAACTGCGCACCATCGATCGGCACGAACCGCCACCACTGCCCCAGCTCCACGCCGTCTGGCGTTGGCTTCAGGTTCACCTGCCAGGTGCGGCCGTCACCCATCAGCGTTTCCGCCTGCTGCTGCCAGTCTGGGCTTTCGCAGCCTTCGCCGCATCAGCAGCAGCCTGCTGCGCAGGGCCCAGCTTCCTGGCCTTCGTTTTCTTCGCCGCCGGCGGTGGTGGTGGGTTCAGCAGTCGCGCTTCGCGCTCCGCTGCCAGCTTCGCCACCACTTCCACCCGGCCCGGCGGCTCCGGGATGCCAGCAGCCGCCAGGATCGCCGTCCAGTTCACAGCGATTCGTGCAGCCGATCCAGTTCAGCCACCAGGTGCTGGTAGCACTCCCAGTGCATCGAATGGCCGTGGCCATCACCTGACTGCTCACGCCCCACCCAGGCGCACTGCTCACCGCGCGGGATCGGATCACCACAGTGCACGCAGGCCACCTGGCGGCTGCTGCCACGGCGGAAGAACTGCCACCCGGCGATCGCGCCCCAGCGATCCAGCCAGCGCACCGGCGCGGCGCGGCCAGCATCTGTCAGTGGGCCCGGTGCCGTGATCATCGCGATCGGGCCCGCCACCGGTTCATCGTCCAGTTCCAGCACATCCGACACCGACGGCACAGCATTCGCCGCCAGGCCTTCCTGCAGCAGATCACGCTGCTGCTGCGCTTCGCTGTGCTCGAGCACCACCGGCATCGGCGCCTGCGGTTCACCTTCAGGCAGCTGCACCACCACACGCCGGCGGGCCTGCGCCACCACCACCTGGGCGGGTGTGTCACAGGCCAGGCATTCGATCTGCACCACCACCTGTTCGACGGTGCAGGTGGTGCTGGTGATCAGCAGGTTCTGGCTGCCGCAGGCGGGGCAGCTGGTTTGGATTTCACGCATCGTTCGTGGTGGGTGTGGGGTGTTCGGAATAGGCGGCAGCGGCTTCGTCGGCGATCGCCTTCCGCAGCTGCGCCAGCTTGTCTTCGATCAGGTGGTAACTGCTGCAGAACGCCTGGGCTTCGAACCCATCGATCTGCAGCAGCACCTGGTAGCCGTGACCGTCGGCTGTTTCGGTGACGGTGATCCGTTCACCGGTGGGGTCAGGCATCAGCCCAGCCCTACCGATGTGGGCTGTTCGCGTGATGGCAGCGGGCTGCGCGCCACCACGAAATCCACCCGCCGCAGCAGCACATCAGCCAGTGCGATCACAGCGGCGTGATCGGGCACAGCATCACGAAAGGCCTGCCCTGCCACACCATCAGAATCGCGTTCGATCATCACGGCGGCGGCCGCCAGCATCAGCCTGGCCTGCACCAGGGCTTCGCGCACTTCGTCCAGCGCGGTTTCCTGCGCCAGGTCGATCAGGCTGCCCTGCGCGGGGTCGCCGTGCAGGTGAAGGCCTTCCATCGCGGCCGCCTTTCGCTCCCACGCTTCGCTGCGGGCCAGCGGGCTGAAATCAGCGGCCATCAGTTCAGCCCCACAGCGGGGGCGTCGATCAGTTCACCCTGGTGGGCTTCGAACCATTCGACATTCGCCTGCAGCTGCACCAGCAGCTGTTCGATCCGCTCCAGGGCGGCATCGATTCGATCCAGATCCATTTCGTAAGGGGCAGCAGTGAAACCGTGGCGCCCCAGGGGGGCGTGATCCAGCGGTTCGCTCACCCTACACCCTGCAGACTGAATGCAACACACCCACCTGCACAGGAACCCAGGGGGTGCGCATCAGCCCCAGCCGTGCAATGCTGAACGGCACCAGGAAGGGCCGGCACCACCCGGGCGCGCACCTGCACCCAGAAATGGAAAAGGGCCACCCCGTGGGGCAGCCCTTCCTGGTTTCACTGCTAGTTCCACCAAGCACAGCCACAGCCTGAACCGCGACCTGCACCTGCACCCACTATGTCACAGCAACACGAAGCCCACCAGCAGGGCGCCACTTCTGCAGCACCAGCCACCTGGCGCCAGCGCATCACCGAACTGCAGGGCATCGATGGCCTGAAGCTGGTGCCAGTTCAGGGCAAGAATCCGGGCATCACCGGCGAAGGCTGGCAGCACAGGCGCCACGATGTGGCCAGCATCCTGAACACGCCCGGCGCCACCGGCTTCGGACTGATCACCGGCTACCAGCCCAGCAGCCCTTCGATCATCGCGATCGATTTCGATGGGCCCGCTGCTGTCGCCTACGCCCAGGGCCTGGGCCTGGATCCCTACATCGCCAGCACCTGGGCGATCGCCCGCACCGGCGCCGATGGGCAGCCGACACCCGACCGCATCAAACTGCTGTTCACCACCACGCAGGCCCAGTGCGATCGCCTGGGGCCTGACCTGAGCAAATCGCTATGGCTCACCGAACCGCCCGCACCTGGTGAAAAGGGCGAAGGGGTCGAAGTGTTTCACCACCACACCAGGCAGGTGGTGGTGCTGGGTGATCATCCGTCGGGTGGCCAGTATTTCTGGCCCGCTGGCCAGGATCTGACAGCCCTGGCCGAACTGCCGGATGCCTGGTTTGATTTCGTCCGGGGCGTGCTCGAGCGAATCGAAGCCGGCGGCAGCAAGGGCCGCAGCGCGAAGGGCGGCAACCACAACCACAAACCCAGCAGCCTGAGCAGCGACTGGCGCCGCCTGGGCAGAAAAGAGGCCTGCCCGATCTGCGGCCGCCTGCCCCACAGCGGCGAAGCACACATCTGCGCCCAGCACCGCACCAGCGGCGCGATCCGCTGTTTCGACGGGATCACCTTCAGCTACAACGCCACGCACGGCAGCCTGAAATCCGGCGACCTGGTGCAGGGCACCGATGGCCTGGTGTATGCCTTCGCCAGCGAACGCGAAGCCAGCGGCATCGGCCTGCGCGGCAACTTCGTGATTCACAAACCACGCGAAAGGCCTGCGCTGCCCACCACAGCCCAGCCCTGGCAGCAGCCCACCACACCTACCACCGATTGGATGGCCAACCTGCCCGGCGGCAACGGCAACGGCAACGGCAACGGCCACAGCGATGAAGCACCAGCCGCCGAACAGGTGATCGATGCCGTGGCGGTGCCTGAAGGTGGCAACGCTGCTGACGAAGCGAAGCTGATCGCGCAGCTGCACTACCTGGCTGAACGGATCCTGGACCTGGGCGAATCACCCGCCGAACAGTGGCGGCTGCCGCCCCACCTGGATCAGTTCGATCGGATCGTTCACGCTGCTGCAGCACTGCAGGAACGCCGCGGCGCCACATCACTGCCGGCGGTGGCCAGCACCGCTGCAGACCTGTTCGGCATCAAACCGAATACCTGGCGCGATCTGGTGAAGCCGAAGCTGATCGAACACCAGCAGGTGCGCGCGCAGCTGCGGGTGCAGGCCAACACCGCCCGCGCCACTGAAGCCGTGGCCCTGGCCACTCACTTCGAAGGCCTGGAACCACCGAAGGGGCAGGAATACAAACCACTGCTGCGCGAAATGGGGCCCGGCCCCAGCGATGGGAAGCGGCTACCTGTCGGTGATCTGATGCGCAGGTTCCGCGATGTGGCCGACGCACGGCCCCACGCCCTGCGGTGGAACGCTGTCAGCCAGCGGGTGGAATACACCCCGCCGGGTGGCATCGCGTCGCCAGTGCCGCCTGAAGCTGTCGAAGTGCTTTACACCCACCTGGCGCACTGCGGTTACGAAGTCGGCAAACAGGCCGCGATCGATGCGCTGGTGGCCACCGCCAAACAGAACACGTACAACCCGGTGCAGGAATACCTGAACCTGGTGGCCGACGATCCATCAGTGCAGGCGATCAACCTGGGCACTGCGGCCAGCGTGCTGCTGGGTGTCGACGATCCACTTTCGGCGGTGCTGTTCGCCAAAACACTGATCAGCGCCGTGGCGCGTGCGATGCAGCCCGGCTGCCAGGTCGACACCATCCTGGTGCTGAAGGGCGGCCAGGGCACCGGGAAATCACGCCTGTGGCGGCACCTGATCCCGAACCGCGAATGGCTGGTGGACACCACGCCGAAGGATCCGAAGGATTTCCAACTGCAGCAGCACCACTGCTGGGTGCTCGAGCTCGCAGAACTGGAGCAGGTGACAACGAAACGCGAAGCCGGCGAGCTGAAGGCCACGATCACCACCGCCACCGATATGGTGCGCCCGCCCTACGGCAGCAGCCCCAGGCCGATGAAGCGCCACAGCGTGATGGTGGCCACCTGCAACCGCGACGATTTCCTGCGGGATGAAACCGGCAGCCGCAGGTTCTGGGTGATCGAAGTGGATCAGGGCCGTGGCATCGATCACCAGGCTGCAGAAATCCACCGCGATGCGATCTGGAAGGCGGCCACGCTGGCCTGGCGGCAGGGTGGCGATCACAGCTGGTGGCTCACGCCTGGCGAAGCCCTGCAGCAGGAACAGCGGAACGGTGCGTTCACGCCCCAGGGCCGCTTCGATTCACTGCTGGCCGACTGGGCCGGGGCCCTGCCCGCCGGCAGCTACTTCGAACTGCCCACCGCGCTGATCAACAGCGGCAGCGTGATCGATCGCCAGCGATGCGGACCGGTTGAACTGCGCGAAGCCGGCCTGGCCCTGCGTGCCATCGGCTGGCAGAAGGTTCGCCGCCGCATCGGCGCCCGCGGGAACGTGTTCGTGTGGTGCCGCGAAGGCGAAACCCTGGGCCACCTGCTGCCCGACAGACCGCCGACCGCCTACGGCTACTGATTCCACCGGGGCCTGCGGGCCCCTTTTTCGTGGCCGGCCCGGGGTCCGCACCTGTTCACCCGTTCACCCACTGTTCACCCACTTTCGGTGATGGGTGAACAGCTGAAACCCACACGGCCGCAGCCGATCCCGGCGACTGTTCACCCTGTTCACCCATTTTCTAAGGAAACTTCCTAAGGAAGGGGCTAGTAGTAAGGGCCCCCACAGGAACACATACGCCTTTTCTATGGGCTTAGTTTTCGCCGAAAGTGGGTGAACAGGGTGAACACCCCGCCAGATCCGTTCCAGCGCAGGCGATTTGCTGTTCACCCACTGGGTGAACACTGGGTGAACACGGTGAACACGCCTGCCCCAGGCCTGCCTGCCTTCGTGGCCTGGCCCCGCAGCCGCCGCGCCCTGGCTGCTGGGCCCCGCGATCCCGGCCACACGCCAGCACTGCCCAGGGGCGCAGCGTGCCCGGCCTGATCGCAACAGCCCTCGGCTGGCCAGCCGCCCGCTCGAGCTCCGGCCTGCGTGGTTGCGTGCGGGTGCATCTGGGTGCTAGGATTCGGGGGCGATGCGCAGCGGCCTGGGGCCGACCGTCGCCTGCACCTGGACAATCCGCGATCACTGGCCCACCTGGGGCCGCCGGCCTGGAAGCGATGGCCGCGGCCCCGCACCCTTCGCCACTGATCTGATGAAAACCGCACACCCCGTGCCTGCTGCCCTGGTGCACGCCGTTGCTGCACTGCTGCTGGCCCGCCTGCTGCTGATCGATGCCAGCGCCGCCCTGGGCCGCTGGTGGGCAGGCCTGCTGCTGCTGCCGCCCGCCGCGGCCACCCGGGCCCGCCCCGCTCCAGCCGCCCGGCCCGCTCCAGCTGCCCGGCCCGCGCCGGCGCCGCAGGCCTGCCCCGCCCTGGCGGTGATCGCCGTGCCCGCGCCAACCCGCACGGCCCGGCCCGCTCCGGCGGCGCTGCCGGCCCCGGCGCCGCGCACCAGCGCCAGCCCGGCCCTGCTGCCGATCACCAGGGCGCTGCTGGCCGCGGCCCGCGCCGCCGATGCCGATGCCCTGGCCGCGGCGCCCGTCGCTGAGCTCCGCGCTGCCTGCGCCGCAGCAGGCTGCCGCCCGGGCCGCAGCCGCGCCAGCGCCGTCGCTGCCCTGCTGGCCGCGGCCAGCTGATCGCCAGGGGTCAACCCCTACGCCCGTTGCGCTACGCCATCGCGTGCCGTATGGTGTGGGGGTTCAACACCCACCACACCGCGATGGCTTCCGCCACCCACCTGATCGACGCTGCCCTGGCGCAGCTGAACCCCGCGATCCTGCACGAACCCACCACGCCCGTCACCGATGCCGCGGCCGCGGCGATCGAAGCAATGGCCGACGCACAGGCACGCTTCGGCCACCTGCTGGTGCAATGGCAGCGCGCCAACGGCTGGAGCCAGGACGATCCGAAGCGCATCGCCGCGGCCGCTGGCCTGCTGGCCCTGGCCGTGCACAACAGCCAGTGGTCGGACCTGAGCCACGGCAAGCTGACACCGAAGCCGAAGCTGTTCGCTGCCCTGTCGACACTGAACGGCCTGCTGGCTGATCAGAGCTGGGCACGGCCCGGCGTGGTCGCGCCGAAGCTGCGCCAGCTGCTGGAAGGTTCGCGCCCGCTGCTCACGCCCGAAGGTGATCCCTGGCTGGCTGCTGATTTCTTCGATGCCTTCATCGGCGGCTGCTGATCCGCTGCTGATCGACACCAGCCGCAGCGCGAATGGCCGCGGCCGGCATTTCCTGGGATACGGTCTGGGCATCGCCGCCACGCAGGTGGCGGTTCCCGGCTGTTCACCGTGGTGGGTGTTGGCCGGGCCGGAAGCCCCGGGCGTGATCGTTCGGGGCTTTCGTGTGCCTGGCCGCGGCAGCCGCACCCGCCTACACTGCAGCTGTTCACCCACCACGAACCTGATGCACCCTTCGCTGGCCTTCAGCCCGCCGGAGCAAACCCCTGCCGGCCCGATCTGCACCATCAGCTGGAACGGCCACCCGGTGGCCACGCTGCAGCGCACCGACACCCCGGAGGGTGATGCCTGGGAGCCAGGGGCCCCTGGCCCGGTGCGGGTGCCTGGCTTCACCGTCTACACCGTGCGGTCGCTCTACACCCCGGCGGTGCTCAGCAGCGTGCACCGCGATGCCGTGCTGGACGAACTGGCCGCACGCTTCACCGGCACCACTTGACGAATGCACCCACTTGCACCCACAATGGATTCGAACACCCACCACACCACGCTGATGGCTCCCACCACCGCCGCCGCTGTTTCCACCCTGCCTGCTGATCTGGATCAGGTCGCCCGCGAGCTCGCCTACGCCACCGCGCAGCTGGCTGCCTGGACCGAAATCCGCAAAGAACAGCTGGCCAAGCTCCAGGCCGCGCACGATGCCGGCGACGTGCCCACGAAGTTCACCGCCTACGGCTACAGCTTCGGCCTGCAGACCGGCAAGGCTTCCACCACCTTCGATGCACACGGCAAAGCCGCAATCGAAACCCTGAAAGCCGACCTGCAGGAACAGGGCCACTGCACCGTCACCACCGGCGATCCGTTCTGGGTGCTGCGTCAGGTGAAGGCGAAGGCCTGATCACACACACCACCGGGGCCCGGCAGGGCCCCTTCCTGCTATGCCCGACCACGATCCTGTCGACAGCCCCAGCCACTACACCGCCGGCGACCTGCAGTGCATCGATGCCCTGCTGGCCGCGGCCGGCCCCGAAGCGCACACCGATCACTGCACGCAAACTGCCATCGCCTACCTGTGGCGCTGGCGCCGGAAAAACGGCATCGAAGACCTGCTGAAGGCGCGCTGGTACATCACCCGCGCAATCGACACCCAGGCCACAATGGCCAACAACACCCACCACACCGAATCCAATGGGCCGACTGACACCTGAAGGTGCGCGCGCTGCTGTCGCCACCGCCTGCCCGAACTGCGGTTCACGCCGCACCCGCGTGATCTGCACCACACCCACAGCTGATGGCACCGGCACCGTGCGCCGTCGCCACTGTGAAGCCTGCAGCCGTCGCTGGTATTCCTACCAGGTGCCTGAACAGGTGCTGCCCGACTATTCGGTGCGCTGGTGTTGCTCGAGCACTGCCACCCGCAGCGATCGCGTGATCGTCACCCTGCCCACTGCTGTCGCCTGATGATCCTGCCCGATTCTGAAATCGCCGAACTGGCCGCGGCCGGCTGCGTGAAACCCTTCGACCCGGTGCTGGTGAACCCAGCATCGATCGACCTGCGCCTGGCCCCCACGATCCTGATCGAATCAGTGGTGGGTGTCGGCCTGGTGGGCCTGGATCTGTCAGACCACACCGAAGCCGATCCGTACCTGCTGCGGCCTGGCCAGTTCATCCTGGCCGCCACAGCCGAACGCATCACGATGCCGACCCACCTGGCCGGCCAGGTGCAGCTGAAGTCGACCGTGGCCCGCCAGGGCCTGGAACACCTGATGGCCGGCTGGATCGATCCAGGGTTCAACGGCACCATCACCCTGGAGCTGCACAACAGCCGCCAGCTGCAGCCGGTGCCGATCTGGCCCGGGATGCGTGTGGCCCAGCTGGTGCTGCTCACGATGGCCGCGCCACCGGTCAACAGCTACGCCGTCACCGGCCGGTACAACGGCCAGCAGCTACCCACCGGGCCGCGGCTGAAGCACCGCCAGCTGCCCATCACACCCACCACATCCGACTGATGGCCGACACCACCACCGACTGGCGGCAGCTGTGCGTCGACCTGATCGCCGCCAGCCGCCAGCCCTGGGTGATCTACGGCGGCACCGAAAGCCACCTGATCGACGCGATCTGGGATCAGCTGGAAGCGATCGAAGCGGCAGTGGATGCCGACACCACCACCACACCCACCACATCCGACTGATGCAGTTCACCTTCACGGTGCACGGCAAACCCGCCACCCAGGGCAGCAAAACGTACCTGGGCCGCGGCCGTGCCATCGAATCAAACAAACGCCTGGCGCCCTGGCGATCGGATATCGCCGCGGCCTGCGCCCTGGCCCGCCCGGCAGGTTGGCCGACCGCTGGGCCGATGCAGGCCACGATGGTGTTTCGCTTCGCCAGGCCCCAGTCGCACTTCCGCACGAACGGCGAGCTAAAGCCCACCGCACCGCAGTGGCACCTGGTGATCGCCGGAGACGTGGACAAGCTGAGCCGCGCCGCGAATGATGCAATCACCGCATCAGGCACCTGGGGCGACGACAAACAGCTGGTGCGAATGGTGGTCGAACGCCACTGGTGCGCACCCGGTGAGCTCCCAGGCGCCACGATCACGCTGCTGGCGCTGGATCCTGCGGGCTAGTCTTCCAGCAGCAACCACACCCAGCTGCGCCTGTGGCAGGAAAAGGCAACCTGAAGCCATCACCGAAGGGGCAGGGCCGGCAGCCAGCGAAAGGCCTGCCGAAGCGCAGCGCCCGCCAGCGCCACCAGGATGCCATCACCCAGCGCGGCGGGATGCCCGGCAGTGTGATCAGCGCCGACCACCTGGGCCAGGTGCTCGAGCACTGCGTGATCGCCTACGAAGTGGGCAGCCAGGACACCAGCACCAGGCGCCGGCGGGTGATGCTGGCCGCCAGGAAGAAATGCCTGGAGCTGGGCTGCCAGGAACCGCCGAAGCTGATGGAGCGGGTGAAGCAAATCGTGGAGCGCCGCGCCCGCGGCATCACCAGCAGCATCGCCGCCGAAGACCTGGCCGAACGCGAGCACCTGGCCGAAGCACTGGCTGAAACGTCGGATTTCCTGGAGCCGCCGGATCACACCACCGCGGCGCAGGCCAGGGCGATCGCCAGGGCCGCGGCGAAGGATGCACCGTTTCTGCCGGTGGGCCCCACGGTGATGAACAAACAGGCGCGCGACCCATCGAAGGCGCCGAACCACAACAGCCCGCCACCGCCTGGCCGCGGCGGTGCCGCGATGTGCACTGCCGACGAAGCCGAACGGCGGGTGTCGGAAATCGTGAAGCGCCTGGGCCTGGGCGCCACGCGCCAGCAGCTGCTGGAATGGGCGGCGAAATCCTGGCCGACCGGCTACAGCCCCAGGAACGTCGACGAATACATAAAGGCCGCCCGCACGATCCTGCGCGCGAACTGGGCCCGCGAACGCGAGGATTTTATGCTGGACCTGCTGGAGCAATATCAGCGGCTGGGTGCTGATGCCCGGGTCGAAGGGCAGCTGGGCACGGCGCTGGGGTGCCTGAACAGTATGGCGAAGCTGACGAACCTGGGCGGGTTCGCTGCAAACCAGGGCGGCGGCTGATCGTGTCGATCCTGATGGCCGGGCCGGCCGGCAGCATCCTGAACGCACCGATGGCGCGCAACCTGGGCACCGACCTGGGCCACCACGCTGATGTGATCGAACAGACCTTCACCACACCGCAGCGGCAGGTGTATGAAGCCGACACCCGCTTTCGTTTGTTGTGTTGTGGGCGCAGGTTCGGGAAGACCTATCTGAGCATCGGGCAGCTGCTGATCTGGGCGATGCGAAAGCCTGGTGGGCTGTTCTGGTATGTCACCAGCACCTACAAAGCGGCGAAGCGCATCGCGTGGAAAACGCTGCGTGAAATGGCACCGCCCCACCTGGTGGCAACGGTGAACCACACCGAACTGACGGTGAAGCTGATCAACGGGGCAACGATCAGCCTGATGGGTGCGGACAGCCCCGACAGCCTCAGGGGCAGCAGCCTGAGCGGGTGCGTGATCGATGAAGCCGCCTACGTGAACCCGCGGGTGTGGTCTGAAGTGGTGCGGCCGTCGCTGTCGGATCAGCAGGGGCCCTGCTGGCACATCACCACGCCGGCCGGCTTCAACCACTTCCACGCGCTGTGGGAAGCAACGATGGGCGATGAAACCTGGGCGCGGTTCAGCTTCACCACGCTGCAGGGTGGGCAGGTGCCAGCGGAAGAAATCGAAGCGGCGAAGCGTGATATGGACGCGCGCACCTTCCGGCAGGAATACCTGGCCAGCTTCGAATCGATGGCCGGTAGGGTATATCCTGACTTCAACGATGAAAACATCGATGACCGTGCCGAAGACACGGGCGGCGAACTACTTTTAGGGTTGGATTTTAACGTCGGAATGATGGCCGGCGTGATGGCATCACTAGTGGGCGACACGCTGTGCGTGTGGGATGAAATCGCGCTGCCGAATAGCAACACCGGCGAGGTGTGCCAGCTGGTGCTGCACCGTTTCGCCGGCCGGCGGGTGCTCGCCTATCCCGACCCGACCGGTGCCGCCAGGAAAACCAGCAGTGCCGGAATGACCGACCACGGCATCCTGCGCCAGCACGGCTTCGTGGTGGTGTCACCGTCGGCACCCTGGAGCGTGAAAGACAAACTGCAGGCCACGAACTACCTGATCCGCAACGCCGAAGGGCAGATCAGGCTGCGGGTGCACCCCAGGTGCAAACACCTGATTCGCGGCCTGCGGGGTGTCACCTTCAAGCTGGGCACCGACGAATGGCTGGTGGACAAATCCCCAGGGCTGGAACACTGGTGTGACGCGCTTGGCTACCTGATCCTGTCGGCTGCCAACAGGGTGAAGCCGTGGCAGTCGGGCGAAACCGGCATCGCGCTCTACTGATCACACCCGCACCTGGGTGCAGTCGGGGCCCCGCGCCTACACTGCGGGCATCCTGTGGGCGATGTGTGTGGCGATCTGGCAGCCAGGGCCCTGGTGGGATCGAACTGGACCGGTGAAGTGGGCCAGCGATGTGGAACCCGTTCCGGCGGGTGCGCAGGCTGTCAGTTCAACGGACACCCCAGCCGGCGACACCCAGGCCGCTGCTGATCCCACGCCGAAGCGCAGCCGCACCCGGAAGCCCGCCACCGCCGCCACCGACTGATGGCCGACATTCGCCTGGAGCTGCCCAGCTATTCCGAAAACGCTGCGCACGGGTGGGAAGGGAACCGCGACCTGCCCGACATTTCGCTGCGGCGGCAACAGGATGAAGAACACCCGGAAAACAATCCCAGCATTCCGTCGCCCAGCTACTGGGCGATGTGGCAGCGGTGGCAGCCGGTGGCTGCTGTGCTCAGTGGCACCACGGGCCTGAACCTGCGCAGCACCACCTACCTGCCGCAGCTGCCCAGCGAACCGCCCGATGCCTACAGCCGGCGCTGTGGCCGCGGCGTGCTGTCGCCGTACTTCGCGCGCATCGTGCGCGCTGCTGTCGGCCTGATCCTGCGCAAACCCATCGAACTGCAGGGTGGCGATCCCGAATGGTGGGGTGCCTGGCGAAAGGATGTGAACCGGCACGGCAGCGGCCTGGAAGAGTTCTGCAGCAAAGTGCTGTTCGATGCGATCGCCTACGGGCACTGCGGCTGGCTGGTGGATCACCAGCTGGATCCCAGCATCGTGAGCCTGGCCGATCAGCTGGCCAATCCGACCCGGCCGTACTTCGTGCGCTACGAAACCGGGAACGTGATCGGCTGGCGTGAAGCGGCTGGCGGTGCCGGCGGCCACCTGGCCCAGGTGCGCCTGCGTGAAGTGGTGAGTGAAGCCTGGGGTGCCTTCGGCGAAGCGCAATATCGGCAGGTGCGGGTGCTCGAGCCTGGCCGGTGGGCCACCTACCGGGTGGACCTGAGCCAGAAAGATCGCAGCGGCCCCGAACGCTGGCTGTTGCACCAGGACGGTGAAACAGGCCTGACCGAAGTGCCCTACACCGTGGTGTATGCGCAGCGTGAAGGGCTGCTGCGCAGTGAGCCGCCGCTGCTGGAAATCGCGAACCTGAACCTTCAGCACTATGCGCTGCAGGCGCAGCTGCTGCACTGCCTGCACGTGGCAGCGCAGCCGATGATGGTGGTCAAGGGCTGGGATCAGGCCAGCAACCAGCTGAACGTCGGGGTGAATAACGCGCTCAGCCTCCCCGTCGAAGGCGATGCGTTCTACGTGGAACCCGCCAGCGGTGCATTCCAGAGCCTGCAGGATGAACTGGCCAGCCTGGAAACCCAGATGGCATCGCTGGGCGTTGCGATCCTGGCGAAGCAAAAGAACGTGGCCGAATCGGGGCTGTCGAAACAGCTGGACCGTGCCGACAGCAACTCGATGCTTTCGGTGATCAGCCAAGACCTGGAAGCCAGCCTGCAGCAGGCGGTGGAATGGGTGGCCGCCTATGCGGGTGTGGAACCGCCGGTGGTGGTGCTGGACCGCGACTACAACGCCGACCCGATCGATGCGCAAACGATCGACGCACTGGGCCGCCTGTTCCAGACCGATGTGATCGATCAGCGCACGCTGCTGGAAGCACTGCGCCGCGGTGAAGTATTCGGCGACGACTTCGACCCCGAAGCGATCATCGAAGCGGTGGGCCAGGGCCTGCAGCTATCTGAAGCATTCGCGAACACGGTGCCGCTGGCCGCGGCCAACGAAGCCACCGCCGAAGCTGATGCGGAAGGTGCAGCACCATCGCCTGAGCTGCCCGACTGATGGATGCCAACGACCTGGCCCGTGCTGCTGTCGGCCGCGACCGGCAGCGGCAGCAGGTGCTGGCGAACATCCTGCGGATCCTGGACCGCGCCGATGCGAGCACTGATCGCACGCAGGTGGCGATCGAACTGGCAGTGGTGCAGATCCGCAAGCTGATCACCGGGCTGCCTGATGGGCTGCTGCGCGAACGGGCGTGGCGTGCGCTGAAGCCGCAGGTGCTGCCGGTGCTCGAGCGAATGTCGCTGGCGGTCGGCCGCGACCTGGTGCTGGAAGCGGCGCTGATGACACCAGAGCAGGCGCGCTGGGCGGCCGGCTACCTGCAGGCCGGAATGGCTGGCGATGCACCAGGCGCTGCAGCACTGCGGCGTGCGACCACCGGCGAAAACAACCCGTTCGCGCCGCGCACGGTCGAAGCATTCCCTGGGCAGGCCTTCACCGCTGCCGACCTGGGCCGGGTGGGCAGCAGCCCGGAGCTGCTGGGTGCGATGCAGGCCCGGGTGCCGCCTGAAGTGCTCCAGCAGGTGCAGGGTATGCGGGTGATGGGCGGCACGCTGCAGCAGTGGTTCGGCAGCAGTGTGGTGCTGCAGGATGGCGCCACGGGGCGGTTCGTGCGCGGCCAGGGGCTGGGCGGCCAGGCCAGTGATGCGATGGGTGTGCCGCGGTTCGCGCAGTTCAGCTTCAAGTCGATCGATCGCCACGTGCGCGCTGGGTTCCTGGCCGGCAACACCACCGAAGAAATCGCGCAGAACCTGATCGCCGATGAAATCAGGGGCCAGATGCGACTGGGCCAGTCGGCAGTGGCACTGAAGTCGAACGCCAGGGCGATCGCACGCACGGGCCTGGCCCACCTATCGGAGCAGGTGCATCAGCAGCAGTGGGCAGCGATGGATGCAGCGGCACCGGGCACGATCCGCCAGTGGCGGTGGGATGCGAGCAACGACAGCCGCACCTGCCCCAGCTGTTCAGCACTGGATCGCCGCACGGTGTCAGAACGCAGCGAACTGCCTGGCATCCCGTACCACGTCCAGTGCAGGTGCCAGTGCCTGCCACTGACGGCCACCGCCCTGGAGCTCGAGCGCACCGAAGGGCAGGGCCGCAGCACTGGTGTGGTGCTGACGAACGAAAAACCACCACCGCAGGGGCCGAAGGAACCACGGGCCGCCTACCTGGACCGACTGCACCGTGAAGGGTGGGCGCAATCGAAGCGGGCCGGCCCCAGCGGTGAGCGATACCACTGGCGGCGTGTCGAATGGCAGGGCGGCGGCAGCACTGCTGATTTCCTGGGCCAGGTGGCGAACGGCCGCGGCCTGGGCGTCGATCCAGTCACCAGGGCACTGACGCTGCAGGAATACTTCGGCACCGGGCCGGCCGGCGCGAAGCGTGCGGCGGTGTTCACCAGGCTGGTGCAGGGCGGCAGCGATCCGCAGCAGGCGCTGCAGGATCTGATGCGCGGCCGCGGCAATCAGCGGCGGTTCGTGCCGGCGGCCGACCTGGCGAAGCAATGGCCGGAATGGGCCGAAGCGATCGAAGCGGTGGGCCCGGTGCGCAGCGTGCGGCAGCAGCGGCAGATCGATCGCGGCAAACCGATGGGCAAACCACGCCGCGGCTACTGATGGGCCGGCGGTGGCGGCGCAGGTAGCCTGGGTGCACCTATGTGCAGGCTGCTGTGGCTGATGGCGTGTCGGTGGTGTCGGCCGCGGTGGTTTCCGGTGAACTGATCCTGGGCCTGAGCAGCGGCCAGCTGATCCGGGCCGGCTTCGTGCAGGGCAGCCAGGGCCTGCAGGGGCCACCTGGACCGAAGGGCGACACCGGCAGGCCTGGTGCTGATGGCAACAGCCTGTTGCACGGCGCTGGCATCCCGCTGGCGGAAGATGGCAAGGCGGGCGATTTCTACATCGACACCACCCGCAGCTGGCTGTATGGGCCGAAGGTGGCGCTGGGCTGGGGCAGCCCGGTGAAGCTGAAGGCCGACCCGGCCAGCTTCAAGCTGCCCACCGGGATGAAGGCCGAACAGGGCGATGCGCTCTATCCCAGGGTGTTCGCTGGTGCAATGGCCGGCGGCGGCGGCGGCGGCACGGTGGCGGTCGGCGGCGGCGCTGCTGGCGGCGGCACGCTGCAAACGATCCTGAACCACGGCACACCGCTGGCGGCTGGTGCACCGACGTTCGGGCCACCACCGACAAGCACCCCGCTGACGCCTGCGGTGTGGACCACGGTGGCGGTTGACCCCGACACCGGCGGCGATGCGTTCATCGCGGATATTTTCGCGGAAGATGCGAACGGTGCACTGCTGGTGGAACTGGCGGTGATGCGCGACAGCACGGGCCGCACCGGTTACAGCCAGGTGTATGAAGTGCGAACTGGCACCCCGCCGGTGCTCAGCTTCCAGGCGATCAACGACCCCAGCAATCAGCTGGCGCTGCAGCTGTATTCGGCCACGGCGCTGACGATCATTCGCGGCCGGGTGCTCTATATCTGATCGGTCGGTAAGGTAAGGGCGCAGCGCAGGGGATCGTGCCCGGCTGCCCCTAGCGCAAATGTCAGGCCAGCCGTTCAGAGCCAGGTTCGGGTTTGATGCCGACGGCCAGAAGCTGATCCAGCTGCAGGATCCGACGGCCGCCACCGATGGGGTCAACCTTCAAACGCTGCGCCGCGAATCAGGGTTCGCGCTGGTGGCCCGGGTGGGCAACCTGCCAAACCCCAACGACCCGGACCCGCTGAAGCGACCGATCAACGGAAAGGCCTACCTGATCCAGCTGGACCTGGACGGGCAGCCTGTCGATCGCATCGCCGTGTGGGATGGCAGCCTGCCGTCGACTGGTGGCGTGGCAGCGATCCAGGTGCTCGAGCCACCGGGTGATGCGGCGCTGATCGCCACCCAGGTGGGCAGCGACGATGGCGGCAAAACCTTCGATGTGAACGCCGGCACCGGGTGCGTGCTGGACCTGCAGGCCCAGGCTGATGGCACGATCCTGGCGAAGGTGACAGCACCAGGCACCGGCTACGCCATCGGCGATTCGATCACCTGGCTGGGCAGCAGCCTGGCGTGGAACCTGGTGGGCAGCGTCACCGCGGTGGTGGTGCAGCTGACCGGGCCAGCGTCGACTGGTGGGTGGCACTTCACCGATCCGCAGGTGTGGGTGCAGTCGCTGCGCAGCGCGCAGGATCCCAGCTGGGCGCTGCCCGGCGATCTGTCAGTGGTGACAGAAAAGGATCACCAGCAGCTGAAGGTGTTTTCGGGCGGATCGTGGCAGACCGTCTACGACCTGGACACCATTCGCGGAATGATTTCCGCGCTGAACCTGTTCCAGGGCACGGTGCAGCAGGTGGGCGGCACGGTGGTGGGTGCGCTGCAGCTGAACAAGCTGCCGAACGTGACGGTGGCGGCCACCGGCGCTGCCCATACCAGCCAATACTGGGTGTGGGTTGGCACTGCCGGCTACGTGGTGCAGGCCGGCGACCCGAACGGCGTGGGTGCCGACCTGGCAGGTGCTGCGCTTCAGGTGGGCGACTGGCTCCAGGTGAGCTCCAGGGCCGGCACAAACCCTGGCGACCCGCTGGAATATCACTGGAGCCACATCGGCGGCGACCTGCTGGCGAAGTCGCGGGCTGATGCGCTCTACGGCCTGGCGGCCTGGGTGGCGGGAAATTATGAAAAGGGGTCGATCGTCAGCTATCAGGGCAACCTGTACCGGGCCACCGGTGTGGTGCTGCCAGCTGATACGGCACCGGGCACGCTGGCGACACCAGGCACCCCTGCGGGCCCTGGCGGCACGCCACCAGCAGTTCCTGCCGTTACGGCTGCACCCTGGGCACTGATCCCGCTCACGGCTGGCGTGCGGAACGTCCCGACCGACACCGACCTGCCGGTGGTGGCCGCGGCGAAGGATGTGTACCTGGTGCTGAACAGCGCGAAGGCTGGCGGGAAGCCTGCGCTGTATTCCTACGACGTGGCCGCCACGAAATGGGTCCAGCTGGGCGGCGCCGGCCAGGGGATGAACCTCACAGGCGGCCGCCCGATGGTGGGCGTGGGCTGCCCGATCGGCACGGTGATGGCCTGGCTGGTGGATGCAGCACCGCCTGGCTGGCTGCTGTGCAACGGGCAGGCGATTGATCAGGTGCTGTATCCCGAACTGCGGGCGCTGCTGGGCGCCAACGTGCCTGACTTCAGGGGTGCGTTCCTGCGTGGCGCAGGTCTGAACCGGAACGGCAACTGGGGTGAAACCACCAGAGCGGTGAACAGCTGGCAGGACTACAAGACAGCCAGGCCGAGCGGCGCGACACCATTCGGCACGAACCTTTACGGCGCCCACAACCACGGCATCCTGGCGTGGGAAAACGAAGATAGCGAAGTCTTCGCCCGCTACAACAACAAAACCGCGAACGATTATCCGGCAGTTACAAACAAAAAGGAAGACGTGCTGAGCGAAGGCACATCCAACGCAGCGGACGGGAACGAATGGCAGGTGGGCACCACAACCGACGGCAACCACACTCACACGATCACCACCGGCGGCGACGATGAAACGGCGCCACGGAACTTCGCGGTGCACTGGATCGTGAAAGCCTTCGAAACAGGCATCAGATACAGGGCCGAAATCCCATAACAACCGACCACCTGCCCACCTGATCACCACCGCACCTTCGAACAATGGCCGACCGTCGACTGGTAGTAACTGATTCAGATCCCGGCAGCCCCGACTACGGGCAGCTGTTCGCCCTGGCGCCGAACACCGCATCGGCGGTGGGCATCCCAGCGTTCCAGTTCGGGCCGACGAAGCCGCTGGTGGGTTCAGAGCTGGGCGAAGCGTTCTATGAAACGACCACCCGCCGCGGGTGGGTGTGGGATGGCAGTGGGTGGCGGGAAATCGCCGCCAGCCCGGTGGTCACGTTCGCCACCGAAGCGGCGATGCTGCTGGACACCAGCAAACCGGTGGGCACCTTCGCGGTGACGGCTGACACCGGCCAGCTGTTCGTGCGCACGCCCACCGGGTGGAAGCTGCAGGGCGTGAAGGAATACCCGACCTTCGCGGCGCTGGAAGCCGACACACCGGTGCAGGGCGCCCTGGGCCTGGTGCTGACCGAAGGCACGCTGTGGGAGCGCACAGCCACGAACTGGCGATCGCTGAGCATTCGGGAACTGGCCGACACCACAGCCGTGACGGCCTGGACCGATGCCAAGACGGCGAACGTGGGCGACCGGGTGCTGGAGCTGGCCCATTCGGTGCTGTATGTGCGCACCAGCGCCGGGTGGCGGCCTGCCAGCATCTGGGAGGAAACCGAAGCGAACATCCTGGCAGCCACCTGGCCACTGGACGGCCAGGAAGCGATCGCCACCGACAGCGGCCGCACCTTCGTGCGGGTGAACGGTGCGTGGCAGCAGTCGCCGATCAACCACTACCCCACCCAGGTAGCACTGCTGGCCACCACGCCGACCGTCGATCAGATGGCGTGGGCCGACGACACCGGCAATGCGTTCACCTTCAGCAAGACCACCGGGCAGTGGTCGGTGCTGAACAACGGGTTCGACGATCCGCTGCCGATCGGTGCGATTGCTGATTTCCCCACCCGCACCATTCCGAATGGGTGGCTGGAGTGCGACGGGTCGGCGATTCCAGCTGGCGCGAAATACGACGCGCTGCGCGCGCTACTGGGCACCGCGAACCTGCCCGACCTGCGTGGGCTGTTCAGCCGCGCCGCGAAGACCGGCGAAGGTCTGCTGTCGAAAGTCGACTGGACGACAGGCCGGCCGAAGACCGACCTCACCGGCACCACTGGCACTGCGGGCACGCACCGGCACACGGAGGGCGGTACGCAGTGGCATCAAACTGATGTGCCTTGGGGCGGCAGTACTGCAACCAACGGTGTCACTGGATCGTGGCGGAACGAACCTGGCTGGGTTCACCCTTTCACTTCTACTGAAGGCGCCCATACTCACACCGTTTCGATCACCGGCGGCGGCGACGCTGAAACCGCGCCTGATCACGCCCGGGTGGTGCGCTGTATCAAGGCGTTCCACATCACGGT
>Ga0315899_10001215_pt1 | contig 29847 bp, 32 predicted proteins | sample LakEriMetagenome_2_FD_203518 | JGI IMG/M metagenome (GOLD analysis project Ga0315899, IMG submission 203518) | Freshwater fungal communities from buoy surface, Lake Erie, Ohio, United States - Buoy 4 MA112 | ecosystem: Environmental > Aquatic > Freshwater > Lake | place: USA: Lake Erie, Ohio... | reverse complement strand
CACGACGCCGCAGCGGCTCGAGCAGCGCAAGTACGATCCGTTCGTGAAGAAGCACGTGCTCTACCGGGAGTCCAAGTGACCGCGCCTGCCGTGCTGTCGAGCGACCGCCGGTTGCCGGTCACGGTCCTCTCGGGGTTTCTGGGCGCCGGCAAAACCACGCTGCTCAATCACGTGCTCGCCAATCGCGAGGGGATGCGCGTGGCGGTGATCGTGAACGACATGAGCGAAGTGAACATCGACGCCCAGCTGGTGCGCGGTGGTGATGCGGCGCTGTCGCGCACGCAGGAGACGCTCGTGGAGATGACGAACGGCTGCATCTGCTGCACGCTGCGCGACGACCTGCTGCAGGAGGTCGCGCGCCTCGCCGCCGAAGGGCGGTTCGACTATCTGCTCATCGAAAGCACGGGCATCGGGGAGCCGTTGCCGGTGGCCGCCACGTTCACCTTCGAAACGGAAGAGGGCGTTTCCCTCGCGCAGGTGGCGCGTCTCGACACGATGGTCACGGTGGTCGATGCGTACCGCTTTCTCGCGGACCTGGGGTCGCTCGACGACCTCAAGGCGCGGCAGCTCGCGCTGGGCGACGAGGACGAGCGCACCATCCCCGATCTGCTCATCGACCAGGTGGAGTTTGCCAACGTCATCGTGATCAACAAGGCCGATCTGGTGGGCGACGACGAGCTGGGGCGACTGATCGCGATTCTGCGGCACCTCAACCCGGAGGCGGAGTTGGTCACCTCCACGCGCGGCGTGGTGGCGCCGGCCACCATTCTGGGGCGTGGCCTGTTCGACTTCGCGCAGGCCGAGGCGGCCCCGGGGTGGCAGAAGGAGTTGGCGGGCGAGCATGTGCCGGAGACGGAGGAGTATGGCATCTCCAGCTTCGTGTATCGGGCGCGGCGCCCGTTCCATCCGCAGCGGCTGTGGGATCAGGTGGACCGTGGTCTGCCTGGGGTGCTGCGCGCCAAGGGGTTCTTCTGGACGGCCACGCGCCCTGACCTCGTGGGGAGCTGGGCGCAGGCCGGCCAGTTGGTGGAGGTGAACCCCGCGGGCTACTGGTACGTGGCCAGCCCGGCCGACAGCTGGGAGGTGGACGATGAGGAGCGCGCGATCATCGAAGGCCACTGGGACCCCGAGGTGGGGGACCGCCGCCAGGAGATCGCCATCATCGGGCAGCGGCTCGACCAGTCGGCGTTGACCGCCATGCTCGACGCGTGCCTGGTGACGCCGGAAGAGTTCGCCGCCGGTCCGGCGCTGTGGTCGGCGTTCCACGATCCGTTTCCCGAGTGGGCGGAAACGGAGGTGGAGGACGAGGACGAGGCCGAAGACGAGGCCGAAGACGAACTCACCTGACGGACGCGGCGCGGACGAGGTACACGCGCTCGGTGAGTCCGTGCAACGCTCCGCCGCGGAATTCCTTCTCGAGCACGAGGATCCGAGCATCGCCCGCGACGATCCTCGTGCCGTGATTCGTACCGTCTCGGCCGTCGTCGCGCATGACGTGCAGGAAGCCGCTCGTACCGGGGACCGCCCACGCCCCTCGTTCCTCGTAAGTGATCAGGGTGTCGGTGCGAACCCGGTGCGTGTACTTGAGCGACGCGTCGAACTCGGTTTCGATGCGGGTGCGGCCGGCGCGAATGTTCTCCACGGTCCGCCGGATGTCGATCGCGGTCGCGTGCCGAATCGAATCGGCGGCGGCGTGCAGGACGGGGGCCCAGTGGTCGATCGCGAGGGAATCCACGTACCAGCGTCCCAGCACGCTCACCGCGGATGGGAGTGCTGTTCCGGGCGTCGACGCCCCCTCGACGGCCGCGCGGATGCGAGGCGTGGACAATTCGCCAACAACACGGACCGGCGGCGCAAGAGGCCCAGGGCGTACCACCAGCACGGTAGGGGTGCCGTCCACATGCAATTGCGTAGCCAACCGGGCGTCACTCAGCACGAGGGGCCGGGTCGTCCCGTGACGCAGGCAGCGCATCACGGCGATGGAGTCCACGCCAGCACGAACCGCGATCGCTACCAGACTGTCCGTTGGGTTGGCGAGGTGGCGCCACTGCTCCTGATCGCGCAGCAGCTGCTTGTGCACGCGATCGAACACCGTGGCTCCACCGAGCCCGCCCGCACAAAACGCGGCCTCGGCAGCGTGCGCTCCCCGCAACAGCCCCGGGATTGGTGATACGCGGACCACGAGGTTGGCCCGCCATGTGGCCGCCAACGCCGCCAGCGAGTCACCCTGCCCCAGCACAAAGCTGCGGCAGGTGGGGCAGGCGTGATCGACGAACTCGTGGATGGTGGGCCGAAGTGAGTCGAGCGCCCCTGCTGGACCAACCCCCCGGCTGCGCGCCGCGTCAGCCCGACGAATCAACGACAGCTCCTGGCGAGCACTGTCGACCGGGGTTGCAGGACGCGATTGCGCGGTGGCCGCGTTTGCCACGATCAGCCAGAGCGACAACGAAAGCAGGGCGAGAGGGCGATCGATCATCGCTCGGTCTCCCGTTGCGGCTTGGCGACCCCCGGGTACACCCCACTCACCTGCCGCAACCCGCTCGTGCCCGGCAGGAAACTCACCTGCTCCAGCACCGGGGCGTCGCCATGCAGGTGTTCCTGTACGAGGCGGCGCGCGAAGTCCGGGGTCACGTTGCGATACCACACGTTGTCGGGCTGCACGACCACGGTACAGCCGTCGTCGCACCGTCCCAGGCATCGCGTACGGGCCGTGTGCACGGCAGGGTCCAGTCCCAGCGCGGCGATCTCTCGGCGAAGGGTGACGGTCACCGCATCGCCACCGCGGTCGCTGCAACTGTCGCCGTTGCACAGCAGCACGAGCCGCTGCGTTCCATTCAGATTCCAGGTGGTCATCGCTGCTGAAGGAGAAATTGTTGATAGCGAGTTATCGCAATCAACAACGAAAGCATCAAAAGTACAGTTATTTAATCTTGCAATTGTTTAATTGATTGCGTAGGCTACCACGCATGGAGAGTGAACTGTGTGGGTCCACCGAACACGAGCAACCCGCCGCGCCGCCCCTGGTCACCGCGGCCATCCGCGAACGCGCGTCGCGCATGCTGGCCGCCGCGGGCGATCCGTCCCGACTTGCGCTGCTCGAACTGCTCGGCGATCGCGAACGGTGTGTGAGCGATCTCGCGGCGTTGACCGGTGACAGCATGCCTGCCGTATCGCAGCGCCTGCGCGTGCTGCGGGGCGAGCGCCTTGTGACCTCGCGTCGCGACGGCAAGCACGTGCGCTACCGGCTCGCCGATCAGCACATCCAGCAACTCATCCTCAACCTCCTTCGCCATGCTGCGGAGGCCGACGGCTGACGGTGCCAGGCACCCGGTCGCGTGGCGTTCCCGGGGGAACCGCTCGACTGCTCATTCCCCCCGGATTGTCTCCCGGAGTCCTGTCATGAGCTTGCACGCGAATCACCCCCACGTCCACGGCGCCGGCTGTGGTCACACGGCCATCCAGCACGACGATCATGTGGACTATCTGCATGATGGGCACCTGCACCATCCCAACGGGAGCGGGGTCGAAGAGCATCACCTCGCCGTGACCGCGGCCAATCCCGCCGACTGCACCCCCGGTCATCGCTGCGGCGGACACGATGCCGCGCACGTGCATGGTGAAGGCTGCGGGCACCCCGCCGTGCCGCATGGTGACCATGTCGATTACCTCGTTGACGGGCACCTCCATCATCCGCACGGCGATCACTGCGACTTTCACGGCAGCGTGATGGCCGTCGCCTGAGCCGGACCGGCGCCGCTCCCGACCACACACGTTCGGGAGCGCCGCCATACGGCGCGCCCCGCTTCGCCCGTGGCAACCCCCGCGCTACTCTTGGGTATGTCCGGCATGTCCTTGCTTCTCGCCACCCTGGCGGCGCTTGCCCTTGGCCCCGCGGTCGCCCATCTGGCGCGCCGGCAGGCGGCGTTGCTCACCTTCGTGGATGGCTTCGTGCTCATCTGCATTGGTGGGCTGGTGCTGTTCGATGTCGTGCCGCACGCTCTCGAGCATGGCGATCTGCTCGCGCTGGTGTTCATCGTGGCCGGTTTCGTCTTGCCGGGGCTCGCCGAACGTCTGCTCACCTTCGGCGTACGGCAAACCCACCTGATCGTCACGGTGCTGGCGATGTTGGGCATCGCCCTGCACTCGCTGCTCGACGGCAGTGCGCTGGCGCAGAGCAGCGACGGCGGCAGTCTGCTGGGCTACGGCGTGCTGCTGCATCAGCTGCCGGTGAGCCTCATGGTGTGGTGGGTGCTCAGCGACCGCCATCCCGTGGTCCCGTGGCTGGTGCTGCTGTTCATGGGCGCGGCGATGGTGGTGGGATACCAGACGGAAGCCACTCTCTTCGCCGCCCTGCCTGAGCGCGCCGGACACCTTTTCGAAGCGCTGGTGGGCGGGTCGCTGCTGCACGTGATCGCGCATCCGGCGCACGACCATGATCCCGCGCATGAGCATGAACCGGGACATCCGCATCTGCACGGCACCGCCGCGGGTCACGCGCACGGGCACGCGCACGGGCACGCGCACGGGCACGCGCACGGGCACGCGCATCCGAGCGACCATGACCACGGTCACCAGCACTCCCACCCGCCAACTCCGTGGGGCCGCTGGGCCAACGGGTTGGGGGCCCTCAGTGGCGCCGCGATGCTGGGGGGACTGCTGCTGCTGCGCAGCGACGCGCTCTCCATGCCAACCGCCACCGCCATCGGTGACACGTTTTGGGCACTGTGCCTCGACAGCGCGCCGGCGGTTCTCCTGGCCTACATCACGGCGGGGTTCGTGCACGCGTATCTCCCCACCGGCGGGTTGGCATGGATGAGCAGGGGCTCGCGCGTGCGACAGGGGCTTGCCGGAATGGCCGTGGGCTTGCCGCTCCCGATCTGTTCGTGCGGCGTGGTGCCGCTCTACCAGCAGCTGGTGCAGCGGGGCGCGTCCACCACGGCCGCCGTGGCGTTTCTCATTGCCACGCCCGAGCTGGGGATCGACGCCATTCTGTTGTCGGTGCCGTTGCTGGGCACGCAGTACACCGTTATCCGCGTCGCGGCCGCCGCGCTGGCGGCCATGACCGTGGCGCTGCTGGTCGGTGCCCTCGTGCCGCGCAAGCGCGCCGCGCTGCCGCTGCTTGGCGAAGCCAACGATGCACCCGTCAACACCCGTGACCGGCTCGCGCAGGCCGCGCGGTCGGGGCTCGCCGACATGGTCGACCATACCGCCCCGTGGATTCTGGCGGGTATCGTGGTGGCGGCGTTCGCCACGCCACTCCTGGAGGGATCGTGGCTCACACAGCTGCCCACGGGGGTCGATGTCCTGGTGTTTGCCGCCGTGGGGATGCCGCTCTACATCTGCGCGTCGGCGTCGACACCGCTGGTGGCGGTGCTCGTGGCGGCCGGCGTGAGCCCCGGCGCCGGCCTCGCCCTGTTGCTCACCGGTCCTGCCACCAACATTGCCACGCTGGGCGTTCTCACGCGGCTCCACGGTCGTCGCTTTGCCTGGCTCTTCTCGAGCGCCATGGTGGGCGTGGCCGTTGCCCTGGGGCTGCTCGTGAACCTGGTGTGGCCCACGCTGACCGCATCGCAGCCAGCGCTCGTTGGCGAGGGGCAGGGCACGTGGTGGCAAATCACGTCGGTCGCGCTGGTGGCGCTGCTGTACGCCGCATCGGTGCTGCGCCGCGGCGCCCGTGGCTTCTTGGGTGAGCTGCGCTTCGAGCTGTCTTCCACGTGAGCCGCATGCCGGACCCCGCCCGGTAGTCGGCGCGAGCGGGGGAGGCAGGCGGTCAGGGCACGACCACGCCGCGATCGCGCACGATGGTACGCCCGGTCTGGGCACTGTCGGAGAGCAGTTGCACGCTCACCCGTTCGACGTTGGGAAACGCGCGACTGATGGCAAAGCCGATCGGCCGCCCCGCCACCGGACGCGCGCACTGCACCTGCCAGCGCGCATACACCTCGGCGTGTGTACCGCGCCCCTGCAGCACCCCCACGGAATCGGCCACCACGCGACAGCCCAGCGCCGCATCGAACTTCACCAGCGTTGCTCCACCAGTGCGCAACTGCGCCAAGGCCGCGTTCTGGCGCGTACGCTCGGCGGCCGTGCGCGGCGCCCGTTCAAAGCCGTACATGTCGTCGGCCGGCGCGCGCAGTTCGATCCGCCCCGCTGCCCCTTCGAGACCGATCAGCAGTGTCGCCTGCCCGTGGGTATGCTGCGCGTCGGTAACGCGTGCGCCGAGTGCCCCGAGGAGCAACAGGGCGGCGAAGCGCCCGCGACGCGGTGCCCGGGTCATCGCGCCACGTCCTCGTACTTCGAGAACTTCTCCGCCTCGATGCGATACCCCGCCACACCGTAGGGAGACTTGTAGTTCTCGACGCGCAACGTCCCGACCACCCACACGGGATCGAAGAGGGAAAGCGTGGCCATGCTGCGCAGTGAGGCGTACACGATCTGGTTGGGGGGCGGCGGTGGCAGATGCACGCAGGCGCCGAAATACGGTACGAGCAGGAACTCCTTGGCGCGGTCCTGCAGGTCGTCCAGCGGCACGATGAAGCCTGGGACGCGAACGCGTTTGCCGTCGAGCGCCTTGAGCGTGTCGCTCATCTTGCCCGAGCGGTAATCAAGCCCGCGGAGCAGCTTCCAGTCGACGGTGATGACGCCCTGGTCCGAGGTCGTCCCGGCACTTGGCAGGGCATCGGGAACCGGCCGCGGCCGCACGCCGCCGCACATGGCGGCGACGAGCAGCATGAGTCCCCAGGAAGCGATGTGGCGTGGACGCACAGGTGGCCGGTACGATGTGAAATGAGTCGCCGTTATCAATAATGGTCCAGTTGGGTTGGTCCGTCCAGTCTCTCCGCGCCACGGCATCATCGAACCGCTGCCCACGAGTGCACCCAGCCGTCCTGATGCGCCGAAAACAGGCGGCGCTCGCGGGGGTGCCACGTGAGTGTCTGCACTCCCGACGGTGCGAAGGCGGTCGCCACCGGTCGCCTGGTGGTTTGGGTGAGATCCCACATCAGCACCTGTCCGTCTTCGGCGCCGGTGGCCACCCACAGCCCCTGCCGGTAGAACGCCACGTCACTAATGGGCAGTACGTGGCCACCCAGCGACACGGGGCTCGTGCCTGCCGGCCCGGCGCCGGCGAAGTTCCACACGCACGCATACGGTCCCCCGTTGGTCACGAGCTTCTTGCCGTCGCTGCTGAACGCCAGGCGTGTGACCTTCTGGTGGTAGCCCGTCATCTCGAGGTTGCCGCGCGAGGCAATCTCGAAGATGTGCACGGCTGATTCCTGCATGCCGGCAGCGAGCCACTTGCCGTTCGGCGACCAGGCGTGCGAGAAGAACGAGCCTTTCCAGTCGAGTTGGTCCACTGGCGCGTCGTCGTGGCGTGACCAGACGGTAACGCCGCCGTACCCCGAGGCCGACAGGCGGTGTCCATCCGGAAGCCACTGCACATCGGCTACCGTGCTGCGCAGCGGGGCATAGCGGCGAACGAGTGATCCGTCGGCGGTCCAGAGACTCACATGCGCGCCGGCGGCGACGGCACACAGCGCTCCATCGGGTGACCACGCGAGATGCTCCACCCACGGCCGATGGCGGCCCGTCGAGGCGGGCACGCCATCGGCCGCGGCACGTTGCGCGTCGCCCTGGTGATCCCAGAAGCGTACGATCCCGTCCTGCCCCCCCGAAACGAGCGTTGTACCGTCGGGGGACCACGCCACGGCCAGCGTTCCGAAGGCATGCGCCGCCCAGTGGCGTTGCACCAGACCGCGGTCGGTGTCGATGACCGTGAGCGCCCCATCACCGGTTCCCACCGCGAGCCAGCTCCCGTCGCTGCTCACGCGCATGGCCAGTGGTGCTTCATCGAGTTGCACGCGCCAGCGAATACCCACCGACGGGCCCGCGGCGGCCGGGCGGCTCGTCACGCCAGGCATGCGTGGAATCCATCGTGCAGCGCCTGACGATCGAGGTTGCGGCCGATGAACACGAGTTGGCTGCTGCGCGGCGTCTCACCCCACGGTCGATCGGGGCGACCGTCAAAGAGCATGTGCACGCCCTGAAACACGAAGCGCTGCGCGGCGCCCTTGATGGCAACGATCCCCTTCATGCGGAAGATGTCGGTGCCCTGCGTCATGAGCAGTTCGCCGAGCCAGCTGTTGAGCTTCTTCTGGTCGAATTCCCCGGCGAACTCGAGCCCCACCGACGTGACCTCCTCGTCGTGTTCGTGCTCGGGATTGAACACATGCTCGCTCGCTGCGGCAAGGACGTGCCCCTGCTGCTCCACCCGCATCGAGAACTCATCGGGGTGGTGCTGCGTGAACAGCGCGTACGCCCCGCGCTCCGGCAGGTTGAGCAGAAACCGCTTCTCACCGCCACGGTCGAGCTGCACGGACACCGGTGTCGTGCCCAGCGTGAATCCCTGTCCCGGGGCGATCTCCTGGGGGTCGGCCGAGAAGAATACCGCCACGCGGTCCTGCACTTCGGCAATCGCATCGGCCGTGGTATTGGGGAGCTTCCACGCCATCACCGTCATCTCCGGGTCGGGCCCGTCATTGATCACCAGCGTGGCGTTCCCTTCGTCAAAGTGAAAGGCGCCGGCCCATTCGAACGGGTACTCCGGCTCGAGGAAGGTGGGTCGCTGCTGCAGCGCCCGATCGAGATCGAAGCCACCGACATTGAGCACGGCATCGAGCTCGACCTGGGCGTTCGTCGTGCGCACGATGCGGGCCACGGCATTCATGCCGCGCAGCCGGCGCTCGAGCTGGTCCAGCTCCTCGGGAGTCACCAGATCGCACTTGTTCAGCACGATCACGTCGGCAAAGGCCACCTGCTCCTTGCATTCGCTCGACTCATCGAGGTGCAGCACCACGTGCTTCGCATCCACCATCGTCACGATGCCATCGAGGCGCAGCTTCGTCTGCATTTCCTCGTCAACGAAGAATGTCTGGGCCACCGGCGCCGGGTCGGCGAGCCCCGTGGTCTCGATCAGGATGGCATCGAACCGGTCACGGCGACGCATGAGTGAGCCAAGAATGCGAATGAGATCGCCGCGCACGGTGCAGCAGATGCAGCCGTTGTTCATCTCGAAGATCTCTTCGTCGGCGTTGATGACGAGATCGTTGTCGATGCCGATTTCGCCGAACTCGTTTTCGATCACGGCGATCTTCTTGCCGTGCTGCGCCGTGAGGATGTAGTTGAGCAGCGTGGTCTTGCCCGAGCCGAGGAAGCCGGTCAGCACGGTCACGGGGACGCGCAGGTCGGTCGCGGGCGCGGACGAAGCGTCGGGGGTGGCAGTCGGTGCGGTCATGCGAGCCTCAGGCGGCGTCAGGGGTGGGGGCAGGGCAGGCCGCGGTCAGCGGCGACGGGAAACGGTCCACGCGGTGGTCATCGAGCGTGGGGGGCAGTGGGAGCGCGTGGCCGGCGACATGCACTGCCGACGCCCACTCGACCAGCGCCTCGAAGTGCGCGGGCGTGTGGAGACCGCCCAGCCACTGCGGCCCTTCAGCGGTGATGATGCCCACCACATTCACGAGGTCGCACGGGCCAAGACAGCCGGTCATGGTGAGCTGCACGCGCGGATTCAGGCGTCGGCGCTTCCACTCGGTCTTGAGCCAGTCGACCGGGACGGCCGGCTTGCCGCGGTCGGTCCGGCCGCAGCAGCAGCCCAGGGCGCAGACGAGCAGCTGGGCATGGCAGGCGCGCTTCGTGATCAGGCTCATGGCTCTGGAAATGATGGTAAGAATGCAGTATCAATAATAAACTGATTGCTTCACTCCTCGACAAGCGCCGCGTATGCATATCGCCGAAGGGTACTTGCCACTGGTCCACTGCCTCGGCTGGGGCGTGCTCGCGGGAGCCCATGTGTGGGCGGGGTCCCGCACGCAGACACCGTGGCGCATTCCCGTGGGGAGCACACCGCGGGAACCCGTCGCGGCGCTCGGGCCGCGTGCCGCCTATGCTTCCGCCATCGCCTTCGGGCTCCTGCTGACTTCACTCAAGATGCCGTCGCTAGCGGGCAGTTCGAGTCATCCCACGGGTATGGCACTCGGGACTGCCCTGCTCGGGCCACGCCGCATGGCCCCGGTTGCCCTGGGCATCCTGCTGCTGCAGGCCCTGCTGCTGGCGCATGGCGGCATCACCACGCTTGGCGCCAACACGTGGAGTCTGGGGGTGGTGTGCCCGTGGGTCACCTGGGGCATGTGGCAGCTGCTGCGTCGCCTGCACCTGTCCGATGGCGTGGCGCTGGGCACGGCTGCGGCACTGGGGGATTTGGCCACTTATGCCGCCACCGCCGGGCAGTTGGCGTTCGCCCAACGCGGTGCTGGCGTGGAGATGGGCGCGGCCTGGCTATCGATCCTCGGCGTGTTCGCTCTGACGCAGCTGCCGATCGCCGCCGTGGAAGGGGTCCTCACGGCGCTCGCCTGGCGCGCGCTCGCGCCCGAGCGCCACCCCGCTCCGGCGTTGGGTAACGCATGAGCCACGTCGCACAACGCCGGGCGCGTGTCGCGCTGTTGGCAGGCATCGTGTTGGCTTTATGGTTTGGCGTGTTCACGCCCCGTCGCGGCACGGGGAGCGATGACCGCGTGCGCGAAGCAATCGCGGCCGTGCCTCACGCTCCGGAGTCCCGCGTCATGCCACGGCTGTCGGCCGAGGAAGAGCGCAGGCGCTTTGCCGTGGTGGCCCTGCTGGCGGCCGGTGCGCTGGTGGGGCTGGCCTTGCTGGGGCGTGGCCGACGTGCGTGACGCCGAGCGGCTCGCACTGGCCGTTGCTCTTCTGCTGCTGGCGTTGCTGCGCGCGTCTCCCGTGAGTGCGGGGGTGGTGATTGGCGTGAGCGCCGTGGTCCTGGTCACTCATGGGCGTCCGTGGGCGTCGGTGCTCACGTGGCTGGCCGCGCCGCTGCCGTTCCTCGCGGCCTCGACGCTTGCCGGATGGTGGACACTATGGCGCACCGGCGACGGCGGGGGGGCGGGTGCACTCGCCAGCGTGTACGCGCACGGTGGGGAACGGCTGCTGCAGCAGGCGTTGCGGGCGGCGGCATGCACGGCGGCCGTGGGAGTGGCCGTCCTGTCCGTGCCGCTGCCGGTGGCGGCGGCCGCGGCACGTCGCCTGCGCATCCCGGCCATGGCTGTGGAGGTGCTGGTGCTGTCGCTGCGCGTGGTGCATGTCGCGGGTCGCACGTTGCGCGCGCGGGTACGGTCTGCCCCGTTGCGTTTCGGCGCCCACAGTGCACCGGCGAGACTGCGCACGAGTGTCGGGCTGGCGGCAACGATGGCGTCGGTCACGCATCACCGTGCGCGGCGTCTCGACGCGATGATGGAGATGCGCGGGACGCCGGACTGGGCGGCTCTCGCTTCGCTGGTGCCAACGGCGCGCACGCCGGTGTTGCTGGTCATCGGTGCGACGGCGGTCGCCGTGAGCCTGCTGCTGTGACGGCCACGTCCGCGATGGCCGGGTGCCTGGGGGTCGCCGTGGGGCTGCGCGACGTCCATGTGTCGCATCGCACCGCGTATGGTCAGGTCCGCGCACTGTGCGGCGCGTCGTTCACCGCGCCGGCAGGGCAGGTAACACTGCTGGCCGGACCCAACGGCGCCGGCAAGAGCAGCGCCTTGGCGACGCTGGCCGGCCTCCAGCGCGCCGCGCGCGGTCAGGTGCTGCTGAAAGAGCGCTGGCATGATGCCGGTCGCGTCGCGACCGCCGCGCGTGGCGTCGTCGGGTGGCTCGGCTCCGACCCGGACGACCAGCTCATCGCGCCGCGGGTGCACGACGACATCGCCTTCGGTCTCCTCAACCGGGGCGAGTCGGCCACCAACGCGTCGGCCCGGGTGGCAGCCATGGCGGAGCAGCTGGGGATCGCGCCACTGCTTTCGCGCAGTATCGACGGGTTGAGCCACGGTGAACGGCAGCGCGTAGCGCTCGCCGGGGTACTGGTGCTCGAGCCCCGTGTACTGCTGCTCGACGAGCCCACGTTGGGGCTCGATCGCCGTGGGCATCGCGCACTGCTCACACTGCTCTCCTCGTTCCGTGCGCGCGGCATGACCATGGTGGTGGCCAGTCACGACGAGCAGCTGGCCGACGGCTGGGCCGATCATGTGGTGCTGTTCGAAGGCGGTACCGTGGTGCTGGAAGGGCCGAGTGCAGAATCAGTCATTCACCCCGCGTGGCGACGTGTGCTTGGTCTCGCCGGCAGCTGACAGCGTTGCGACAGGGTGCAGCAAGCCGGGACCGGCGGTTCCGTTGCTGCCCGTGTGTTCCTTGTTCCATCGACTTCCTCCTCGAGCCCTGCTGATGGCCCCATCCCCGCTCGCGCCACATCACGACCGTCTGCTATGGGTCGGTGTTGCCTGTCTGGTCCTCCTGGTCGCGGGCGCGGTGTGGCTGATGCCACGTCTCATCACCAGCGACGTCCTCCCGCCGGCCGAAACCTCCTCGCCCCAAAAGAACGACCGGCCGTCGGTCGGCCCGTGACGTCGCGGGGCGCTGGTCGCCACATGCGTCGCGGGAAGCCGCACTCACATTCCTTGCCACCTGGGGAGTGCCGCCACCGCGCTCCGCGTGGTGCGTACCCTGCCGTGCGGGCGCGCTCACGGCCGTGCGTGGCGCAACCGCCGGAGGCGTGATGGATCTCTTCGCAAAACGGTCACACGGTCACGTCGATCACCTGACTCAGGTGAAGGCGTGGGTCCGGGAGCTGATGGACGTTTCCCCGAATGCCGCAGTGCTGGTCACCGAGCTGCGGTGCACCGAACCAGGGTGCCCACCGCTCGAAACGGTAATTGCCATTCTCGAAGACGCGGTCGCGCCACGACAGTACACACTGCATCGGGCCGTCGCCGATGTCACGCGGCAGGATATTGCCGACTCTGCCGCGCCTACACGTCGCGGGTGAACGTCGATGGGCGTATGCCCGGCGTGGGTGCGGGCGTGCTCAGCTCCCGCACCCGCACCCTGATCCGCAGCCGAAATCGGAACCGTGGGTGCGCGCGACATCGGCGGCGCGGGTCGATTCGGCTGCCAGCGCCGCAGCCACAGCCACGCCGCTGCGCTGGGGCGTGAGGGCGCCCCAGCCGCCGCTGATGACGCGGCGCACCGGCTCGCGGGTCACCGGATGAATCGTGAGGGGCGCATCACCCATGGCCTGGTGCCAGGCAAAGCGTGCGGGGACGTCGTCGTCGCACTGCGGAACGGTTTCGTACTCGTACAGCGGCATGGGGATATCCGAGGGGAGGTACAATTGATAATTTACTCGCAATAATATGGTCTTCCCACCTTTGCTCACCCTGTCGGCCATGCGCCATTCGTCCGCCCGCTTCGTCCGGCCGCTGTTGGCCGTCCCCATTGCCCTCGCGATGCAGGCGACGGCTGCTACCGCGCAGATCGTTGCCTCGGAGCGCGCCTCGGTCACTCAAACGGTGGATGGCACCACGATCACCGTGGACTACTCGCGGCCGCGTCTGCGTGGTCGCACGAACATCTACGGGGGCCTCGAAAAGTGGGGCACGGTGTGGACCCCGGGTGCCGACGATGCCACGGCCATTCGCCTGTCGCGCCCGGCCATGGTGGCCGGTTTGCGGGTGCCGGCCGGTCGCTTCTCGGTCTGGTTCGTCCTGCGCGAAAAGGAACCGTGGACGCTGGTGCTCGACCCGCGCGATTCCCTCTTCCACACCGCGCATCCCGACTCGACCGCCGCGCAGTTGCGCGCGCCGATCGTGCCCTTCGACGTGCCCAACACGGAAGTGCTCACCTGGGCGTTCCCCGACGTGAGCATTCGCGGCACGACCCTCGAGTTCCGATGGGGCACGAAGGGGGTCGCCGTCCCTATCGTCGTCGAACCGACGCTGCCGCTGACGGTGACGGCCGCCGAGGTGGCCGCGTTCCTTGGCAGTTACGACTTCGAGTGGGCTGACAGCACGAGCCAGCCACGTCGTTCGGTGTTCACCGTGGAGCGTCGTGGCGATCAGCTGTTCGGTACCTGGGATACTCCGCAGCTGGGCTCGCTTCGCGAGATGCAGTTGCTGAGCCACGGAACGGACCGATTCGCCTACGGGTGGTATCGCAATGGGTCGCTGTGGGCCACCAGCCTCGAACTCAACCTCGAGTTCGCGCGCCGTGACGGACGGGTGGTCGGCTTCACCTACAAGTCGTCGAGCGAGGTCGTGGCCCGCGGCACGCGTCGGCCATAGTGGCGTCGCCAACGCTTGCCGGCCGCTCGGCGCGTACACGCCCGCTCGCCGTCACAGTCATCAGCGGCTTCCTGGGGGCCGGCAAGACCACGTTGCTGCGGCGCCTCCTGCGCGATCGCAGCGATCTGCGCATGGCGGTCATCGTCAACGATCTCAGCGATCTGGCGGTCGACGCCGATCTGGTGAAGGAGCTCAAGGAGGGGGATGAGGAGCTCGTCATCGACCTCCATGCGGGTTCACTGGGGGGATCGCTGCGCCCGGCGTTTCGCGACGCGCTCGACCGCGTGGCCGCCGATCCCTCGCTCGACTACCTGCTCATTGAAACGAGCGGGGGGTCACATCCGCATGCCCTGCTCGAGGACATTCAGCGACATCGTGGCCTCACGCTCGACGGCGTGGTCACGGTGGTGGATGGGCTCAACCTGTGGCGTGATTTCGATGGCGGTCGTGCGCTCCTGCAGGACGCCCCGCCGTCGATCTCGCCCGTGTCGCTGCTGCGCGCGCAGATCGAGGCGGCCAGTGTGCTGCTGGTCAGCAAGGCAGATCGCCTCACACGCGCGCAGGTCACTGACGTGTTCGCCGTGCTGCACCAGCTCAATGTGCACGCCCTCATCGTCTCGATGGCGTACGGCCAGGTCGATCCGGCACTCATCGTGGGCGCCCGATCCTTTCAGAAGCGACGGCGCCGTCCGCGCGGGGAACCGGTGCGGCGCTCGCCGGTGGCACCCGCGCCCGACGATCCTGCCGTCTACGGTCTCGGATCCGTCACCTTGCGTCATACTCGGCCATTTCACCCGCAGCGCCTGCACACCCTGGTACGCGAGTCGCTCCCGCTGGGGGTGCATCGCAGCAAAGGGTGGATCTGGCTGGCCTCGCGTCCCCTCGATGTGCTGGTGTGGAGCCACGCCGGCTCGTGGGTGGGACTCGAGTGGGCGGCCACGTGGAAGGCCGGCATTCTCCTCGATCCGGCGGCGCGTCTGTTGCCAGAGGAGCGTGCCGGTCTCACGGCCGCCCTCGCGCAGCTCGACCCCGTCTTCGGCGATCGCCATTGCGAACTGACCATCATTGGCGTGGAGCCCGATCGCACCGCCTTCGCCGACGCGCTCCGGCACTGTCTCTGCACCGATGCCGAGGTTGCGGCCTGGCAGAACGGTGAGCGCTTCGATGATCCCTGGCCGCAGACCATCCGTCGTGTGTGACGTGGTCGGCCGTCGTACACCAGAAGACGCAGCGATCGCCCACTGGTGCACCACCACGTGCGGTGCCAACTTCGCCGCATGATCCCGCTCGTGCTCATGGCCGGCTTCCTTGGCGCCGGCAAGACCCGGTTTCTCTCGGAGCTGGTGCCGCAGCTGGCCGCGCGGGGCACGCGGGTGCGCATCATCCTCAATGATTTTCAGAACGCCCGCGTCGACGCCGCGCGGCTGGGAGCGCTCGAGGCGCTGGTGACGCCGCTCAACGGCGAGTGCGTCTGCTGTGGCTCGCTCCGCGAGTTGCTGCAGACGCTGTACGATGTGCCGCCCGATCCGGGCAGCGTCATGATCATCGAGGCCAACGGCGCCACGGAGACCGACGAACTGCTGGGCCATCTCACCACCGATACGCGGCTCGGGCACTTCACCCTGCCCGTGCAACTCACCGTGGTGGATGCGGCGCGGTGGCAGAAGCGCTGGTGGCACAACGGGCTCGAACGCGCGCAGGTGGGCACGGCCACACACCTGCTGCTCAACTGGACGCACAAGCTCGACGCCGCGCGTCTGGCGGCGGTGGAAGAGGCCATACGCGCCGAGAACCCGCGCGCTGCCTTCGTGAACACCGACACGTTCGCCGAGTGGCTGCACACCCTCGCCGCGCGGGTGCAGCACGATCCGCAGCAGGGCGGCCGCAGCACGGGGCTGCAGGCGGCGGAGCCGCGGGCGCGCGCCGCGCGGGCGCCGCACACGCATCCCTTCGGCAGTATCGCGCTGCCGCTCCCCACCGTGGTGTTGCGGCGCGACTTCGAGCAATTCGTGGCGGAGCTCCCGGAGCAGGTGGTGCGAGCCAAGGGGCTGGTGCGCTTCGCCGACGATCCGGGACCCATGTACGTGTGGAATCGGGTTCCGGGGCGCGCGCGGGTGCGTCTCGATGCGTCGTGGCCGCATGCCGACGCGACGCCCACGGCGTTGTTCATCGGTGTGGCCCTGCCCATCGACGCGCTTACCGAGGCGGCGGCGCGTCTCGGCGACAGGGTGCCGCCAGCCTGAGGGAATCGGCGAGCGCGGTGGGCGCAAAACCGGTGGGGCCGCCGCCGAGGACCAGGCGCCACGTGTAGTGGCAGCGCGTGGTCGTCGTGAGTGAGCCGCCGGCGCTGCCCGGTGTGCGCAGCACGAGATACGGCAGGTCGTGGTACTGACGGAGGGCGGAGAGCTGTCGGGCAATCGCGCGCGCATCGCCGCGTGCCGTGAGCACGCCGAAGTCGCTGTCGGTGGCAATCTCGTTTCCCCGGGTCAGGCCACCAATGGGCTGCCCGTTGGCGTGCACTTGCGACGTGGCGCTGGCCACCACATCGAACGCCTGCCGTTCGGCGTCATCCCACGCCACGAAGTACCAGAGGTCCGGTGAGAGCAGGTCATCGAGCAGGCGCAGGTGCGCCACGACCTCGGGACCGGAGCCGTACGCGAGGGCATCGAGCGCCACATCGAAGCGCACATCGGGCTGCGTCCGCGCCACCCGCTCCCGGGCGCGCTGCCACACGGCGAGATGGCGTGGCGTGGGCCGCTCTCCGGCGGCAAAGCGGAAGAGCGACGACACGTGCGTGGGGGCGAGCGCCACGAGCGCCGTGATGACGGAATCGGTGGTGACCGAATCGAACAGCCACTGGCCATCACGATAGACCGTGCTGGCCACCGATCGCGCGAACACGGGCCCGAGGCGTTCACCGCGCACTTCTCCGGGCACGTGCACATGCCGGTGCGCGCCGCGCGCGGCGGCGGTACGAGGGGCGGGCACGCCGGTGTCGGGTGGCATGGCCATGGACCAGCGTCCATTGCATGCGCCGGCCACCGCGAAGGTGCCCAGCAGGAAAACTCTTGCCGAAACGCGCATCAGCGATAATGATAAGGCTCTATCAGCATAGCAATGCCGCCGATTCTTTCGGGTCGGTCGGCTCACCAACGCCGGTCGCGCCATGCATTCCACGGATCTCGCGGTATCGGCCTCTGCCACCACCTTGGCGGCCACGCCCGCTGTTCCCCGCCTCGCCGCCCGTGGCCTCACCAAGCGCTACGGCGATGTGGTGGCGCTCAACGCCCTCGACCTCACCATCAACGCGGGCGAGGTCTACTGCCTGTTGGGGGCCAACGGGGCCGGGAAGAGCACGACCATCAATCTCTTCCTCAACTTCGTCGCGCCCACGGCCGGCGACGCCCGCGTGTGCGGCATCGATGTCACGCAGGATCCGCTGCAGGCCAAGCGGCACCTCGCGTACATCCCCGAAACCGTCATGCTGTACAAGCAGCTCAGCGCGCTCGAGAATCTCGACTATTTCGCCGGGCTCGCCGCGGAGGCGCCGCTGCCCCGGGAGCAGCTCATGGCGCACCTGCGCGATGTGGGGCTGCGCGACGAGCAGGTGCACCAGCGCGTGGCGGGCTTCTCCAAGGGGATGCGGCAGAAGGTGGGCATTGCCATTGCGGTCGCCCGCAAGGCCGATGTGCTGCTGCTCGACGAGCCCACGTCGGGGCTGGACCCCAAGGCGTCGAATGAGTTCTCGGAGGTCATTGGCCGGCTGCGCGAACGCGGCGCGGCCGTGCTCATGGCGACGCACGATCTCTTTCGCGCCAAGGAGTCGGGGACTCGCGTGGGGATCATGAAGCGTGGCATGCTCGTGGCCGAACTGGCGACGGCCGACATCGGACACACTGATCTCGAGCAGCTGTACCTCACCCACATGCACGACTGAGGGCTCGCCCATGATTGCCCACATCGCTCGCAAGGAACGCACCGAAATGTGGCGCGACGGCCGCTTCCGTGTGGCCGCCGTGGCCCTGCTGCTGCTGCTCGCGGTGGCGCTGCTCACCGGGCTCACCACGTCGCGCGGCACCGCGCGCGACCATGACGCGGCGCAGGAGGCCATGCGCGGGTTCTGGGTGAATCAGGGGGCCAAGAACCCGCACTCCGCCGCACACTACGGGCTGTGGGTGTTCAAGCCGTCGCTGCCCCTGTCGTTCGTCGATCACGGTGTGGACGCCTACACAGGCGTGACCACGTGGCTCGAAGCGCACAAGCAGAACGAGTTCACGCGCCGTCCCGCCATGGATCGCCCCAATGTGGCCCGCTTTGGCGAGTGGACCGCGGCCGCCGTACTGCAGCTGCTGGTGCCGCTGCTCATCGTGATGCTCGCCTTCCCGGCGTTCGCCGGCGAACGCGAAACCGGCACGCTGCGCCAACTCGCGGCCATCGGGGTGCCCATGCGCACCCTCATGCTGGGCAAGGCGGCGGGGATCGCGTCGGCGCTGGCCGTGGTGCTGGTGCCGGCCACCGTGCTGGGAGTGGCCACGCTCTGGCTGGGTGCCGGGGGCGGGCGCGGGGCCGATGACCTCGTGCGCTTCGCGCTCCTCATTGCCACCTATCTGGCGTATTTCGCGGTGCTGCTGGCGCTGGCGCTGGTGGTGTCGGCGCGTGCCCGCAACGTGCGCGTGGCGCTGGTCCTCCTGCTGGGCTTCTGGACGATGAACTCGCTGGTGGCGCCGCGGGCGGTGGCCGACCTGGCGCGCCAGCTCCATCCCACGCCGTCGGCGGTGGCGTTCCAGGCGGCCATGCAGCGGGACATCGAACAGGGACTCGACGGGCACAACCCGGCCGACGCCCGGCGCAAGGCAGTCGAAGCACAGGCGCTGCGTGAGTACCGGGCGGTGTCGCTGGAAGCGTTGCCGGTGAACTTCGACGCCATCGCGATGCAGGCGTCCGAAGAGTACGCCAACACCGTCTTCGACCGGCACTTCACCGCGCTCTACGATCAGTACCGGGCGCAGAACACCCTCACGCAGTGGCTCGGGCTCGTCTCGCCGCTGCTCGCGGTGCGTTCGCTCTCCATGGGGCTGGCCGGCACCGATGTGGAGCAGCACCGTCACTTCGCCGTGCAGGCCGAACTCTATCGTCGTGGCCTCATTCGCTGGACCAACAACTACTTCCGCGACAACACGCTCACCGGCGAGTGGGACTGGAAGGCCCCGCCTGAGCTGTGGGCCAAGTATCCCCCGTTTGCGTACGACGCACCACCCGTGCGCCAGTCGGTGGCCACGCAGGGGGCCGCGCTGCTCGTCCTGGCCGGGTGGCTGGCGCTGGCGGCCCTGCTCGTGTGGCGCGCGCCCGCGGCGCCGGTAGTCTGATGCGATGGCAAACCATCTGGCGCAACGAATGGCGCCTGCTGCTGGCCGATCGTGCGCCGTGGGTGCTGGCGCTGCTGTTCACCGTGGTGGCGCTGTACGGGGCGTGGAACGGGCGACAGTGGAGCGCGTTTCAGCAGGCCGCCATTGCCGACATTCGCCAGGCCGACCACGAGCGGATCGCGAAGCTCGATTCCCTGCTGCAGCGTGCCGAGCGTGACAGCACGGTGACCGTGCCTCCGGCGGGCGCACTCGGGGCGTCGGGGGCCACCACGCATGCCGTGCTCGACGTGCCCCCGCTGGGCGGGCTGGCCGTGGGAGCGAGCGACCTGCACCCGTACTACGCGCGCGTCTCGGTGCGCAGCAAGGCCAGCTTCATGGCCACCGATGAAGTGGAGAATCCGCACAACCTGCTCGCGGGGCGCTTCGATCTGGTGTTCGTGGTGGTGTGGGTGCTGCCGCTGCTGCTCATTGCGCTCACGTACAACACCATTACCGGCGAACGGGATCAGGGCACCATGGCCCTGTGGCGCGCGCAGCCGGTGCCGGCCAGTCGGGTCCTGGTGGCCAAGCTTGGTGTGCGTGCCGGGTTCGTGCTGGGTGTGGCGACGGTCTTGCTGGGTCTCATGGCGTGGCTCGTGGGCGTGCCGCTGGGCGACCCGGCGGTGGTGCTGCGCCTGCTGCTCTGGTTGGCCGTGGTGCTGCTGTACGCGGGCTTCTGGCTGGGCGTGATCGTGTTGGTCAACGCCACGGCGCGTTCCTCGGCGGCGAGTGCCGTGCTGCTGCTGGGGAGTTGGCTGGTGGTGGTGGTGGTCATTCCGGCCACGGTCAGCGCCGTGGTGTCGGCGGTGTATCCCTCGCCATCGCGGGTGGCGCTGACCACGGCGCTGCGCGCCGCCAGCGACGAGGCGGCCGCGCAGGGGGACACGGCCATCAATCAGTTCCTCGCCGATCACCCCGAGATGCTGCAAACCGGTGTCCTGGCGGCGAACAACGCGTGGGGACGCACCCTCGCGCAACAGGAGCGGGCCAACGACGCCATGCGTCCGGTGTACGCGGCCTTCGACTCGGCGCTGGCGGCACAACATCGCGCCGCAGCGCTGGCCAGCATGGCGAGTCCCGCCGTGATGGCGCAGGAGCTGCTGCACGATCTTGCCGACCGCAGCCTTGCGCGATTCCGCCGGTTCGACGCCGCCATCGACCGTCATCATCAGGCGTGGCAGACGTTCTTCTTCCAGCGCGTGTTTGGTGAGCGCAAGGTGCGTCACGCCGAGCTCGCGTCGCTGCCCCGCTTTGCCTACGCCGATCGCGCAGTGGGCGATGTGCTCTCCGCCCAGGGCGGCACGCTGCTGGCGCTGCTGCTGCCCACCGCGCTCCTCTGGTGGTTGGGCTGGCGACGGCTGCAGCAGGTGGCGGTGCACGAGTAGGCCGGCGCTCGAGGACGCGATCGCCGCCGAACGGGTCTTCCTCTGTTCGGCCGGGTACGACACGTTACCATGCCACCCGCGCCTCCTCACCTCCGAGCTTCCGCGATGACCCGACCCGCTGTCGTCCTTGCTGCCGGCCTTGCCGCGACCCTCATTGCCGTGGTCATGACCACGGCGGTTCCCGTGGCCGCGGCTCCCCTGCCGCATCTCAAGCTCAAGCGCTCGTTCCCGGCCAAGGACACGGTGCTGACCTCGAGCCCCGACGCCGTGCGGTTGTGGCTGACCGAAAAGGCCGACCTGCCGGCCACCAGGATCACGGTCACCGGTGCCGGCAACGCCGCCGTGGCGACCGCCAAGCCCACGCGCGGCGCCGCTGCCGATGCGCCGATCGAGGCCACGTTGACGCAGCCGGTAGGTGCCGGCCGCTACACCGTGGCGTGGAAGACCATGTCGAAGGACGGGCACGTGGTAAGCGGTACTTTCGGATTCACGGTCAAGCCGGCTCCCTGAGTGGGGGACTGGGCGTGGGCCTCTGTGGCAGCGCGCCTGCTGCTGTACGTGGGCGCCCTGCTGGCGGTGGGCCGCGCCAGCGTGGCGTTTCTCGATCCCGAGTGGAAGGCGGGAGCGCGCAGCGTGCACGACGCGCGTGCCCCGCGCCGGCTGGCGTGGGGCGGGTCCGTCGCGTTGCTGGGGGCGCCGCTGCTCTTGCTGGTGCTGCAGCTTGGTGCGCTCGAGATGACCGCCGCCGACGTGCCCACGCTGCTCACCGACACCGGGTGGGGACACGGGTGGAGCCAACTGATGGGGGCGTGCGTCCTGGCGGGTGTGGCCCTGCTGCTGCCGGTGGGACGCACGACCTCGCTGCTGCTGCTCATGGCATCGCTGGGCGTGGCGGCGGCCATGGGCGGGCTGGGCCACGCGGCATCGGATGAGCAGTGGCCGCTTGGCGCGCGCCTGCTCGACGCCATGCATGTGGCCGCCATGGGCGCGTGGATTGGCGGGCTGGTGGTAACGCTGCTCATCACACGCGTGCCGGCCTTCGCGCTGCGCGACGCCGCGTGGCGCACCTTCAGCCGCACGGCCACGATCATGGCCCCGGTCACCGTGCTGACCGGCGTGGGGAGCGGCGCGCGGCTCCTGCTCGGCACGCCCCCCGCCGCCATTCTGGCCAGTGACTATGGCCGCCTGCTGCTGGGCAAGTCGGTGCTGGTGCTCATCGTGCTGGCCATTGGCGCCCGGCAACGAAAGCGCATCGCGCGGGGGGAGACCGCTGCCGTGGGCGCCGTGCGCGTCGAGTGTGCGGTTGCCGCCGCCGTGCTGCTCATCACGGCGGTACTCACCGGCAGCGAGCCGCCCCCCGCCGACTGACGCCAGATTCGCAGGGGTCAGGCAAACCGGTGATGCGCCGGCGTACGGTGGAGCGCATCATGCAGCATGGCGTTCCCATGACATCCCACATTCGCAATGCTGGAGGTCGCCCATGTCCGCACTGTTGGTGTTCCTGCAGATCATCGCCGTCTGGCTCGTCACCGACTTTCTGTCGGGCGTCTTTCACTGGCTCGAAGACGCGTATGGGAACCCGTCGTGGCCCATCATCGGCCGCCACGTCACGAAGCCCAACATCCTGCATCATTACGCCCCGCGGGCGTTCGTGACGAATTCGTGGTTCCTCAGTTCACGGCTGCTGCTGGCCATCTGCGCCGGCCTCACCGCCCTGACGCTGGCACTCGGGGTGTTCAACTGGATGATTGCCCTGTCCATGGTGCTGGGGCTCAATGCCAACCAGGTGCACAAGTGGAGCCATCGCTCCCGCCGGGAGAACGGCCCGGTCGTGCGGCTGCTGCAGCGGTTGCACCTCATCCAGTCCCCGTCGCATCACCACCGCCACCACGTGCTGGGGAAAGACTCGCACTACTGCGTGCTCACCGACTTCCTCAATCCCATCCTCGACGGGGTGGGGTTCTGGCGCGGGTTGGAGCGGCTCATCGCGCGGGTGTTCGGCGTCGCGCGCCGAGACGACGAAGCCATGGCGCGCGCGGTCCTCGCCGACGATCCGGCCATCTTCGGCCCGCATCTCGAGGCCGTCCGGCAGCAGGTGGCACGACAGGCGCGCGACCGTGCGCGGCCGCTTCCGCACGTCCCGGCGGGGCGCGCCACCGCCCACGCGGCTCCCTGAACGCCAAACCGCCCCGGACGAGGTCCGGGGCGGTTGGCAGTACGTCATCAGGCTCAGCGGCCGTAGCGCTTCTTGAACTTGTCGACGCGACCCTGCGTGTCGATGAGACGCTGGGTGCCCGTGTAGAACGGGTGCGAGTCGCTCGTGATTTCGAGGAGGATGAGCGGGTACTCGTTGCCGTCGTCGAGCTTGATCTTCTGCTCGCTCGTCATCGTCGAACGGGTGAGCACCAGCGCGCCGGTCGACGCATCCTTGAACACGACCGGGTGGTACGGCGGATGAATGCCTTCTTTGGCCATGCGAACTCCAGCATGCGCCACCATTGCCGGCGGTGAGCGCGTTATTGAATGGACGCCCCGTGTCGCCGGGGCGGAGTGGGGGCACTGCCCCGGGTCACACTACAGACTTGATATCTGTCGGCTCCGGCCGAGGGATTCAAGGGGAGGGCGGCGGCGGTCGGGCTCTCCTTGATCAGTCATGAGAACGCGCTATCATTACAGATATGCACGGTTCCGGCGCGCCCGATCACCAACCCAGCCAGCCCTGGCTCGACCGCGCGGGCATGGTCACGAGCACACTGTGTGCCGTACACTGCGCGGCCACGGCCCTGCTGATGGGGGCGCTGACCGCCATCGGTGCAAGTCGGCTGGCCGACCCGGCCGTGGAGGCGGTGTTTCTCTCCGCCTCGATTGGCCTGGGGGCGATCAGTCTGGGGCAGGCCTTCCCGCGCCATCGTTCGTCGCGGCCGGCGCTGTGGCTCGCCATTGGGCTGGTGCTCCTGCTGGGCGTGCGCCGCACCGCGGAATTGCCCGTGCTGGAGGTGCTGGTGGTCACTGCCGGCGCGTTCTGCATCGTGCGCGCGCACTGGTTGAACGCCCGCCTGGTCACCACCTGTCGCCGTACGGCACCGGTAGTGGCGGGGTAACACCGTGGGGGCGTGAGCGGTGCGGACGATGGCATTGCCGAAACCGTGTCCGTTCCCGAACGTACGGCACACAGGCCGCCAGCAATCGACGCGGCCAATCGCGACCGTCCGTTCCCTCGAGTCACCCGCGCCCGCGACATGCAGCCCACCCCACCGCCGCCGCCGACCGCCACCTCCGTTCAGGACGGTGCCTTCCCGGTCACCATGACCCCCGATGGGGCCTCGCCCTCGGCGGTGCTCAAGGCCATGGAAGCACAGCGCAGCGAGCTGCGCGACCAGCTGGAGCGGGTACAGGACCAGCGCAATGACATCGCCAGCGACCTTCGCGCGGACGAGATCTCCCCGGCTGATCAGCAGGGCCTCGAGGCGCGGCTGAAGGAAACCGATGCCCGCATCTCCAGCCTCGAGCAGCAGATCGCCCAAGCCGATCTGGCCGTGGCCAAGGCATCGGCGGTGCCGGGAGCGGTCGTGGAAACGCCGCCGCCGGACACGTCCGACCGCGACGTGCTCGAGACGATCACGACCGTCTCGGTCGTCTTCACGCTGTTCGTGCTCTTTCCTCTCGCCTTCGCGCGCGCTCGGCGGCTGTGGAAACAGGGCGCGACCGTCATCGCCCCCGTCCCGCGCGAAGTCACCGACCGCCTGGAGCAGCTGGGCCAGAGCGTGGAGAGCATCGCCATTGAGGTGGAGCGCATTGGGGAAGGGCAGCGCTTCCTGACCCGGGTCATGAGCGACCAGAACAGGCAGCTTGGCGCTGGCGCGGCCCAACCCATTGTGGTGAATCAGGAGCAGAGGGCGGCGGAACCGCTGCGCTGAAGGAGATCGGGCTTCCGACCCCCGCACGCCGTCTCGGGGCTCCGACTTCGGACATTCGTCCGACCTCCGATCGTCGGATCGATCGGATACCCCGATGCCGGACAGCGGATGAGTGCCTGAGGTCCGATGCCGGAAACGGCGTTCGGAAATCGGAGCCCGGAGGCCTGTGCGGCCGTTGCCGCGGGCACAACACCTCCGGCTTCCGACCTCCGAGCGCCGTCTCGGGGCTCCGACTTCGGGCATTCGTCCGACCTCCGACTTCCGACTTCCGATCGTCGGATCGATCGGATACCCCGATGCCGGACAGCGGATGAGTGCCTGAGGTCCGATGCCGGAAACGGCGTTCGGAAATCGGAGCCCGGAGGCCTGTGCGGCCGTTGCCGCAGTTACAACCCCTCCGGCTTCCGACCTCCGAGTGCCGTCTCGGGGCTCCGACTTCGGACATTCGTCCGACCTCCGACCTCCGACCTCCGATCGTCGGATCGATCGGATATCCCGATGCCGGACAGCGGATGAGTGCCTGAGGTCCGACGCCGGAAACGGCGTTCGGAAATCGGAGCCCGGAGGCCTGTGCGGCCGTTGCCGCGGGCACAACACCTCTGACGGACCCGCGTGTCCAAGCCCACGTTGCCCGGGACTGCGGGGTGGGGACCGAGCGGTGAGTGGGCGAGTCGATGGGTGAGTCGGAGAGTTGAGCCTCTCAACTCTTCCTCTCATCTCTCTGGCCTCAACGGCAGCGGGAGGGCAGTTTCGGGGGTCCCCAACCCTCCCGTCCATGCGCCGCTCTCTCCTCTCCGCCGTCCTCGCCATCCTGCCGGTACTCGCCCATGCCCAGCCCGCCGCGGAACCCGCCAAGGTCCGTTGGGAACGCCTGTGCCAGATCCGTCGCGACAAGTTCGACAAGATTCTCCCCGGTGCCCTCCGCGACAACGGCGTGGACATGTGGATCACCATGCAGAAGGAGAATCAGTTCGACCCCATGTACGAGGACTTCGGGCGCGGGTACGTGGGCAGTGTGGGCTACTACATCTTCACCGATCGTGGGGGCGACCGCATCGAGCGCGTGGCCATTGGCGCCAGCGGCGGCATGCTGGAGGGGTGCAAGGTGTACGATCGCATCCTCGGCTTGGCGAACCTCAAGGCCTTCATCGCCGAGCGCAATCCGAAGCGCATTGCCATCAACATGTCGGAGGAAGTGGGTGCCGCCGACGGGCTCTCCAAGACCAGCTACGATCGCCTCGTGAAGGAGATCGGCCCCGAGTGGGCGGGCAAGCTGGTGAGCAGCGAGAAGGTGGTGAGCGACTTCCGCAGCGGCTTCCCCATTTCGCAGGTGGTGGCGCTGGGTGAGGCGGGGGAGATCTCGCGGCGCATTGCCGAGCGCGCGCTCAGCAACGAGGTCATCACGCCGGGTGTCACTACGCTGGAGGATGTGGCGTGGTGGATGGCCGACCAGCTGCAGCAGCGTGCGCTGGGGTCCAGCTTCGACATGCCGAGCGTGTACATCACGGGCCCCAAGGGGATCGAGGCCACCAGCAACGGCCGCATCATCCAGCGCGGCGATCTGGTCATCATCGACTGGGGCGTGGGCTATCTCAACACGTGGACCGACGTGAAGCGCATGGCGTACGTGCTCAAGCCGGGGGAGACGGCGGCCCCCAAGGGCATCCAGGCCGCCTTCGACAACGCGCTCAAGGTGCGGGAGATCATCCACCGCACCATCAGGCCCGGCCCCACCGCGGGGGCCATGGTGGAGCAGCTCAAGGCGGAGATCACCAAGGGCGGCTTCCGCATGCAGGGCACCTTCAACGAGGTGGGCACGGACAGCGCGATCGAGGTGAACATCGGTTGCCACAGCGTGGGTGACCGCGGGCACGGTAGCGGCCCCAGCATCGCGTGGTTCAATCCGCGGCAGATGACCTTCAACATCAAACCGTTCAATCCGTTCAGCATCGAGCTGTTCGCCTGGACGCCCAATCCAGATTGGGGTGGGGCGAAGGTGCGCATTCCGCTGGAGGACGACGCGATGGTGACCGACCGCGGGGTGGAGTGGCTCTACCCGGTGAATCAGCGCATCTGGCTCATCAAGTGATGGCATCGGGAGCGCCCGGGAGTGCTGTGGCATCCACCCCACCCAGCCAATTCCCGGCTCGCTCCCGTCGAATCTGACAGTCAAGACGCGCACGGTGACGATACGGCCACCCTGAGCGCTCCCTCCAGCAGCACCATTGACCGCTAGACTTCGGGGGCCACCACCGGAGTCCGTCATGTGCGAGTCGCCCTCCCCGAATACCCGACATCCGATCGCCCGGCGTCTTCACTCCGCGGCGATCGCCTGCGCTGTGGCGTTCGCTTGCAGTGCCTGTGGCGGCGGCGACGGCAGCCCCCCCACGGCCCCCCAGCCCGGGGGGCCGGCGGTGCGCGAGGTGATCGTGACCCCGGACTCGCTGCGCCTGGCCCCCGGACAGACGGCCACGCTGCGCGCGGAGGCGAGAGGCGCCGCGGGCACCGTGGCGACCACCGCCATCGAATGGAGCTCCGAAACGCCAACGGTGGCCAGCATAAGCCCGGCCGGGGTGGTCACCGCGGTGAGCCCGGGTCGTGCGCGGGTGTCGGCGCGGGCCGGCAGTACCACGGGGACCGCCTGGGTGTCGGTCGTCCGCCCCGACTCCGCCTCGGCCGAAGTGCGGGCGACCGACACCACCCGCGTCATCGCCGGCAACGGCAGTGGGGTCATCATACCGCCGGGGGCGCTGCCGGCCGGTGTGCGCGTGTCGGCCGAGGAACGGCAGGAGGGAGCCGGAAGGCTCAGTGTGCGGATTACCGTGACGGCTCCGGCGTCGGTGGCCCGGCTGCGCGCACAACAGAGCGCGAACACCGTTGCACCAACCCGCGTGTTCGTGATGACCGCAGCGCCGATTCCCTCCACGCCACTCCCACGGCTGCGCGTGACGGCTGTGCTGCCGAACAACCGACGCGTGGTCACGGCCCCGGTGGCCGACGCGGTCGCAGCGGCGGTCGATCAGGCGGGCCGCCCAGTCACGCGGATTGAAACCAGTCTGATGCTGTCGCAGGCAACGCTGCAGGGCGGGCGCACCGTCATTGACCTTGCCTACGTACCCGATCCCACACCCGAGCCGGTCGGCTATGCGCTGTACGCGGCAGGCAGTCGCGGCGCGTCCACACGCTTCAGCGGCTCGCGCGTACCGGTGGTGCTGGTGCATGGACTCCAGCCGGGCAGGCTGATCGCCGACGATTTCGCGGCGTGGTTCCCCGACGACGCGGGCGAGATGTGGGAATCGCTCATGGGCGGCATTGCCGCGGATGCCGAACTGCGCAGCACCCTCGAGCCGTGGGTGTTTCGCTACCCGACGTACAACGGCATCGCGTTCAGCGCCCGACGTTTCCGGGAGTTGCTCACCGAACGATTCGGCAACCAGCCTGTGTTGGTCGTGGCCCACTCCACGGGAGGGCTCGTCACAACCGTCGCCATGCTCGACGAGGCCACGTCACCGCGGATTGCGCGACTCCTCTCGCTCGGTACGCCCTATCTCGGCTCGCCACTGGCGCGCGATGACCTCACCACCGATCTCGTCACCTCGGAGATCACTGCGGGACGCTGTGCCGGCGCGGCCCTGCCGGTCGCGAACAGGTCGGGGGTGCTGACGGAACTCCTCGCGGACAGGAGCGACGGCTACCGCGATCTGAGTGACCGCAGCAGCATCGTTGAGCGTGTGCGGCAGGGAGTACGATCGCTCGATGCGCGTATTCGTGCGGTGGCCGGCACGCACACGGTGGGAGCCGGCACCTCGGCAAGTGGCACGATTACCCTGCCCGGGTGCGCCATGCGGGTCCTCGATGCGGGTGACAACGATGGCCTGGTGGCCACCACCAGCGCCACGCCACCGCTCATTACAAGCAGCGCACGAATCGCGGCCGACCACCTGAGTCTCACCACCAACGCCACTGCCCGCGCCGACCTGCTGCAAGCGCTCCGCACGTTCGTGCGTGCACAGCCGCGGTTGGTGTTTGCCGCTGAGCCCCCCGCCCGCACCGCGGCAACAGCGCCGATGCCCGCGGTGCGGGTGGCCATTCGAGACGGGTCAGGACAAACGCTGACGGGCGCAACCAATGTCGTTACCCTCGCGCTGGCGCCAAACACGAATGGTGCCGTACTGGGGGGAACGACCACGCGTCCCGCCGTGCAAGGCGTGGCCACCTTCGAGGGGCTCACCATCGATCGCCCGGGCAGCTACACGCTCCTGGCGCAGAGTCCGTCGCTGCCGTCGGCCAGCAGCACGACCATCACGGTGGACTCGGCGCGAGCCATCACCTCCCTCGTGGTGTCCCCCACGTCGCTGTCGCTCGGTGTTGGGGCCACCGGCACCATCACCGCCACGATTACGCAACCACCAGGCGTTGCGGCCGCGGTGGTGAGCTTCGCATCGCTGAATACCGCCGTGGCCACCGTCACCGGTGCGGGCAACAGCGCGACCGTGCGCAGCGTGGCGCTTGGCAGCACCACGATTCGCATCACGGCCACGGCGCCCGGCACGGCCGCCTTCCCGGCGACGACCATCACCGAGGATGTGGCCGTCACGGTCGCCTTCGGCGGCGGCACCGGGCTTGGCGCCAACTTCGGCACCGAGCAGTTCGCGCTCATTCCTGCCGGCTCCTTCCGCATGGGAACCGTAACGGGAGGCTTCAGCGATGAGCGACCGGTACGCCAGGTCACCATCAGCCGCGCGTTCCGCATGCAGCGGACCGAGGTCACGCAGTGGCAGTGGCGCGCGGTCATGGGCGTCAACCCCAGCGCCTTTGCCGCGTGCGGCGACACGTGCCCGGTCGAGAATGTCAGTTGGCTCGACATCCAGACCTTTCTGCAACGCCTCAACACGGCGGATCCGGGGAAGAACTATCGTCTGCCCACGGAGGCCGAGTGGGAGTACGCGGCGCGCGCCGGCACGACCGGTGACTA
>Ga0315899_10001214_pt1 | contig 29857 bp, 26 predicted proteins | sample LakEriMetagenome_2_FD_203518 | JGI IMG/M metagenome (GOLD analysis project Ga0315899, IMG submission 203518) | Freshwater fungal communities from buoy surface, Lake Erie, Ohio, United States - Buoy 4 MA112 | ecosystem: Environmental > Aquatic > Freshwater > Lake | place: USA: Lake Erie, Ohio... | reverse complement strand
ATATTTCTCAAACACTTCAAATATTTTACTTAAAAAACCATAAGCCAATAGCATTCGACTGCTCTTTATTTTAATGGCAATAATATTATCCTTGGCTGCCACTGCTTTCACCCCCACACTACCCGCTTCTTTTTTAATGACGGTACCTGCAGCTGTAGGTTGCATGGTATTTAATAATTTAACAGGAATATTTTCTTGTTGTGCTGGCCAAATACAAGTAGGATGTAAAATTTTGGCACCGAAATAAGCTAACTCCGCTGCTTCATCAAAACTTAGTTGCTCAATAGCTACTGTTTTATCTACTACTCTTGGGTCGTTATTGTGCATGCCATCGATATCGGTCCATATTTCACAAACACTGGCCTTTACTGCAGCAGCAATTAAAGAAGCGGTGTAATCACTGCCTCCTCTTTTTAAATTATCTACTTCTGCTCTACTATTTCTACATATATACCCTTGGGTGATAAATAATTTTTTACCGGCATGCTGTGCTAATACCCCTTTTATTTTTTCTTGAATGGCTGCTAAATCGGGTTCGTCGTTGACATCTAATTGCATGAAATCTAAAGCAGGTAGTAAAGCATGGTCGATTTTCTCTTGCTCTAAATACAAAGAGAATAATTTAGTGCTCATTAATTCACCCTGTGCAAGTATGTCTTTATTCAGTGCATCACTCAATGAAATTTTTTGCGTAATTTTTAAAAACTCAAAATGCTCTGTAATCATTTCATTGGCCTTCACTCTAATGTCTTGCTCTTTTAATAAATCAATAATAAAAGCACGATACTGTTTTTCTAAAACAGCAATTTTTTCAGCAGCATTTTGTTTATTAGCAGAAGCCAACGCATTACTAATATCTACTAAGGCATTAGTCGTTCCACTTAATGCACTTAATACAACCAAGGTTGGTTCTGTATTGCGTGTAATTAATTGAGATACTTGGTGCATCCTTTCTGGCTTACCCACACTGGTGCCACCAAATTTCATTATAACCATGATTCAATTTTTAGAAAGGTAAATCATCTACCGGTGCATCATCATGAGAAGGTGCGCTTGCCGGAGTATAAGTTCCGCCTGCACTTTGATCTGGCGATGAAGTTCCACTAGGCTTTGCACCTAATAATTGAACCGATACAATTCTTAAAGTTAAAGAAGCGCCATTTCTACCATCGGTAGTGGTGTAAGATCTTACATCGGGTGTTCCTTCAACATATACTTGAGTTCCTTTTTTTAAATACGGGGCCACTGCAGTTCTATCTGTCCAATAAGAACAATCTACCCAAGTGGTTCTATCTTTTTGAACGCCTTGTGCATCCTTAAAGCGCTCTGTGTGCGCCACATTAAAATTAATCACTGACTTGCCGTTAACATTGTTAACTACTGCGTCTTTACCTAAATTGCCGATTACTTGTAACTTTATCATTTTCTATTATTTTGTCGTTTTATGGAAGTGAAGATAGTAATTTTTAGAATTTTGAACTGAAAAGCCAAGCCCATTTTATGAACATTCTGCGATTTAAGAAAGATGAATTACTTTTGTGCTAAGCCAACTTTTAACTGGCCAAACACTATGAGCAAGAAAGGAAAGGTTTTAGTCGCTATGAGCGGCGGTATTGACAGCACAGTAGCAGCTTTAATGCTACACAACGAAGGCTACGAGGTAATAGGCATTACCATGAAGACCTGGGACTATGCCACCAGCAATGCCAATGGAAAAGAAACAGGCTGTTGCAATATAGATTCATTCAATGATGCCCGTTTAGCAGCCGTTAATAACGGATTCCCCCATTTCATTTTAGATATTAGAGAAGAGTTTGGTGATTTTGTCATTGAAAACTTTGTGGAAGAATACTTAGCTGGTCGCACACCCAACCCTTGTGTGATGTGCAATACCCATATTAAATGGAGGGCCTTATTAAAAAGAGCAGATGCATTAGGTTGTGATTTTATCGCCACTGGTCATTATGCCAAAGTGCGTCAGCATACCAATGGACGTTATGTAATTTCAAAAGGACTGGATAGTACCAAGGACCAGAGTTATGTTTTATGGGGCGTAGACCAAGATTTATTAAGCAGAACTATTTTGCCTCTAGGCGGTATGCATAAAAAAGATATTAAACAAATGGCTATTGATTTGGGTTATCCTGAACTGGCTAAAAAAAGCGAGAGCTATGAAATTTGTTTTGTTCCCGATAATGATTACCGTGGATTTTTAAAAAGACGCGTACCCGGATTAGAAGAAAAAGTAAATGGAGGATGGTTTGTTGATGCAAAAGGAAAAAGATTAGGCAAACATAAGGGCTACCCTTTTTATACCATTGGTCAAAGAAAAGGTTTAGAGATTGCTTTTGGAAAACCTATCTATGTGACTTCTATTGATCCAGTGAATAATGTAGTAGTATTAGGAGAAGAAAATGAATTAGATCAAAACGATATGCTCGTAGCAAGATTGAATTGGATTAAATACGACTCTATTCATGAGCCCATGGAATTAATGGCAAAAATTAGATACAAGGACGATGGCGCACTTTGTACTTTATCCAATACAGATACTGGCGTGCAAGCAAGATTTTATGAAAATGTAAAAAGTATTGCCCCCGGACAAAGTGCTGTATTTTATGAAGGAGAGGATGTAGTGGCTGGAGGAATTATACAAAGCGGTCAATTATTTCCAAGCCTTTCGAAGTCTTAATGAATTTATTGATAGTGCTAGTAAGCAACTATTTTATACTTCGAACTTCAACTTTTAACTTGAAATGTATAGTTCAACTTTTTTAATTTGAAGTTTTCTGCAGCAAGGCACCAAACAGTGTGTCAGCCTTCTTATCATAGCCTATAAAATATTCTTGCTGAATTAATTTGAAATGATTAGTCGCTAATAATTTTTCAATCTGTTCTTCATTTTCCTTTTTATACACTGAGCAAGTAGCTACTAATAAATAGCCCCCTTCTTTTATAGCAGGTTGTAAATGATGCAAAATATTTTCTTGCAATTTTGTCATTACATTTAATTGCGCTTCTGTATAAGATTGTAAATTTTCAGGCGTTCTACCCCAGGTACCAGAACCTGAACAAGGAAGGTCGGCAAAAATAAAATCGAATTGTTTTTTAATAGCAAAAGGCAAAGTAATATCTACTACTTGTAAAGAGGCGGGCTGAATGCCTGCTTCTTTTAAACGCTTCTCGCAATTGAATAAAATATTTTCTCTAATATCAGATACATGCAATTGCACATTGGGCATGGTATCTTTTATTAAAATAGATTTTCCTCCACTCGCTGCACAAGGATCCCAAACTACCATGGGCTTTTCTGTAGCTGGAATTAATTTTAATAAAGAAGCTAAGGCTTGCGAATTAATATCTTGAATCACTGCCTCTTTATTCAGTATCATTATATTTTGAAGCGAACTGGTATTAGGTAAAGCAAAAGCCATTTCATGCATAGACTCAAAAAAGAGTCCAGCTTTTTCTAAACTCGCTTTTACCAACTCTTTTTTACCAGGCCTTGCACGAATAAATAATAAAGGTTGTTCTAAATGAGCGTCTATAAATTTTGGAATATCAATGGAAGGAGAAATAAAATTTTGCAAAGGAAAGGCCGCACTTAATTTTCTGAAGTACTCATAACAAATGGCGCTAATGCTTTTGCGATCCTTACTGCCATGTTTTTTATTGGCAGCGAAATAGGTTTTTAAATATAAAGCAAAGGGTGTGGGACCCTCGTATTCTCTCACTAATTTATCGGCTACGTTCTGATGTGAGTTATGGTATTTATCAATTGTCATTTCTAGAGAGGGCGGGTTGTTTTTGGTATTGCAAATATCCGTTTAAATGTCTTAATTAAGCCCTCAAAAGAACAAAGGAATGAAGGCAAAACCACTAGATAGTAAATTATATATAAAATACTGATAATCAATAACTTATATAGAAATCGCTTTTTTTTCGATTTTAATTTTAATTATTTGTTTAAGTACCTTACCTTTGCCCTCCTGAAAATTAAATAGTACATGGCAAATCATTCGGCTACCAAAAAAGATATTAGACAAGCAACTAAACGTCGCGATAGAAACCGTTATTATGGTAAAACTACCCGTAACGCTATTCGTGAATTAAAGATCGTAGATGACCAAAAAGTATACGACGAGAAGTTACCTAATATCATGTCTCAAATTGATAAATTAGCTAAGCGTGGCATTATCCACAAGAACAAAGCAGCTAATTTAAAAAGCAAATTAGCGAAGCATACTGCCGTTAAAGCAGCTCCTGCTAAAGCAACTGCTACTAAAGCAAAAGCTTAAATAAATAATCTAGACACTAACTTAACTAAGTTATAAAGCTATTATACCCATCCCGCCCCGAGTAATCGGAGCGGGATTTTTTTATGTATCTTCGTCACATGACTGAAAAAATCCTCATCCTTGACTTTGGAAGCCAGTATACACAGCTTATAGCGCGTGCTGTAAGAGAAGCCAATGTGTACTGCGAGATAAAGCCCTTTAATACTAACATTGAATTTGATAGTACGCTAAAAGGTGTCATTTTAAGCGGATCCCCTGCCAGTGTCAACGAAGCGGATGCACCCAATGTTAATATAGATGCTATACTTGCCAAACTACCTGTTTTAACCGTTTGTTATGGGGCACAATTAACTGCGAAGAACTTTGGAGGTAAGGTAGAAAAATCAAATAAAAGAGAATACGGACGTGCTCAATTACGTATTCAAAAAGAAGATATTATATTCAAAGGAATTCCTAATAACAGTCAGGTCTGGATGAGCCACAGCGATTCTATTACCCAACTACCCGCCAATTTTGAACTCTTGGCCGATACAGATAGCATTCCTGTAGCAGCCTTTAGAAAAAAACAGGACAACGGGAACAGCCTTCACGGCTTTCAATTTCACCCAGAGGTATATCATTCCACTGAGGGTAAGAAAATGATTCAGAACTTTTTGGTAGGTATTTGTGGCTGCCAACAAAATTGGACCCCTTCTTCTTTTGTGCAAGAAACAGTTGATAAACTAAAAGCACAGATTGGAGATAGTCATGTAATTATGGCCTTGAGCGGAGGGGTGGATAGTACAGTAGCCGCTACCCTTATTCACAGAGCCATTGGGGACCGATTACACGGCATATTTGTAGACAATGGCGTACTGCGTAAAAATGAGTTTCAAGACGTTTTAGACATCTACAAGACCCTAGGTTTAAATGTAACAGGTATTGATGCTAAGGATATGTTCTACGATGCCCTAGCAGGCAAGTCTGAACCTGAAGAAAAGCGAAAAATTATAGGAAAACTATTTATAGATGTATTTCAAGTAGAGGCTTCTAAAGTATTGGAAGCTAAATTTTTAGGTCAAGGAACTATTTATCCAGATGTAATTGAAAGCGTAAGTGTTCATGGACCATCTCAAACGATTAAATCTCACCATAATGTGGGCGGTTTACCCGACACGATGCACCTTCAATTGGTGGAACCCCTTAGGTATTTGTTCAAAGACGAGGTTAGAAAAGTAGGCCTTGAACTAGGCATACCTGCTAACTTAATTAATAGACATCCTTTCCCAGGACCAGGACTTGCCATTAGAATATTAGGAGATATCACAAGAGAAAAAGTGGCCCTATTACAAACAGCCGATCACGTATACATGAACGCCTTAAAAGAGTTTGATTTATACTCAAAAGTTTGGCAGGCCGGCACCATTTTACTACCTGTAAAAAGTGTGGGTGTAATGGGTGACGAAAGAACTTATGAATTTACTATTGCTTTAAGGGCAGTTACCTCGGTGGATGGTATGACCGCAGATTGGGCTCACTTACCATATGAGTTTTTAGCACATGTAAGTAATGCCATTATCAATGAAGTGAGAGGTATTAATAGAGTTGTATATGATATAAGCTCTAAACCCCCTGCAACCATTGAATGGGAATAAATTAGTTTAATTTATTTTAGTTTAAATTATTGATTTACAATAATTTATAAATATTAATTCAACTTTTTCTTTAAGCTTGTTATTTGATCTTGCAAGTTATTGACTACACCAGCTAATTGGTCCACATTCCACATAGGCTGAGCCCCTGCTTTATGTATGATATAGACCGCTTTCCATATCTCCACAATATCGGTGGCATTTACTTGATATGGCTCGTATAATGGATTGTCGCTCAATAAAGTAAGCCTGTCTCCATTTCCGTCATTGGGTCTGTCGTCATTGGTGATTATACGCTTATAAACTACCCCATCTGAATTAGAAACAACGATGTAAGTATTGCTATTTTTCACCTCTTTAAAGCTGCCTACCTTCTCACCCACAATAACACTGCCGCTTGGGGTGGGTAACATACTATCTCCTATAATTTCAAAGGCACGGTAGTCGCCTGGCGCCAACATAGGTAATGTGAAAGTATTTAACTCGTCAAGGAATTCTGGGTCGGCGTAGCCTGCTAAATAACCCGCTGCTGCCTTCACAGGTACAAAGGGAACTATTGGTGCTAATGACTTTGATTTATCCGATTTAAGAGAGCGTCTGCGCTCTAGATAACTATTTCCAGAATTACCTTCTGCGTCCCCATCCATAGCCCCCGAAAGGGATAAGTCTTGGAATAAGAACTGCTCCAAATTAATGGAGAATAAAGCGCAAATAGACTCCATTACTTCGAGCCTTGGCTCCGCGCGCTCTTCTTCATAGGCGCCTACTAAAGAACGCTTAATTTGAAGCTGATTGGCCATTTCTTCTTGTGTCCATTCGCGCTGCTTTCTGATGTATTTTAAATTCTTTCCTGCGTATGACATAACTAATTATTTTAGTGCAATTTACTAATTTATTTAGTATTACCAAATATTTTTAGCATTTTCTTTATTTTGTTTCAAGTACCTATCTTGGTAACTTGCAGTATGGCAAAGACGAAAACAGAGAAACCGGTAATTTTAATTACCAATGATGACAGTATTAGCGCCCCTGGTATTAAGGCCCTTGTAGAGGCGGTAAAGGACCTAGGCAAGGTGATTGTGGTGGCCCCCGATAAACCTCAGAGCGGTATGGGACATGCCATTACCCTTGGGCATCATTTAAGATTACAAAAAGCACATATTGTTGACGGGGTTGAAGCCTATACTTGTAGTGGTACCCCAGTGGACTGCGTAAAATTAGCGGTAGATAAAGTATTACATCATAAGCCTACTATTTGCTTAAGTGGTATTAATCATGGCGCCAACCACTCTATCAATGTAATTTATTCAGGTACTATGTCTGCAGCCTTAGAAGCTTCTATTGAAAGTATTCCAAGCATTGGCTTTAGTCTTTTGGACTTAAGTATTGATGCCGATTTTACAGCAGCCAAACATTATGCGCGTATTATAGTTAAGCAATTGCTAGCCGATAAAAAAATAGATAAGCATTTATGTTTGAATGTAAATATTCCTAAAGTGGCTACTAGCTTAATAAAAGGAATTAAGATTTGCAAACAGTCTTATGCTAAATACGATGAGAAGTTTGTTGAAAGAACCGATCCTCATGGAAAAAAATATTATTGGCTAACAGGCGAGTTTGTGAATTTTGATAAATCAAAAGATACCGATGTTTGGGCTTTGAAAAATAATTATGTGAGTGTGGTACCTGTTCAATTTGATTTGACCAATCATGTGATTAAAGAAAAGCTTTCTAAAAAATGGAAATGGTAATTTCAATCAATTATGATGCGCACAGATAATTATATTGTAGGAGTATTGATAGGCTTACTCATGCCCTTTCTAGGTTTCTTCGGATTCTATGAATACAAGTTTAGCTTATTTACCGTTCAAGAATTCTTAGAACTATTGAATCAACAAAAGTCAGTGCTTTCTGCTATGATAAGCATCTCTTTACTTTTAAACGGGGTGGTACTTTCTTATTTTTTTCAAAAGCAAAAAGATAAAACCGCTAAAGGAATATTTTTTACGACTTGTATTTACGCAATCATTGCCATTGCGTGTAAATGGTTTTTATAAATGAAATATTATATCATTGCTGGAGAAGCCAGTGGAGACTTACACGGAGCCAACTTAATTAAATCAATTAAGTCAATGGACCAGCATGCACAAATCAAATGCTGGGGCGGTGAACTTATGCAAGCGGCTGGTGGCAACTTAGTCAAACATTATAGAGAACTAGCCTATATGGGCTTTGTAGAAGTGGTTTCAAATCTTTCTACTATTTTAAAAAATATTCGTTTTTGTAAAAAAGATATTAAAGCCTTTGCACCCGATGTGCTTATTTGTATTGATTACCCTGGCTTTAATTTAAGAATTGCAAAATGGGCCAAGCAAGAAAAAATAAAAGTGGTTTACTTTATTGCACCGCAAGTTTGGGCTTGGAAAGAAAATAGAGTACCCGCCATGCGCGCAAGCATTGACAGATTATTATGCATTCTTCCATTTGAGAAAAAATATTTTAAAGATAGATGGGATTGGGAAGTAGATTATGTAGGACATCCTTTAATGGAAGTGATTGCAGCTCAAAATAATTTAGCACATCCTATTGCTAGTTTGCAAAATCAAAATATTATTGCACTATTACCAGGCAGCAGAAAGCAAGAAATAGAAAAGAAACTGCCCATTATGTTAAGCGTGGCTATTCATTTTCCTGCTTATCAATTTGTGGTAGCTCAAGCGCCCGGTTTAAATGACGAATGGTTTAATAGTTTAATTAGCCCTCAACTAAATGTACATGTTGTAAAAGCAAGTACATATGCATTATTACAACATAGTAAGGCTGCCTTAGTTACTAGCGGCACAGCAACTTTAGAGACTGCTTTATTAAATGTACCTCAAGTGGTATGTTATAAAGGAAGCCCTATTACTTATGCCCTCGCTAAATTTTTTGTGAAAATTAAATTTATCGCGCTGGTGAATTTAATCATGGAAAAAGAAGTAGTGAAAGAATTAATTCAAGACGAATTAAATACCCATAATTTAGTGGTAGAATTATCTAAATTATTAGAGGATAGTAAAACGCAAAATCAAATTAGCGCCAATTATGCTAGTTTAAAAGAAATACTCATGACCGGCGAAAAGGCCACAGATCTTGCTGCAGAAATTATCATGGAGACCATTCAAAAAAAATAGACTAAAAAAATAGACTAGTGAATAGGCAAATTAAATTAGCCAATTAGAGCACTTTACTTATTTTTTAAAATAAGGAATAATTAGAAATTTAAATAGCATCACTAACAGAGATACAATAAACATTAATAAGGAAAGGCGGTTCATGCCATGCATGGCCTTCATCATACCTGTTCTTTCTTGATTCGGATCACGCTTTACTATAAATAAGTACTCCCCAATTTGTCTTAAAAATTTCATTACTTTCTTTTTATAAAGTTAATTAAGCTTGCTTTGCTAACCAAGCCTTTAAATGGGCGGTGATTTGAACAGATTCAATAATAAATCCATCATGGCCATAGACAGAATCGATGGCTACTAAGGTAGCATTCGGCATATGCTCTTCCATAAAACGTTGTTCATCTAAGGGGCATAAAATATCGCTATTAATTCCCATTATAAAAGTAGGCGTTTGAATAGTGCCTAATGTTTTAATTAAATCACCGCCTCTTTTACGGGCTAAGTGATGACTATCCATTGACTTGGTCAATAACCAATAACTGTAAGCGTTGAACCTGCTTACTAATTTATCACCTTGGTAATTAATATAAGAAGAGGCTTTAAAATTATCTATTTTTTCAGGATCCTCGTCGGTTTGCTTCTCTTGATAAATTCCATAATTACGGTAAGTTAACATACCAATAGCCCTTGCAGCTTTCAATCCCTTAGCACCTGCATTGGTTGTAGGTTCTTTCCATGTACAATCGGCTTCAATAGCCAAACGTTGTGCAGTATGCACTGCCACACCCCATGCACTTTCTGAAGGAGAAGTTGCAATTAGGAACATTTTTTTAATGACAGCGGGTTCAAATATGGACCACTCTAATGCTTGATAACCACCCATACTTCCGCCTAATAATAAATCAATTGATTCAATGCCTAAATGCGTTCTTAATAAAATATGTGCCTTCACCATATCGCGAATAGTGACCGTAGGAAAATTATCAAAACTAATATCGGTGCCAATTGTCTCTGCACTTAATGGCCCAGTAGATCCATAACATGAACCAATAATATTTGCACAAACAATATAATAATCGCTTGGATTAATAATGGCCCCCTCGCCTACTAAACCCTTCCACCAATCGGCCGCATCGGAATTAGCAGTAAGCGCATGACATACCCAAGCCACTTTCTTACCAGGGCTATATGTCCCATAGGTATGATAGGCAATGGTTAGCTTAGGCAGGCTCACCCCACATTCTAGGGTAAAAGGACTTTGATATTTATAGATCTTTGGCTCCATTTTTCTAATTCTAGTGCAAAGTAACTATCTATTTGAATTACATTTGCATATTCATTGGGATTTATATTTCAATTAACTAACAATTATTATTTTATGGCTAGAATGACAGTTACAAGAATAAACGATGCATTTGCATTTAATGCGGTGGATGAAGCCCATAATTCAATGAGATTGGATATACCCGTTGACCAAGGAGGTCATGGCACAGGACTAAGACCTATGCAAACTTTATTGAGTGCACTAGGTGCTTGTAGTGGCGTGGACATTGTAATGATTTTAAATAAACAAAAAGAAACCATAGAATTTTTTGAAATGGTTATTGATGGTGAAAGAGAAACAGGAAAAGAACCTGCTTTATGGACCACCGTTCATATTATTTTCAAATTCAAAGGAACTATGACTAAAGAAAAAGCAGAAAAAGCTTGTGCTTTGTCCATAGATAAATATTGTTCTGTAGCAGCTACCCTAAGAGCAGCAGGTGCTGTTATTAGCTGGGAAGTGGAGATAGGATAAGATGGAATTAAAAAATTGAAAAAGATTTAGCACCTTAAATTATTTGTATGAAGCATACGCAATCAAAATTAATAAGAACACAAATTCCTAGAACGGCAGAAGGGGAACATGCAAGTCCTATGTATCTAACAAGTAGTTTTTGTTTTGATAATGCAGAAGATATGCGTGCTGCCTTTGCAGATGAAACAGATGTAAATATTTATAGTCGTTTCTCTAACCCGAATGTGCAAGAATTTGTAGATCGTTTATGTATTTTAGAAAATGCAGAAGCAGGTTTTGCTACTGCTACTGGAATGAGTGCAGTATTTGGTTCTTTTATGGCTTTATTGAAAAAAGGAGATCATCTTTTATCATGTGATTCAGTTTTTGGAAGCACGCGTACCGTTGTTTCTAAGTACTTACCTAAATATGGTATTGATTTTAGTTATATAAGTGCCAATGCTACTGCTGCTCAGTGGGAAGCAGCCATTACACCTCAAACCAAAATGATTTATTTAGAAACCCCTACGAATCCTGGATTAGAAGTGATTGACATTGCCATGGTTAGCGCCATTGCAAAAAAGCATAATATTATTTTAAATGTAGATAATTGTTTTGCAACGCCTATTGGTCAAACCCCCATAGATTTAGGTGCCGACTTAGTCATTCATTCAGCTACTAAATGGATTGATGGACAGGGACGTGTTTTAGGGGGCGCTATTGTAGGTCGCAAGGACTTAATTCATGAAATGTATTTATTCTGTCGAGCAACTGGTCCTTCTTTATCTCCTTTCAATGCATGGGTATTAAGTAAAAGTTTAGAAACTTTAGAAGTGAGAATGGAAAGGCATTGCAGTAACGCTTTATTTGTTGCTGAAAAATTAGAAGGACATGCGAAAATTAATTTTGTAAAATATCCTTTTTTAACATCGCATCCTCATTATGCAATTGCTAAAAAGCAAATGAAAAATGGTGGTGGTATTCTTTGTTTTGAAATTAAAGGAGGACTTGAAGCAGGCCGTCATTTTTTAAACCATTTAAAAATGTTATCGCTTACTGCTAATTTAGGCGACACAAGAAGTATTGCCTCCCACCCCGCTAGCACCACGCATTCAAAACTTTCTCCAGCAGAAAGAGGCGCTGTAAGCATTAGCGATGGTCTTATAAGAATATCGGTGGGCCTTGAACATAAAGAAGATATTGTAGCCGATATCCTACAGGCTTTAGAAGCTTAAAAAAACACCTATTTTTGGCAATTTTCCAATTTTTTGAGTATATTGAAAACGCTAAAAAACAGCTCGATATATGAAAACAAAAATTAGCGTAATGCTATCCTCCATGATGTTCCTACAATATTATATTTGGGGCGCATGGTATGTGACGATGGGTACTTATATGGGTGAAATTTTAAAGTCTACCGGGCTTGATATTGGAGCTGCTTATAGTGCTGTGGCCATTGCCACTATTTTTAGTCCCTTTTTTGTAGGTATGATTGCAGATCGTTTTTTTGCAGCACAAAAAATTATGGGGGTTTTACATTTTGTAGGCGCTGCCTTACTTTTTTATGCTACTAAGGCTACTAATGAAAACTTTTACTGGGTTATTTTAGTATACGCTTTACTATACATGCCTACTATTGCATTAAGTAATAGTGTAGCCTTCGCTCAAATGACCGATCCAGGTAAACAATTTCCTTGGATACGCGTATTTGGTACCTTAGGTTGGATTGCTGCAGGAATAGTTATTGGACAATTAGGTATTGAAAAAACAGAGGGTACTTTTTATGTAGCAGCTGGAGTTTCTGCCTTCTTAGGTTTATTAAGTTTCGCTCTTCCTAATACACCGCCAAAAGCTCAGGCAGAGAAAGTGACTGTGGGCTCTATCTTAGGCACGGACGCTTTTGTATTATTTAAATCAAGATCCTTTTTTATATTCTTCGTATCAGCTATATTAATTTGTATTCCACTTTCATTTTATTATGGATTCGCGAATCCCTTTTTAAATGAAGTAGGTTTAGAAAACGCCGCTAGTAAGATGACCTTGGGTCAAATGTCAGAGGCCTTATTCATTCTAGCCATTCCTTTTATGTTCAATAGAGTGGGTGTAAAAAATATGTTGATATTAGGTATTAGTGCTTGGCTACTCCGTTATGTATTTTTTGCTTATGGAAATATGGAAAATAGCTGGATGTTGTATGCAGGTATTATTTTACATGGTATTTGTTACGATTTCTTTTTTGTAACAGGTTATATGTACACAGAGAAAAAAGCAGGTGAAAAAATTAAAAATGCAGCACAGGGCTTATTTACCTTTGCCACTTATGGGGTGGGTATGTATATAGGCACTTTGTATAGTGGCAAGGTGGTTGACCAATATAAGATAGCTACTGCTGCAGATGCAGCTAGTCAACACAATTGGCAAAGTATATGGTTAGTTCCTGCAGCTATTGCAGGTGCTGTATTAATTGCCTTTATTTTATTTTTTAAAGAGAAAAAAGAAACCGCAGCTGTTTCCTAATATTATTAAAATAAACTAAAGAAGGAAACTCAAAAAAGTATTTAAACAAAACCAATTATAAAACTAAAATTTATTCAAGATGCGTATTGCAATGTTAGGAGCAGGATTTATTGGGCGTTTTTACGCCGATGCTTTACAAGGTTATAGAAGTAAAGATAAAGTAGTAAGTATTTATGCTCGTCGTGAGGAGTCTGCCACAAAATTTGCTGCAGATTATGGTTGTGCTCATTGGACTACCGATATGGAAGCTGCTATCTCCCACCCCGATGTGGATGTGGTATGTATTGCCCTTCCCAACAATATTCATGAAATTGCTGTGATGTTATGTTGCAAACATAAAAAAGCAGTGATGACCACTAAACCATTAGGTCGTAATGGAGAAGAAGCAAAAAGAATGCTCATTGCTGTAGAAGAAGCAGGCATATTCAATGGTTATTTAGAAGACCTTGTATATACTCCTAAATTTATTAAAGCCAACCAATCTGTGAAGGAAGGTGCCGTAGGAAGAATCTTATGGGCGAAGTCTCGTGAAACACATCCTGGCCCACATAGTGATTGGTTCTGGGATATTGAACAAGCAGGCGGTGGTTGTATATTAGACCTTGGTTGCCATTGCGTAGAAATTTCAAGATCATATATTGGAAAAGATATCAAACCCATTGAAGTAATGTGTTGGGCAGATACACAAGTAAAGCCTATAGATGCAGAAGACCATGCTATTGGACTAGTAAAGTATGAGAATGGTGCTATTGGTCAGTTTGAAGTAAGCTGGACATTTAGAGGGGGCTTGGATTTACGTGATGAAGTAATGGGCACAGAAGGTACTATTTGGATTAATAGTTTTTTAAGAACAGGTTTTGAAATGTTCACCACCGGAAAAGGCGGAGATTATATTTCAGAAAAATCGGAAAGTAATAGTGGTTGGTTATTTCCAGTAGGTGATGAATTAAATGAATTAGGTTATAACCATATGTTCATGGACATGTTTAACTCTATGGAAAAAGGGGAAGCGCCTAAAGAAACATTTTACGATGGTTACATTGTGAATTGTATATTAGATGCTGCTTACCGTTCTGCTAAATCTAAATTATGGGAGCCCGTTAAATTAGATATCTGGAGAGGGAAAACAGGTTTATCAAAAGAAAGTCATTTAGTAGAATACGATAAGGATCATTACTTAATTAAAGAAGAGATGACCCACTACGGTACGAAGAAACTAATATTAAAAAATAAAGCGACCGGAAAAATTACAGAGCAAACAATTAATTAAGTATCATAACAATAAGCTTTACATAAAGCCTATTAAATTTCTGTTGACAAAATATAATTTCAAACACCCTTTGCGCATGCGGAGGGTGTTTTTTTTAATTGGTATTCGCCTTTTTAATTTTAGGATCTATAAATTCCCAATCCAATACTTGTGGGTGCATATGTTGCTGCTTAGCAATTAATTTCATTTCTGTGATGATGTTTGGATTTGCCAGGGCAACATTGTTTTTTTCAAATGGATCCTTTCCAATATCATATAACTCCCAATTTCCGGTTGGATTTTTTCGCACATTCATTTGAACCCCTTTCCAATTGCCTAATCGCAGGGCAATTTGTCCCCCATTTTCAGGATATTCAAAATATATGAATTCATGTTTTGTTTGTGGTACTTGCTTACCTAATAAAGTGGGCAATATAGATACACCATCCATATCCTTCAATGGCTTACCTGTTAAATCAGCCAATGTGGGCATAATATCATATTGCACTGATAATAAATCGGAAGTCGTATTTTCCTTTATTTTACCTGGCCATCTTGCAATAAAGGGAACACGAATACCACCCTCATACACTTCCATTTTAAGGCCTCTGAAGCCGCTTACACTATTAAAGAACTTTGTGTCCACCCCATCTGAAAAAGTGGCCCCATTATCGCTCGAAAACATAATAATGGTATTTTCATCTAAACCCAAGGCCTTTATCTTTTGCATGATGATACCCACTTGCGCATCTAAAAAACTAATCATTGCAGCATAGGTACTTAATGGATATTTATTAGGCGCGTATCCTTTATCACCATAATAAGGCTGCTCGTCAAATTGTCCAATATACTTTTGTACATATTCGGCCGGCGCTTGTAAGGATAAATGTGGAATGGTATAAGGCAGGTAAAGAAAAAAAGCTTTGCTTTTATTTTTTTCAATAAAGCCTAAAGCCTTTTCAGTCATTTTTGCTGGTGCATAATCCTTACCTCGATATTTTTCAAAATCAGCATCGGTTGCAGTGGCAGGATTGATGGCCGAATGCACGTTAATAAAAGGATTATTTAAAGTATCCCAATGATCATTCTCCCATAAATGGGTGGGATAATAGTTATGTGCTTGCTTTTGATCCAAGTAGCCGTAATAGTAATCAAACCCTTGCTTTAATGGAGTGCCTGTAGTTCCGGTAACACCCATACCCCACTTACCCACTAGTGCAGTTGCATAGCCTCTTTCCTTTAACATTTTAGCCATGGTATAAGCGCCTTCATGCAAAGGCATTTGCCCCCCTTCTTCATTATCTGCGAATCCACCTAATTCATAATTACCTCTAATATAAGAATTACCAGGATTTTTACCTGTCATCAACATACAACGAGAAGGCGCACATACTGGCGCACTACTATAATGTTGGGTAAAGCGCATCCCTTCCCTAGCCATTTGATCCAAGAAGGGCGTTTTAATTTTCTTTTGTCCGTAGGATCCTAATTCCCCATACCCCAAATCGTCGGCATAAATATATATAATATTAGGCTTCCCTATTTTTTGCTGTCCTTGTGTGAAGGAAAAAATAAATAAACAACATAATGAAATTCCTATTTGTAAAAAATGTTTTTTCAATGCATTGCTATTTAATTCCATCCATTATTAAATAAATTCAAGTAAAATATTATAAATTATTTTTCTTCATCTGCTCCACTGCATAATTAGCAGCGCGTGCTGTTAATGCCATAAAAGTAAGGGATGGATTTTGTGTACCTGTGCTTACCATACAAGCACCATCTGTAACAAAAACATTTTTACATAAATGCATTTGATTGTGTTCATTTAATAAAGAAGTAGCAGGGTTCTTTCCCATTCTTACCCCTCCCATTTCGTGGATATCTAAACCAGGTGCCTGTTTAGTATCATTAGAGCTAATGTTCTTACAACCTGCTGCATCCAACATTTCAGAACCTGTTTGAATAAAATCTTTCATAGATAAAACATCATTCTCATCATAATCAACAGAAGTAATTAATTGAGGTATGCCCCATTTATCTTTTTGATCGGTACTTAATCTTACATGATTGGTTTTCTTAGGAATGGTTTCTCCTTGCATCATCATAGATACATGCCAATTACCTGGTTCTGAAATAGCATCTTTATACTCACCGCCGACACCTTCTGCCTGGGCACGCCCCCTGTTTGCACCAAAGAAAGTCATATAGCCTCTTTGAAATTGCATTTCTTGTTTATGTACATTTCTAAAATTAGGCATCATGGGTTGTGTAGGACGACGACCATAATGGTATTCATCCATGGGTCCATCAATGGAGGCCGATAGTTTTCCTCTATAATTATGAAAGGCAACATATTTTCCCAATAAACCATTGTCATTCCCTAAGCCATTAGGAAAACGCTTTGAAGTTGAATTTAACAAAATTAAATTGGTATTTAAAGTTGCCGCATTTAAGAAAATAATTTTAGCATAATATTCAGTAGCTGCATTGGTAACGCTATCAATGACTCTTACCCCAGTGGCTTTCTGCTTAGCTTCATCATAAATAATGGAATGTACCACCGAATTGGTTTGCAAGGTTAAATTACCTGTCTTCTGCGCCCAAGGTATGGTAGAGGCATTAGAGCTAAAATAGCCCCCAAATGGACAGCCTCTTTCACATAAGGTACGCGCTTGACATTGCTGACGACCTTGCTCAATATGTATAGGTTTAGGTACTGTTAAATGAGCGCATCTTCCTTGCACTACATTTCGGTCTTTAAATTTTTTCATGATACTAGACTGCATACCTTTTTCTACACTAGTCATTTCCCATGCTGGTAAAAATTCACTATCGGGTAAAGTATCTAATTTATCATAGTTGCCACTAATGCCCGCGAATAATTCAACATGACTATACCAAGGTGCTAATTCATTGTAAGTAATGGGCCATTCACCAAAACCATCTCTAGCAGGTCCTTCAAAATCATATTTACTCCACCTTTGTGTTTGACGCGCCCACAATAAACTCTTTCCTCCTACTTGATACCCTCTAATCCAATCATAAGGTTTTTCTTGTACATAAGGATGTTCATTGTCTTTCACAAAAAAATGAGCAGAGGTTTCATTATAAGCATAACATTTTTGTACAATAGCATTGTCTTTAACAAGCTCGATAGTCTTCTTTCCTCTATGTGGAAATTCCCAAGGATGTTTAGTAGCCGTTGGATAATCTTTTAAGTGCACTACATCACGGCCCCTTTCTAGCACTAATGTTTTTAAACCTTTTTCACAAAGTTCTTTGGCAGCCCATCCTCCACTAATTCCTGAGCCAATCACAATGGCATCGTAAGTTTGATTTTTTGTAGACATGGTTTTTATAAATTAGCTATCTAAATATTATTATTATAAACCGACTTTGTTATAACCGACTCCTTGAAAAAAAATTACCTGTGTTAATGGATCTTCATGGTTAATAAGCAAGTACAGATTTCAATAATATAACAGTTTCTTAACTTCAACAAGTGTTTGCTCAGTTTCTTTGATGATATTATAAAATATTGTTATTTGTATGCTAACTAGTAATATATTGCGTGTATAATTTACGCATACAATGGCTTATTTCATTATTTTTTAGGGCTTTTTTCTAGAATTAGGTTTAAAAAATTGAATTTGGCCTAGTTTTTAATTTTTTCTTATCTTTTCTCTTGATGAAAACAAATTTTGAAAATAATAATTGGGAGCTGAAAATTTTAGGAGATCATGCACTTGTTTTTTCATTAGAAGAAAAAATGAGCGAAGACATTATAGAAAATATAATTGCTTTGAAAAAAAGTATTGAAGCATTTCATTTTGATTTTATAAAAGAATTAATTCCCTCCTATCATACACTTACACTAGTCTATGATATTGATGTATTTTATAAAAATAATATTGCATTAAAAAATAATCAATCTATAAATGAGTTCGGAAATACTATACTAAATGCTTTCAAGAGTTCTACTACAAATATTAAAACTGTAAATTCAACAGAAAAAAGTACTAGTATTCAAGCAGAAAAAATAATTAAAATTCCTGTCTGTTATGATGAATGCTTTGGTATTGATTTAGAAAATATAGTATCAAAAAATAAAATTTCTATTGAAGAAATTATAAAAATACATAGCGAAGCAACTTACCTAGTATATTGCTTGGGATTTTTACCCGGATTTGCTTATATGGGTAAAGTAAATACCGCTATACAAATTGCGAGGCACCCTAGCCCAAGAAAAGAAGTAATGGCTGGAAGTATAGGCATTGCTGGTATGCAGACGGGTATCTATCCCATGAATTCTCCTGGTGGATGGCAAATTATTGGCAGAACGCCCCTTAAAATTTTTGATAAAGCCCCTGCCATTTTAGGGAAACTGGAGGCCGGTAATCGAATACAATTTTATCCTATCTCTTTTTCAGAATTTGAGAAACTAAATGAGTATAAATAATTTCTATGGCCATTAAAATTATAAAAAACGGAATCTCTGATACGATCCAAGACATAGGTCGTTATGGTTATCAGCATTTAGGTATTCAAGCGAATGGTTATTTAGATTATCAATCGGCGAGTTTAGCAAATACTATTTTAGGCAATCCTAAACAATCATCTGTTTTTGAAATTCATTTTCCTGCAAGTAGTTTTACTTTTACAAAGTCTTATACCATTTGTATCAGTGGTGCCAATTTTGTTCCAGTATTGAATGAAAAAAGTATTGCCTTAGATACAGCTATTGAAGTAAAAGAAAATGATAGCTTGCAATTTTTAAAACCTATTGAGGGTAGAATAAGTTATATTGCTATTCAAGGAAAAATAAAAGAAGAAGCTTGGTTAAATAGTCATAGTTTTTTTGCAAAAAGAATTCAAAAAGACGACCAATTTGAATGGGAAGCAAGTCCCTCAATGAGTAAAAATATGGTGCAGCATCATGAGACTAGTAGTAGTCCCATGATGAATGAAATACGAAGTCATGTATTTTCTACCACCCCTTTACAATTCATCCCTGGACCTGCTTGGAAAGACTTAACAGAGGCGTCCCAAAAATTATTCTTAAGCTCTGAATATCATATTGGTATGCAAGCAAATAGAATGGGCTATCCCCTTAAAGGAGCTTTACTTCAGTTGAGTAAGCCTAACCAATACTTGTCGGCAGCAGTAACTAGAGGCACCTTACAATTACTACCCAATGGAGAGTTAATGGTTTTAATGGCCGACCATCAGACCATTGGAGGCTATGCGAATTTGGGTCAAATTATTTTGGTAGATTTACCTAGGCTTGCGCAAGCATCCAATCAAACGAGTATCCATTTTAGGGAAACTAATATTGATACTGCACATAAATTATATCAACAAATTGAAAAAATATTTATCCATAGATCTTAACTGCGACATGGGTGAGGGCATGGGCAATGAAGCTCAAATTATGCCCTATATAAGTAGTGCGAATATTTCATGCGGATTTCATGCGGGTAATTTAGATACCCTCAAAAAAACCATAGAACTGGCCCTGAAATATAATGTTGCTGTAGGTGCACACCCGGGCTATCCAGATAGGGAAAATTTTGGACGCGTTTCACAAATGTTATCTCTTTTAGAAATGGCCGAACTAATTGCAGAACAAATATATATTTTTGAAAAAGTAGCCATTCCTTTAGGAGCGAAAATGCATCATGTGAAATTACATGGCGCTATGTACAATGATTGTGCAAAAGATGCAGCCTTAAGTAAAATTTTTATTCAAACCATTCAAGCCATCGATTCAGATATAATTATTTATGGACTCAGTGGAAGTAAAACTATTCAAGAAGCAAAAAAATTAGGTCAGCCTTTTGCCAATGAAGTTTTTGCAGATAGAACTTATCAATTAGACGGACATTTAACGCCCCGCTATTTAGAACATGCCATGATTCACGAAGTAGAACTTGCTTGCAAACAAGTACTAGATATTATTCAACTTCAAAAAGTAAATACCATTCAGGGCGACCCCATTGAAATCGAAGCGGATACTATTTGCATTCATGGAGACGGCATCAATGCTGTTGAATTTGCTAAAGCCATTCATACTAGTTTAAAAAATAATAAGATTGAAATTACACAAGCTTAATCAAGGCCCTAGGCTACCTTCCATGACAGGCCTTGGTTTGGGGGCTGCTTTTTTAATGGCCAATTCATCCATTGGTCCTGGCTTTTTAACACAAACATCTTTTTATACCGAACAATTACTAACCAGTTTCGGTTTTGTCATTCTGATTTCAATTATTTTAGATTTTGGTGCGCAAATAAATATTTGGCGTGCTATTACTTTAACAGGTATGCGTGCACAAGAAATCGCCAATGAAGTTTTTCCAGGACTAGGGCATTTACTTTCTTTTTTAGTCATTCTCGGAGGCTTTGCATTTAATATTGGAAATATTGCAGGCTGCGGACTAGCCTTAAATATTTTAACCGGTATTTCTTTTGCAAAGGGTGCCATTATTAGTGGCATCGTGGCCATTGTTATTTTTTGGATTCAAGAAATTGGCAAAATGTTAGACCAACTCACTAAAGTTCTAGGCATTATAAAAATTGGGCTCACTTTAATTATTGTCTATGCAGCAGACCCTCCTATTCTAGAAGCAGTGCACCATAGTTTTATTCCTGAAAAATTTTCTTTACTCGCCATTGTCACTATTGTAGGAGGCACCGTGGGAGGCTATATTACATTTTCAGGTGCGCACCGACTCATTGATGCAGGTATAAAGGGTAGTGAACATATTTCGTTTGTTACCAAAACAGCTAGCCGTGGTATTTTAATTTCTTCCTTCATGCGTTTTATTTTATTTCTAGCAGTGGTGGGCATTGTAAGTAAAGGCATTCATTTAGATAAAAATAATCCAGCTGCTACTGTTTTTGAATCGGCAGGTGGAAGATGGGGCTTATTTATTTTTGGTATTGTATTATGGAGTGCTGCCATCTCTTCTGTGATAGGCGCCTCCTATACCTCCTATAGTTTTATAAAAAATACAAAAATTGCACTGCTTCAAAACGAGCGAAAAGTAATCACTGCTTTTATAGTGATATCCACTTCCCTATTTGTTTTTTTAGGAAAACCTAAAGAGTTACTACTGATGGCAGGATTAGTGAATGGATTTATTTTACCATTTGCATTATCTATCATGCTTATTGCCGGCAGAAAACTGCCTGCTTTAAAACAATTTAAATACCCTATGTGGATTGAACTGATGGGCTGGATGGTGGTGGCTATTATGGGATCGATGAGTGTATTTGCGTTAATAGAACAACTAGGATAAGTAACTAGATTAAATAAATTATTAGCAATAAGTTTAGTAAAAAATAATGCCTAGTTTCTTTCAGCTTGGTCTAGCATATCCATCTTGTTTTCCTTTGGCTTGATACCAAAATTATAACGCAGCGATAAGCCTACTCTTCTAGAATCTGTTGCTCTGTACCCTATTGCATTCTGCGTTCCTTGATTTAAAACGAAATTATTTTTATTGGTAAATAAGAAGTCATTATAGCTGGCAGTAATGGTTAATTTTTTATTTAAAAACTGTCTGTTAATAGTCGTATTCAAGGATCCAAAATCGGATAACTCGTAAAATTGTTGTTGTCCTTTAAATCTCCAAAAACCATTCAAAGTAATGGTTGAAAAGCCATCTAACTTAAAGGATTGAAAAGTAAATACAGACCAAGTACCTCTATTGAACATAATGGGCTTGCCTTCATAAAATCCATTATAGTTATTTCTATTATACTGAGTTCCCAATACTGCAAAAAACTTTTTACCTGGAGGAATGACCCCAATAACTCTAAAATAAGTTTCTCTACTCTTGCCTAAATTATCATAAGTTCTATAACTCACTTGTTTATTTGTGGGTGACTGATACACTACATTAGTAAAGATATCGGTGGTTTCATTGACTCCAAAAGCAAATAATGGTTTGTCGTCTACACTAATATTGGCCTCGTAGTTATTAGTGAATTGAGGCTTTAAATTAGGATTACCCACTTCGTATAAAAAAGGATCAATGTATTTAGCAAAAGGATTTAGATAATCATAAGAAGGCCTGCTAATTGTTTTTCGATATACTAAAAATCCTCGCAGTTCATAGTTCATGATCATTAAAATCTTACGACTCAAATATACATAAGGAAAGGCGTCCGTTCTATTGATTGAAAAAGTAGTGTCCTTAGGAATAAACTGATGACCTTGCATAATAGTTTGTTCCAACCTTGAACCCAGTTTTAAAACAACAGGGCCCCATGTTTTAGAACCTTGCAAATAGGCAGCATTGATTTGCTCTTTATAACTGAACTTGCTGGTGCGAAAAGGATCTGGCGATATAATACCTGCAATATTTTTAGTGTAAATAGAGTTATTATTAAAATTTAAAACTGAAGTTTTAACACCTGACTCTATATTAATACCCCTTATTTTTTTTCTAATATCGGACTGATAAGTGAAAAAGTTTCTATCATTTCCAAAATCACCCTCTCCGCCTGAACTTGAATTTCTAGCGACTAATAAATTGGAATAGTTTTGATCAGTACTACTTTTTGAAAAATTAAAGGATACATCATTTACCCATTCGCCCCCTACTGTATCTAATTTTAATTTCATTCTAAAAGATTGATTCATGAAATTATTCCTCCCCTTATTGTTTACAGAGGTTTGTATATTACCTGTATTTTGATTGACTGAAATTTGACGCAAGTAAGAATTACTATTCGTCGTATTGTCAAATTTATTTTGACTCATTCTGCCATCATAATTGAATTCCCATTTATCTTTAATGGTTTTGCCAAATCCATAACCCAAATTTGCTGAATGATTGGGTGATACGGCTCTGGCCTCTTGTTTCAATACAGAATCAATGGAAAGTATTCTATCTGAATTAGTAATCGTAACCCCATTATTATTACTATACTGCGCATTTACATAAGAACTTAATTTATCATTATTATTATTCAAATTAAAACCTATGAATTGATTACCATATTCACCTTGCGAAAAACCTGTATTCACCGACCCGTTAAGACCAATTTTCACTCCCTTCATTAAAATGATATTTACTAGTCCTCCCCCGCCAGAAGCATCATACTTGGCTGAAGGCGTTCTAATCAATTCAATTTTTTGAATGGCATTGGGTGGTAAACTTTTTAATAATATGGCAATATCGGCAGCACTCATTCTTAAATCACGTCCATTAATTTGAACTCCTGCAGGTGAGAGGCCATTTAAATATATATTTCCATCTTGGTCTATAAAAACACCGGGCACTTTCTCCACCGTTTCATAAGCATTGGTAGAACTGGCAGCCAAAGGCTCCGGATCCACCACCGACTTATCATCTTCTTGACGAATTAAAGCCTTCGTTGATTTTACCACCACTTCATTTAATTGTGTAGGGTCTTCGGTAAGTTTAATGGCTATAGAACTTTGATCATTAATATAATAGTCTTTGGTGTACTTCTTATACCCTATGGCCGATACTTTAATTGTATAACTAGCTTTTGGCCCTAGGTTTATTTTTGTAATGCCAATACTATCGGTAATAGTATTAGCAACTTTTGTGCTGTCAATTTTATTTACAATAGAAATATTTGCAAAACCAACAGGGTTATATTTAGTGTCTACTACTTTAATTAGAACCGCAGGTTGTTGCCCCATTGAAAATAGGGAGATGGTTGAAAATAATAAGATGAAGGAAAGCCTGAATATGGAAGGCATTTAAAAAAATAAATTAAAATGTGGAGAATAGCGGGTTCGAACCGCTGACCTCTTGCATGCCATGCAAGCGCTCTACCAACTGAGCTAATTCCCCTATTGAATTAAACGTTAAATTTCTCCTTTACCGTCTAACCAAAGTTTAACTGCTTCTGTGGTAACAGATTTTGGTCTTTCTAATGGGAAACCTAATGCACGATCCCATGTTAAACTTGCCAAAACCCCTAAAGCTCTACTAACAGCAAATAATACGGTGTAAAATTCATATTCTACAATACCATAATGTACTAATAAGGCACCGCTATGTGCATCCACATTCGGCCAAGGATTTTTTACTTTTCCTAATGACTCTAAAATAGGAGGTACTGTTTCATAAATTTTCCAAACCGTATTCACTAATTTATCGTCGGCTAAATGTTTTTTACCAAATTCCATTTGAGCCGTGAAACGAGGATCGGTTTTTCTTAAAACTGCGTGTCCATAACCTGGTACTACTTTTCCTTCCGCTAAAGTTTTTTTAACATAGTCTGCAATTTGAGCGGCTGTTGGTTCATCAGAACCAATGGCTTCTTGCATTTCAAAAATCCATTTAATTACTTCTTGATTCGCTAAACCATGCAAAGGGCCTGCTAATCCATTCATACCTGCTGCATAACTTAAATAAGGATCGCTTAATGCAGAACCAACAATATGTGTAGTATGTGCAGATACATTTCCACCTTCATGGTCGGCATGAATGGTCATGTATAAACGCATTAATTCTTTAGTGCTTTCATCTTCAAAGCCCATCATATAAGCTAAATTACCTGCCCAATCTAATAATCCGTTTGGATGAATATGTTGGTTGTTTTTATATTTTCTTCTATAGATATAAGCAGCTATTCTTGGTAAACGCGCAATTAAATCCATTGAGTCATCATAAGTATACTGCCAGTAATCTTTTTTATTCACACCCTTGGCATAGGCTTGCGCAAATTTAGATTCTGTCTGTAAAGCCATTACCGCTGCCACATACATTGTCATTGGATGGCTATTTATTGGAAAGGCGTCTATCACATCAAATACATGTGAAGGCACATGACTTCTTCTTTGCCAATTACTCGTAACTTTTTTAACATCTCTCTCTGCCGGTAATTCTCCAATCATCATTAAATAAAACAAACCTTCTGGTAAAGGTTCATCACCATTGGGTGCCTTTGGCAATTTTGCTTGTAATTCTGGAATGCTAAAACCTCTGAAACGAATTCCTTCTTGCGCGTCTAATAAACTTGTTTCTGTAACAAGCCCCGTAATACCACGCATACCTTGGTAGGCTTGTGATAAAGTTACTTCACCAATTTTTTTATCGCCATGTTCTTTGATTAATTCTTTAATCTCCAAAATAGCTGCATCTGCTTTAATGCTAAACCTGTCTTTAATTTCTTCCATAACCAAAATATTGTGATTGAAAACGTTTAAATTTCGGCACAAAGTTAACTCAAAAAAAGGTTTACTTAGCTGCTTTTTTGTACAAATAATATACCACCCCTACAAAAATAATATTGGGTATCCAGGCGGCCAATAAGGGGGATAAATTACCCTTGGTTGAGAAGATAGTGGAGAATCTGTCGGTAATGATGAAAACGGCTGCTATAATGAAGCCTAGTGCTAGGTGGGAGCCAGATCCACCCCTTACTTTATGCCCCGCTATGATGGCTCCAATGAGGGTTAATAATAATACTGTAATGGGGGTAGCGTCCCTCCTATATCTTTCAATGCGTAGTTCATTTAAAACCTCCGAACCCCTTATTTCTTCCAATTTGATTTGTTTGACCAATTGAGGGGTAGTTAACTTATCCTTGGTGTATTTGTCTTTCTCTAAGTCTAATGGCAAAAACCCAAATTTTTTACGCAAAGACGAAACATAATTTATCTGCTCTCTATTGTTAAAAACTTTTCTTTCTATCACTTCAGATAATGACCATTGCTTGGAGGCAGTATCCCATAAAATAGTCTCCGCTCTTAAATTATAATTTACTTTATCTCCCTCTACTTTATAAATGAAAAAATTATTTCCTCTTTTTGCTGCTGTATCATATCCGTAAATACCTGCATAAGTAAAGGAGTCTACTTTAAAATAAATATCAGTGGAACCTTGAATTAAGGCATTGTAACTAGAATGCGCATCGACATAAGAAGCTTCAAAACTTCCTCTAATAATATTGGCCTTCGGAATAAAATATAAATTAGATATCCATAATAACAATCCTAAGAAAACGCCTCCAATCCAATAAGGCCTTAACCATCTATTATAAGATGTGCCGCTGGCAAGTATCGCAATAATTTCAGTTTGACCTGCCATTTTAGAAGTAAAAAATATCACTGCTATAAAAACAAATAAAGGAAAAAGTAGTGCAATGATATGTGGAATGAAACCAATATAATAATGGGTAAAAATTTCTGATGCAGAAAAACCTGAGTATACAAAATCATCTGTCTTTTCACTTCCATCAATCACTACTGCAATGACAGTGAATAAAAAGATAGCGAAAAAGAAAACTTTTAAAAACTTATTTAATATGTACCAATCTAATTTTTTCAAATGCTCTTATTAATTACTTTTTATAATCTTGATAAACGGCTTTATAATCGTTTGCTTATTTGAGCCACCATTGTTTTTTTCCAACTTGTATAATCTCCTGCAATGATATGTTCTCTTGCCTGCCCTACTAACCAAAGATAAAAAGATAGGTTCTGAATACTCGCTAATTGTAAACCTAATATTTCATCTGCCATAAATAAATGACGCATATAGGCCTTTGTATAGTATTGACTCATCTCATTAGGTATACCCGGATCCAAAGGGGAAAAATCGCTGGCCCACTGCTTGTTCTTAATATTGATAACGCCTTGAGAAGTAAATACCATTCCATTACGGCCATTGCGCGTTGGCATCACGCAATCAAACATATCTACGCCTAAATCAATGGCTTCTAAAATATTCCAAGGGGTGCCTACGCCCATTAAATACCTTGGCTTATTCACTGGTAAATTTTCACAACATAATTGTGTGAAATCATATAGTTCTTGTTCAGACTCTCCTACACTTAATCCACCAATAGCATTACCCACTGCATTTTTTGAACTAATGTATTCACAAGACGCTTTTCTTAAATCGGCATAAGTACCTCCTTGTACAATGGGGAATAAATTTTGCGTATGACCATATAAATCCGGCGTTTCTGCTAACCTATTAAAGCATTTATCCAACCACAAATGGGTTAGATCCATACTCTTTTGCACATATTCATATTCACTCGGATAAGGAGGGCACTCATCAAAAGCCATGATAATATCTGCACCAATACTTCTTTGAATATCCATTACTTTTTCAGGACTAAACAAATGCTTGCTGCCATCAATATGCGATTGAAATAAAACGCCCTCTGGTTTAATTTTTCTATTTGATGCCAATGAAAAAACTTGGTAGCCACCACTATCGGTTAGTATAGGTCGATCCCAACCCATAAAACGGTGTAAACCACCAGCAGCCTCCATTACTTCCGTTCCTGGACGTAAATAAAGATGATAGGTATTGCCTAAAATTATTTGCGCATGAATATCATTTTTCAATTGCTGCTGAGTAACTGCCTTGACAGAACCTATGGTCCCTACAGGCATGAATATAGGGGTCTGAATTTCACCATGGTCGGTGGTAATAGTACCTGCCCTTGATGCCCCTGTTTTGCTTTGATATGCTAAGTTAAATTGAAGTGCCGCCATGGCGCAAAGGTAAGGTCAAATGGGCTATTTTTCCACATTCAATCTCCGACTGAAGTAGTTGAAGGTGCATGCTATACTTTTGTATCATGTTAACTAACCTACCACTATCAAACATATTGATAGGCAGCTTTATAGGCATTATCGCTATTCAACTGTTTTATTATCTCTACTTTTTTCTTCGCCTTGCTATTTATAAGAAGCCTGAAAAGGCAACCCATATGGAACACCCTATTTCAGTGGTAATATGTGCAAGAGATGAAGCCGCTAATTTAGCCAATAATTTACCAGGTGTTTTAGTGCAAGAATATAACACTACGCACGAAGTAGTCTTAGTGAACGATAATTCAGAAGATGAAACAAAATATTTATTAGAAGAGTTTAAAAAATCTTTTAAGAATTTAAATCCGGTTTTACTTTCTCAAGAAGCTAAAATGATTAATGGGAAAAAATTTCCTTTGTCTATTGGTATTAAGTCGGCTAAAAATGAAACTTTATTATTGACAGATGCCGACTGTGTACCTGCAAGTGAACATTGGATGCGACTTATGCAAGATGGTTATGACGAGGGTATTGAAATTGTACTTGGCTATGGTGCTTATAAAAAGAAGCCGGGTTTAATGAATAAACTCATTCGTTTTGAAACTTTTCAAACCGCCTTGCAATATTTTTCTTATGCTTTAGCTGGACTTCCTTATATGGGTGTGGGAAGAAATTTATCTTATAAAAAAGAGGTGTTTATTCGCAATAAAGGATTCTCTTCTATCAATCAAATGCCTAGTGGCGATGACGATTTATTTATTAATCAAGTGGCTAATAAACATAATACTGCCATTGTTATTGATAAAGATGCGCATACACTAAGTGAACCAAAAACTAGCTTACACGATTGGATGAATCAGAAGTATAGGCATTATACCACTAGCAAGTATTATAAACTCTCTCATGCAACCCTACTTGCCTTTTATGCCATTAGTCAGTTTTTAGTATACCCCATTTTAATTACTGCTTTAGTGCTGACCAAAGAATACATACTCTTAGCTTCCTTATGGAGTGTTAGAATGCTGGTACAAGGAACTATTTTAAGAAGTACAATGAAAAAACTAAATGAGCTAGACCTATGGCCTTGGTTTATTTTATTTGATTTCTGGTCAATCTTCTATTATTTATTTACCTTGCCTAGTGTATGGAAAGCCCCACAGAAAAATTGGAATTAATTACGAAGTACTTTGCCGATTTCACTCCCAAGCAGTTAAGTCAGTTTGAAGCGCTTGAGCCTGCTTATAAAGAGTGGAACAGTCAGATTAATGTGATCTCTAGAAAAGACATTGATCATATTTACCTGCATCATATTTTGCATTCATTAAGTATTGCCGCTATGGCTGAATGGGAGAAAGGCACACAGGTAATTGATATTGGATGCGGTGGTGGTTTTCCTTGCGTACCTCTTGCTATCTTTTTTCCAGAGGTACAATTTTTAGCAGTAGATAGTATTGCCAAAAAATTAAAAGTAGTAGACGCCGTTTGTGAAATGGTAGGAATTAAAAATATTACCACTAAACATACGCGTGTAGAAGAAATAAAGAATAAGAAATTCGATTACGCCATTAGCCGCGCTGTGGCACCCTTAAAAGATTTATGGAGATGGGCGGGTCCTATTTTACATAAAAAGCCCGATCAAGCCAATGCTTTAATTTGTTTAAAAGGCGGCGACTTG
>Ga0315899_10001213_pt1 | contig 29858 bp, 29 predicted proteins | sample LakEriMetagenome_2_FD_203518 | JGI IMG/M metagenome (GOLD analysis project Ga0315899, IMG submission 203518) | Freshwater fungal communities from buoy surface, Lake Erie, Ohio, United States - Buoy 4 MA112 | ecosystem: Environmental > Aquatic > Freshwater > Lake | place: USA: Lake Erie, Ohio... | reverse complement strand
CAGCACCACTGTCTTTTTTATGACTGGTACTGGGTTTCCGGTGGTCGCTACTCCATGATGCGCTGGAGCCAAAATGCACTGGCCAAATGGGATATGGTGCATCTAACCCATAGCGGTTATCTGCTTAAAGGTCAGCTGATGGCTGAAAGTTATGAAAGAACTGCCTACTGGCTGAAACATAACGATACCGGTAAATTCTTGGTGTATAATGTAGACTCCCTTAGAGCTCCTTTACTGGATACAGCCCCTAAAACCCAGTCCGCCACGCAAACACAAATTCGGTATCAGTGGCTTTATCACCGCGTTTTGAGAGGCCAAACCATCTGGTCTGTTGCTGCTGCTTACGGGGTTAGTGCTTATCAGATTAAAAGCTGGAATCGATTAAGAAGTAATTATCTGTGGATAGGTCAGATATTAAAAATTTACGCCCCTATTAAAGTACAGGTTCCGATAAAGCCGGTTAATCCCATTGTAACCAAACCCATAGACTCTACTGAAATTACAGGCCCGGACACAACCCTTAAGGTTATACCCAAACCGGTAGTACAACGTCCGCCGGCACCAAAGCCACAAACAAGGCCACCATTGCCCCCCCCGACACCCAAAGCGTTATATCATAAAGTAAGATCAGGTGAAACCTTATTTTCCATATCGAAAAAATACGGTAGTAGTACTTCGGCAATCATGAAACTAAACCACATGAAAAGCCATAATCTAAGAGCGGGACAAACCATTCGTGTCAAATAATGGCTTTTAACTCCTCTCACTTCATATTGGTATTTCTGGCATTTTACTGCCTGTATGTTCCGATGGCCGGAAAACCAGCCCTGAGAATCGGGCTATTATTCGCCTTCAACATATTTTTTTACTATTGTCTCAGCGGAACCGGACTATTGATCTTGCTGTTGCTCAGCGTATTGGATTTTACGTTGGCGAATGGAATTCATAATGCCAGGACTGATGGTAGAAAACGTTTTTTACTATGGACCAGCATCACAATGAATGTTTTGTTGATACTGTCCTTCAGGCATTTGGCCCGGTGGTTTGGTTTGGGTGAACTGCCTTTCTGGCCTGCAACAGTGGGGGTTTCTTTTTATGTTTTCAGATCTTTGGGTTATGTACTCGATATTTACCACGAAAACATTGAAACACCCGAAAAGAACTGGGTGCGTTACTTTACCTATGTTAGCTTCTTTCCACTGATTCTGCAGGGCCCTATTTCGCCGGCACGGGATTTCTTACCTGAATTACACAAGGGTTTTAATGCCAAAGATGTTCCATCGGGACAGGCATTTTTCCTGCTCATTTCCGGTATAGTCAAGAAGTACGCATTGGCGGCTTTTCTAACCGCAAATTTCACAGAAAGGGTATTTGGCAGTCCACATCTTTTTACCGGTATGGAAAACCTTTTTGCCGCCATAGGACAGGCACTGGTGGTGTATCTGGATTTTAGCGGCTATACAGACTTAATGCTGGGCATGGGATTGTTACTGGGTTTCAAGCTTGCGGACAATTTCAATTTCCCCTATGCAGCGGCCAATATTACGGAATACTGGCGCAGATGGCACATGAGCTTGAGTAAGTGGCTCAATGAATACCTATTTTTCCCGCTCTCTTTTTCATTACGAAGTTGGAAGAGATGGGGCACTGTGTTGGCGGTTTTGACTACCTTTATTATCAGTGGATTCTGGCATGGCACCTCCGTTAATTACACTTTCTGGGGCGCGCTACATGGGATAGCCCTATCATGGGATATTGCTTCATCGGGTATACGCGATACTATAAAAAAGCAAATGCCGTCATGGATTTACAAACCCATATCTGTGGTGTTAACCTTTTTATTCCTGGCGATTAGTGGTATTTATTTTCGTTTGGAAAACATGGAAACAGCGACGGATATGATTACCCATATATTCAACGACCGTGACTGGTCAGTTTTTGGAAACTGGATGCGCGATTTCAGCGGAGTTTTTGCAGTCATGGCCGGATTGCTGTTATGGCAATGGACTGGGGGAAAATGGTATGTTAAAATTCAGGAGGCATTCATTGGTTCCGGTTGGTTTGTCCATGCAATTTTGCTGGTACTGGCTATTTTTATGGCCTATCAGATCTCCGGAATGGAGCCCATTCCTTTCATCTATCAGAAATTCTAATCAGAGTTTTCCTGTGATGGTGTAGGCAAGATAACCTACCCATTCCTTAACAATGGCATCGCACCTAAACAGCGCTTCACTGCTGGGAATAAAGAAATCAGGCAGAAAGTAGCCCCTTCCATAGTCGCTGATAAAATGCACCGGATAAGGTTTAACATCCACCCCGGCTTTAACAAAAGTACCCATGGCTCTGCGCATGTGAAATGATGAAGTAACCAATAAAACAGGCCCTTTTATTTGTTTATCTTTCAATATTTTAGCTGAGTTAAGCGCATTTTCATGAGTATTCCTGGATTTACTTTCTTTAATAACCACAGAATCGGGAATGCCATAACTTTTCAAAATGGGTAAGACATAATCTGCTTCCGGCTTGGTGCGTCCTGTTAATGAAGAAGATCCGCCTGAGAGGATAATGCGTTTGATTTTATTTTGTCGGTATAAATTCACAACAGAATAGAGTCGGTCGGCAGCATCGCTCATTTGCACCCTATTTCTGTGTGAGTCCCACTCGGCATATCCCCCCAGAATGATGGCAGTTTCCGGAACCTGTGCATTGGTGTTTGGCTCCAGTTCCCATGCGCGGGTTATTTCATTTACGAGCACCTTATTGGAAGAAAAAAACAATATCAGCAAACCCGTCAGAATCAATTTGCGACGTCGTTCCGGCTTTTTAGTCAGGTAACCCCAAATCAACAATCCCGCAGTCCAGCAAAGCGGACGGATGAAAATAATCAGGACTTTAGACAGCAGAAAAAACATATTATATCACAATATAAGAAAAATAATTGACATTTCCAAATTAATCTGCAGTGAGTATTCGCTGTAAAGCATGGTAATATTGAAGCGATTTAATCTGAGACGCCATTAGGGTTGCGTACGCGGATTCATACTGGAATTGTGCCTGAGAAAGTTCAACCCGGTTATATTTACCCAGCAAAAAAGCATCTTTTGAAATCTGCAACACCTCTTTATACTGATTTGATGCCATTTTTTGGAGTTCCACCTGCATCTGATAATTCCTCCATTGCTTAACAAGGATATAGATGACGTTTTTAAGCTCCATCTCAGCTTTTTTATAGGCAATCTCAGCCATGGCGGTTCTAAATTGCGCAATTTGGATTTCCTTTCTTATTACTCCCCCATTGAAAATACTATAATTTAGGTTTATGCCAATATTAGAAGCGGTGGTTTGATTTCGAAGTAAAATACCTACATCTGAACGGCTGTTTAAATAGCTTGAATTTAACTGCATACTTAATGTTGGCAACATTTCTGACTTTGCCAACCGCTGGTTTTGTTTCATGGTTTCCCATTCTGCCTTTCTCAGTCTCAATTCACTGCTGGAATTCAGCAATGCAGTTTCTGAGGTATCCGGCATTGGCAAATCCACAGAAATCTCTTTGATACTTGGGCGATACTGCATATCAGCCGGTGCAAACATGAGCAGATTCAGGCTTGCTAAGGCCTCCATACTGGTAGACTTTCTATTCAGGGTTTGTGCATTTTGCAAAGCTTCATCGGCTTTTGCCTGTAAAACATCAGCTTCTGTAGCCTTGCCATTTTGAAATAGCAATTCTGTCTGTTTGGTTTTAACGCTAAAGAAAAAATCCATTCCCTTCATTTGTTCAAGCCACTGTAATTCATTTACCCAGTTATAATAGGCATTCAACACCTGTTCTCTGAGCAATTTTCTTCTGATGCTAACAACTTCACCGGCGGCAACCTCTTCCCACTCAAGCGTTTTCTTCCGTGCCTGAACACCCATTCCATCAAACAATACCTGATTGACTTGTAAATTTCCATTTAAGGAAGAACTGCCGGCACCTTTTCTGGAAATTTCGCTGCCATTATTAAATGTCAGGTTGGCATTTTGGGTTGCGGTATTCCAGCCACTGTTAAAAGAAACCTGTGGCAATGCCCCTGCCCTTCCCAGACTATTATTTAATGCAGCAATATTTTTCAATTTCTCAGCCGCCTGCAAATCCGGGTGATTTTTAAACGCTTTTTCTACGGCCTGCTCTGGTGTAAGTTCCTGAGCATTCAGTTGATGCAGGCATCCTAAAACGCCCATAAACGAGACAAAAAATGCCTTCATTATTTTTTTCTTGAAAGCCATAAATACATGGTTGGAATTACAATCAGGGTAAACAACAGTGAGATGAGCAGTCCGTCCATTACTACAATGCCCATTCCCTGCCTGCTGGCAGCACCGGAACCAAAAGCAATCGCAATGGGAAGCGCACCGAATATCGTTGCAATGGTGGTCATTAAAATCGGCCTGAGGCGCATTTCTGATGCCTGCAGTATGGCCTCGAGTTTACTTTTCCCGGATTCTCGCAACTGATTGGCAAATTCAACGATTAAAATACCATTTTTGGTTACTAAACCAATGAGCATAATAATGCCAATTTGTGAGAAGATATTTAAAGTCTGATTAAAATACCATAGGGAAAATAAAGCACCTGCCAGCGCCAAAGGCACGGTAAGCATGATAATCAAAGGATCTGTAAGACTTTCAAATTGTGCGGCAAGCAACAGATAATTCAACAACAGCGAAAGCAGAAAAACGAACGATAGATTGTCATTGCTCTCCTCAAAATCTCTGGAACTTCCTGTAAGTTCGGTTTTAAAGCTTTCATCCAGGTGCTTTTTGGCCAGTGTGCGCATGGCACGTATGCCGTCACCTACCGTTTTACCCGGAGGCAAACCTGCCGAAACCGTTGCTGAAATGAAACGGTTGTAGCGGTAACGCTGTGGAGGAGAGCTCTCCTCCATCACTTTTACGAGGGTTCTTAACTGAACCGAAGCACCATTGCGATTTTTTACGTATAAACTTTGCAGGTCAGCGGGTTCATCCCTATTGGCTCTGTCGAGCTGCCCAATCACCTGATACTGTCTACCATTCTGGGTAAAGTAACCAAACCGCTGGGCACTGAATGCAAGTTGAAGCGTCTGGGCTATTTCCTGCATGCTAACCCCCGCTTTTGCAGCACGTTCACGGTCAATTTCCAGGTTTATTTCCGGTTTATTGAATTTTAGATTCACATCCACCGCCTGCAGGTTCGGATCTTTGGAAGCATCATCCATAAACTGAGGCAATACCGATTTAAGTTTTTCAAAACTGGGTGCCTGTATAACAAATTGCACGGGTTGTCCGAAACCGGCACCGCCTGTGGAGATGGTTTGAGGTTGTATCACAAAGGTCTTGGCAGAATTCATCCCCATTGCCTTTTTCTGGATATACTGGGCAATTTCGGCCTGGGTGCGCTTACGTTCAGAGGCATCGGTGAGTCTGATTCGGGCAAAACCTGTATTAACAGAACCTGAACCGGCAAACTGCGGCGAAGTGACGGTAAGGGCTACAGCCAATTCGGGCACAGAATCATCCAGAAACTGCGCCAATTGCAACATGTGGGCATCGGTGTATTCATAGGAGGCACTTTCGGGGGCTGTAACAGATAATCTAAACCAGTTGCGATCATCCATCGGTGCCAGCTCTTTAGGCAAGGTTTTGAAATAATAAACCCCTGCAGCCAGGGATAAGATGAGAATTACCAGCGCCATCCATTTCTTGTGCAATACTCCTTGCAGCCAGTTTCGGTATCCACTGTTTAAACGCTCAAAAAACGGCTCCGTCGCTTCGTAAAAACGACTTCGTTTGTTGTTTTTTCTCACCAGGTAAGCATTCAGCATGGGTGTGAGTGTGAGCGAAACGAATGCAGAAATCAACACGGATGATGCCAGCACCACCCCAAACTCCCTAAAAAGACGTCCTGTGAAGCCCTGAAGAAATATAACCGGAAGAAACACGGCGGCCAGCGTGAGGGAGGTGCTTACTACGGCAAAAATTATTTCGCGTGTGCCCTCAATAGCAGCAGTAACAGGGTTCTCGCCTTTTTCAATTCGTTTGTAAATATTTTCCGTTACTACAATTCCATCATCCACCACCAGACCGGTAGCCAGTACAATGGCCATCAGTGTCAGCACATTGATGGAAAAGCCAAACAAATACATGATAAAAAAAGTACCGACCAGCGAAACGGGAATATCAATAAGCGGACGTATGGCCACGACAGCATCTCGGAAAAAGAGGTATACCACCAGTATTACCAGGATAAAGGCAATGAGAAGGGTTTCGGCTACTTCTTTAACAGACCTGCGCACGAATTCGGTAGTATCCAGCACCACGTCCAGCTCAATATCTGCAGGTAATTCTTTTTTTAGGGATTCCAACCGTTTATAGAACTCTGAAGCAATGGCAATTTGATTAGAACCCGGCTGAGGCACGACCGCTATCGCCACCATGGGCACCCCACTTTGTCTTAGTATAGTAGATTCATTTTCCGGCCCCAGCTGCACCTGCGCAACGTCTTTGAGGTATACATTGCCTGCCTCTGTGCTTTTCAGCAGCATATTTTCAAACTCCGTTACGGTTTCAAGGTTTGCTCGGGTATTGATGTTGAGTTCAGATGTATTGCCTTCAATTTTACCTGAAGGCAAATCCACATTCTGTTGTTGGAGTGCCGATCTCACATCCGCAGGAACAATGCCACGGGCCGCCATTAGGGCCGGATTCAGCCAAAGGCGCATGGCATATCGTTTTTGTCCCCAGATTTGAACCCCACTTACCCCGGGAATGGTTTGGATACGCTGTGCAATCACGTTTTCGGCATAATCGCTCAAATCGGTTTGTTTTCTGTCGCTGCTGCGCACTGTCATGCTGATAATAGCATCGCTATTGGCATCTGCTTTGGAAACACTTGGCACAGCATCGATATCCTGAGGAAGCTGACGCACCGCCTGCGAAACCTTATCGCGCACATCGTTGGCAGCCCTTTCCAAATCAACACTTAATTCAAATTCAAGGGTGATAACAGAACTGCCCTGATTGCTGGCCGAAGAAATGGTACGAATGCCTTCAATGCTGTTCAGCGTCTTTTCCAGCGGCTCGGTTATTTGGCTTTCCACCACTTCTGCATTGGCACCGGTATATCCTGTCCTTACCGTAATGATTGGGGGATCGATGGAGGGAAATTCACGTACACCCAAAAACTTAAAACCGATGCCACCAAACACCAGAATAAGTAAAGACATGACCATGCTTAACACAGGACGCTTGACGCTCAGCTCCGAGAGATTCATGGCTTGGCTGAATTTTTGGGAGATACTTTCACGGCTATGCCCGGCTTCACAAACATCAGACCGCCGGTTATCAGAGAATCTCCATCGTTTAAGCCCGATAAAACGAGTACGCTGCTATCATTTCTGACACCGGTTATCACATCCCGAGGTTCCGCTTTACCGGACTTTATAATAAACACACGGTTACCTTTGAGCACGGGCATTAAAGCGCCTGTTGGAATTCGAATAGCGGGCACCGCTGTGTTTTTTCGCACCGAAACCATGACCATGTCGCCGGATTGCACTTCGGATGTGCTATTGAGAATGGCACGGGTTTCAAAAGTACCAGACACAGCATCCGCTGAAGGCTCTATGCTGTATACTTTTGCTGTTGACTGGTTTCCCGAACCTGATTTTATCATGAGGACTGAACCTGCTTTTATTCCCTGCCGAAATGCTGACGGAAGGTGACATTTAACTTTCAGGGATTGATTTTGGTATAGCGTAGCGATTTGAGTAGAAAGATTGATTGTTGCTCCAACGCTCACTTGGCGATTACCAATGATTCCGGCAAACGGAGCCCTGATTTCCGTTTTGGCAATCTGTGCAGCATTCAATTCCAGATCGGCCTGCAAGGACTCCGCATTCAACAGGGATGCCTCCAATATTTCGTGCGAGATGGCCCTTGATTCCAGTAATTTTTGATTGCGTTCAGCTTCTATTTTTGCCTGACTTAACTGCGCTTTCAGCTTTTTGCGCTGCGCCTGCCATTCCGAATCATTGAGTTTTACCAGCAATTGCCCCGCTGATACAAGCGCGCCTTCCTGAAAAAAAATACCGGTGATTTTTCCTGACATTTCGGGTTGCAATATCACGGTTTCAGAAGGCATGATTGTGCCCGAAACTGTTACTTCATCACTAAATTCAGTAAGATTTACTTTGGTAGCAGAAACCCTGACAACCGGATTTTGGGGCTTATTTTCAATAGCTTCCTTTTTCGGGGATAGAAACAACCATTTGATTATGGCCAACAATACAACCGAAAGAATAAAGATATACCAGCCTCTGTGAATTTTCATAAAAAACAACCCCAACCTGAATGGGTTGGAGTTTCAAAGTTACGTAATATTTTTTAGGGAATGTTTTAATGCTTCAGCACGGAATCGTTTGTCATTAATCAAAACGCGGTGAAAATATTCCTTCTCATCGGCAGCCCATATTATCGTTTTTAATTTTTTATGCTAGCTAAATCATTTCGTAACACTTCACCTTCCCTTAATTAAAAAAGCGGCCTTAAAGCCGCTTTTGTGATCCCGCTGGGAACTCAAGTATCTTTATTCGAGTAGGGCTAAACCCTTGATTTTACTACTATTTACAAGAACTCATATTGTAACACTAAAACGTGGTTCACAATATATTCACAAATTTAAGTGATTTTGGGTTCATGGGCAAGTTTATAAAGTCCAAAATTGCCAGCATTTTTTCTTTCAGAAATTTTTTTGAGGTTTGCCTTTTGGGGTATTTTGAGGCCCTGTATTGGGAAAAGAACAAATATAGAGGCAAGGGGGTACGGGAGGTAGGCCCCCTCAAATTACCAAATCCCCATTTACACTCATTAATGCATCAGCCATACCGTTTTGCAATATCAATAGGTTCTTGGTTATATGTTTCTTAACCTCGACCTTGTTTTCTTCACTCTCCAGGTCTTTGTACTGATTCAATTGCTCTCGTGTACGTTCAATTAGATCCGCACTTAGGTTTAAAAAATCATCAAGCTCAGCAACTGACGTAAATGGTTCATTTATATAATGCATCCTCAAAAATGCTGGCTTTTTATTTCATGCGCAACTATTTATTGTTAAAAGCAATATGGAAGCAATAGTGGTCACAAAACAACAATTACTCGAAATGTTTGATGAATATCAACAAAAACAAAATAGCGTAAACGAAAAGGTAAGTATTATGGTTAAAAAGTTTGATGTTCTTGCTTATACCAAGGATCAGGAACACCAAGCATGGATAGAATTATTACCCGACATTACAAAACCAAAACACAAAATTGTCCAAGTAACTGACCAACAATTTACTGAATTGGCTAATTTTTACATAGAAAAAGAGCGACAATTACAAGCTGATCAAAATCTTTCACCAGAAATAATCCTTCAAAATCCTTTGTAGCAATGGCTTTACGCTTGTTTTCATCAGATTTAAGGTAAGGCTAATTCTCGGTAGAATTTACTTAAAATATCTGCTTATTAGATATAAAATTGTTGAATATAATTAAGTTTTTCATTATCATAATATAATTTTTATATACTTTTTTACCGCTTTGTGATGACACAATTTATCGAAATAAAATTCATTAGATGCACAAAACTTTATTGACTTTTCATTTTCACACAACCTACCCATCATCGCATTTGCAAAATAGCGGCTGCCTGCTGATTTCCTTTACTTGTGACTCTTTGTCCGTTGTCTAATTGTCACATTTAATTGAGATTTGTAAAAAAATCACAAATGGATGAACCATTGAAAATATTTGGTGAAAATATTAAAAAAAGACGTGAAGATAAAGGCATTAGTCAAGAAGAGCTTGCCAATATTGCAGAGTTTGATAGAACATACATAAGCCTTGTAGAAAGAGGTAAAAGAAATTTGTCCTTGTTGAATATTTGTCGATTTGCTAAAGCACTTGACACTAAGCCTTTTGAATTGATCAAAAATATTAAGTAATGAATTTGAAATACAAATCACCAGATAACGTTGGTCAATTTACTTTTAAAAGTTCAAATAATTTAAATACAGTTGTTGATAAAAAATTAATCCAGACGGCACTTGATTATTCTCACACAATTATTGACAAGTTTGCACAATTTGATGTTGATGTCTTTGGAATTCTTGGAATGAGAAATCTCAGTGCTTTCATTGGAGAAATTTTTGCTGCGGCAATTATTAAACACAGTAACGGACTTTTCTTAAAAAACCCGCATCAAGATGGTTACCCTGATTTATTGTTAATGGATGAAAATGGTTTAAAATTATGGGCTGATTTAAAAAATAAGACTAGAGAAAAGCAACCATTTAGTCCTTTTCAAAATGGAGGTATTGAAATAAAAGCTACTTGTGGAAGTGTTCCAACACCTGCAGTATGTTTTAGGAAGGGTTTTGAAAAACCAGACATAGGAGACCAAAGAATACAAGTACTACAAGGGTATGATTGGAAAGCGCATCATAGAGATACCAATAATTTAATGGGGATTTTGTGGGATTTTATTGATAGTGTACCAAGGATTGTCGCAGTTTTTTTTGCGAACAACTTAAATACTGGAGATTGGGGGGCAATTGTCCAACCAAGAGAAGGAGGAGGAAGAACAACTAGTGTTTCAATTATGACAAGAGCTGGAGTAAGAAAAATGTATGATGGTTGTTTATATATAATTGACGACAACAGATATATTTCATTTTTAAATCGTTATAACAACGGTTCATTGTTATAAATGGATTTAGGCTCGAATAAAACATACTGGCTTTTTAAATCATTTGACAAAACAATATCTTCAATTTTCTCATTGTTTAACAGTCGACACAAGTGGCCAACGATAATTTTTAACCCCCTTGGTGGTATACTTTCGCCAATTATTTCTCTAATAGTTTTATCACTTATTTTCTTACCATCAACTCTTTTCCATTCGTAATTAAAATCGGAAATTGTATGAATGATAAATGCTTCATACAACGATAATACCCTATTTTGTTCAGGATGCAACTTACTATCACTACAAGCGTAGGAGAGATTTGTTGTTAGTGCATTAGCAGGACTATCCCATTTCATTCTTCGATAAGCACTAGTAAATCCTTTCATAAGTCTATGTTCTCCATTCTCAATTACCCACGGTCTTGGCAAAAGTGAATTACACTTGGGGCAGATAATAGGTGTATTACTATTGGCTCGGTTAATACCATTTTCGTCAACAGAACAACCATGATTTTGATTTGAAGTATTACCACATTTCACACATTGATTATCAAATGCTCCTTTCTCAGGTGGTGTATTTGATACCCAAAAATATTTTTCCTCATCGAGTAATGGTACTCTATGAAATTGAATTTTGGAGGTTGCTAACTCTTTTGATTTTGCATCTAATTTTGGCAAGTGTTGAATAGCATCTCGTAACGTAACCCATTTTTGAACTCCATTAGATTTTGTAACATTCATATGGGTTTTTGCTGGTAAAAATGTCTTTGTAATTTTAAAAAAATCCTTAATGAAATTATCCTTCGTAAAAACACTAATTAGTCTTTGCCGCCTTTGAGGCACACCATAATCAGCAAATTCAACAACCTCTCCATTTCCTTCGTAAATAGAACCCAGTTCATCTTTGATGTAATCAAGTATAAGTTTGTATTCGCCATTAGGAGTTTCAATCAGGGTTTCCTGCATTTCAGGTACATTCTCTAAAAGTATTACTTTTGGTTTTAAAATTTTAGCAATTTCTACAACAGGTATTATTAAACGATTTCTTTGATCTAATTGTGGCCTAAGACCTTTTCTAATATTGTTTAAAATTGTTCCTCTTCCATTTTTTGACATTCCTTGACAAGGGGGCGTAGCATAAAGAAAATCTAAAGTATTGTTGCCTAAATGTTTTTTTGCTTCTATAATTATTTCATCTTTTTTTTTCCAAATGTCACCCTGAATTACTTTTGTTTCAGGGTAATTGTATGCTAATACTTTGCAACGGTCTTCAAGCAATTCGTTCGCAATAATAATATCGATACCATTGGCTTTTAATGCTAAATCTCCAATTCCGCCTGATGCAAATAAACTAATTGCTTTCATTTTATAGTGACTTATTGTCTGCAAATTTATATACTTTTATTTTATTATGCAAGCAATTTGGTGAATTAACATTTGAAGGTTTCTTTCTTAAAGAATTGCATATTGGTTAGCAAATCATACCCTTCTGGCATTGTTTCCATTTGCTTGGTGATATAAGCCAGCCAGTCATCATTTACCTGAAAACGGTCAATATGCACACTTGAGTCTAAGGTATTTTCCGTTCTTGAGGTCTCGAACTTACCCAAGTAATGTTTCAACCATTTTTGAATTGCCTCATGGTTGTTATAACTTGTTTTAATCACAAAATGGGCGTGATAACCACTTAGGTCTGGGTTTTGTTCCACATTGTACCAAATTGTTATTGTATGGTCTTTATATCGCTTCTTTAAAGCCTTATTCAAGCCATCCATTATACCTCTCACACTGTTTATAGTTTTTGCATTGCATGGTCTTATCGTTCCGATGATGTCCCAGTTAAACATCGATAAAAATTGAATGTATTCTGCCCGATTCCTACCGTTTAAATTTTTCTTATTCACTCCTAAAAGGGCTATGCTGTAAAAAGTTTTATACCCTTCAAAAGGTATGCAATATCTCCAGTAATCATGCTTGTTAATTATTTCAGCTTGTCTGCGTTGCATGGTTCTCTCGCTCATTCCAAACTTTTGCCTAAATAACCTTTTACTGTAATATGCAAAACCATTATCCAACTCTACATACTCTATATTGTTTATTGTATTTCCTGTAATATCATTTACTCTTAAGTAGGCCCTCTCATTCATTCGTACTATATTTTCCATTTTATTATTATTTAATTTCTATTATTAATTAATCGTAATCCGAATGATCTCACCCTTTCGACGGGATACAGCTTCGCTATTACGCTTAACGTTTATTTTATTTTGTTCAGAAAGGTGGTTTCTGTTCCTGAACAGTTTATTTTACTTGCTTTGGGATTGTTTTTAATCGAACCGATTTTGTCCAGTATCACGGACACGAGATTTTTGTTTAAAGACCTATTTTCGACAGACTGAAGTCCAGAATTTGAAAATAAATAGTCTGTGTTTTGGCAAAGTTCATTGCCATGTTTTTGCATCGAGACTAGGAGAACAATCGCTCCAAATCCGAAACTTTGTAATAATTCGCTCCTCCAATTGGTTTTGGGTAGATGTCATTTTCCGCACAAATCTTTATCAAAGTGTTTGGTGATACACTCAGGTATTCGCAAGCCTCCTTTGTTTTAAGATGTGTCTTAACTGGTATTGACTGCAAGTAATCCAGTTTACCCTCAATTCTTATCAGCATTTTAAATAGTTCCTCATTCGTCATTTTTTAAATCGTTAAACAAATATTTATCAGGGTGTATAGCGCCCTTCTTCATTTGGTTGTTAAATACCAAACTCGCTTCATCTTTAACCTTTTGATTCGTTATTTTACCATACTTCTCTGTTGTTTGTATTTTTTTGTGACCGAGTATCCGTTGTAAGCTCTCGAGCGTGCCTCCATTAGAAATCCAACTTGTTGTGGCAAATGTGTGTCGAGCAACATGACTGGTAAGGTTTTTATTTATTTTACAGTGTATCCCAACCATTTTCAACAATTGGTTATAGTCATTCAAATGAATTACAGGTAATAAAAAATTCGTGCCGCTTATTAATGGATGCAAATGATATTCGTTGATGATGTCCATTGCTTTTTTATTCAACGGAATCAGACTCCTAACCTCAGTCTTATTTCTGTGTTTTACAATTGAAAACCCACCATTTATATCACGTTCAAGATCAATTCTGCTAAGTGTTTTCAGGTCACCGTACGATAAACCAGTGTAACAGGCGAATAGAAATATTTTCGTTGCCCGCATTAACCGTTCGTCGCCAGTTTTAAAGTTTTCGATTCTGGTTAATTCATCTTTGGTCAGATACCTTATTTGTTCTTCGTGCCTGTCAAATCCGCAATTTTTGAAGGGATACGTTTTAAGGTAATCTGATTCGTAAGCATCTTTAACAACAGCATGGAGTACCTTTAAATACCCATTAAGCGTACTTGTCTTATAATTGAACTGGCCCATTAAAAACTGTTTAAACTCCAGTCGCCACTCTCTGGTCAATATCTCCAACTCAACATCGTGTTTGCCGAACTTTAGTGTATTAAAGTCATTTACCCGTGAACCAACAAATTGGTATCTTTTTTTTCTAATCGCACCCAGTTCGCTGCTATGTAATCGAACGTAACGGTCAAACAACTCATTCACTTTTATTGCCTGAGGCTCAACACCGTTCCCCTTATTAAAGAGCTTAAATTCTACATAGCCTTTAAACTTTGATAAGTTTGGGGTTTCGGCTGATTTGAGGTATTCATCAAATAACTTAAAAATACTTTCTTCCAGCTTAATCAGTTGAATATTCACTCTTTGGCTCTCCAATGATGTGCCTTTCGCTTGTTTCTTTTTGTCACACCATTTGTTGTGTTCGAGGGTTATTTTGGCAGAGATAATGAAATCTTTACCTGATTGCCAACTCGAGAAGACACGTAAATAAACGGATCTTTTGTTTTGGTCTGCTTTTGTTGCCCTGACTTGTCGGGCGATCCTGATTTGGTAGTACATTTTTCTTTTTTCATTTTACTTTATTTTAGTGTTAAACATGTGTTCGTTTATAATAGTAAGCACAAAATGAAAAAAGTCAAGTCCCTGCGCCAAAATTTTTAAAAAAAGTTTGCGGTTCACAATCCAAATGGGTGTGGTTCACAAATGATTCACAAAAATTTTGAGTTTGTTTGAGGCGATATGAATTGCCTAAAAACAAAAAAGCCACTCTAGTATTGTAACTTGAGTGACTTTGATGTCTTTTGACTTGCGTCTCTGTGATCCCGCTGGGACTCGAACCCAGGACCCATACATTAAAAGTGTATTGCTCTACCAACTGAGCTACGGAATCATCCCGTTTTTGGGACTGCAAAAGTAGTTAATGACATTGTTTATGCCAAACCTTTTTTAAAATTTTTTGCGATAGGTGTAATGCACCTTGGCTGTATAGGCACCGAGCGACTCTAGCATACTGAGCATTTTGGCGTTAAAATCTCCAATCCAGGCGAGCTCTGCCACATTGATTTGGGGGTGTTTCTTCAGATTATTATGAAACGCAATGATCAAGCCTGTTTCAATACCCAGGTTCTGAAAATCAGGCACAACCCCAAAAACAATCCCCCTGACTTTGTTGATTTTATTGCGAAGCCATAAAAAGCGAAGTCCATTCCACAGATTTAATTTTCCATCGAAGTGTTTAAAAACCTGGTTGACCTCCAAAATACTCGCATAAAAACCAATGGGTCTGTCGTCTGCGTAGGCAAAAATGGCAAAATCACCCGGCAAAACCGGCTTAACCTTTTTCAAGCGTGCCATCATTTTCTCAATCGTCAAAGGCCTAAAATCCTCATGGAAAGACCATGCCTCATTGTAAACCTGAACAAAATCTGCGGCAAACTTGTCTATCTTCTTGTAATCAAGCGAAACAAAACGGTATTTGGGATTTGACATTACCCTACCGGCAAGTTTGCTGAAGCGTTCGTAATTGAACTCTTTATCAGTGATCTCGCAGGTCTTTTGCTCTATGATTTTTTCAAATCCAAAATCCTCAAAAAAAGCGCGGTAATAATCCGGATTATAGGCCTCACGATAACTTGGCGTTGCTTTCTTCTCCACCAACAGACCCCAGAAACTATCCCGATCCCCAAAATTTACAGGGCCATCCATATAGTTTAGCCCTTGTTCCGAAAGCCAGGATTTACAGGCATCAAATAAAACAAAAGCGGCATCGCGATTATTTATGCACTCAAAAAAGCCCATCCCTCCCATGCGCTCACCGTTGTTTTTTGTCTGATAAAAAGCAGCTACCCTACCAATAGGTTTACCCTTGTCTAAAAGCACCCAGCGTATGATATCACCACCATTGAACGCCTCATTTTTTTGGATATCAAATATTTCTTCAATGTCTGAAGTAATGGGCTTTATATAATTTAAATCATCCTGGTATACAAGCTTTGCAACAGAATGAAAATCTGCAACTGTAGCGTGGTTTGTTACTTGTTGTAGGGTGAACACGGTGCAAATTTAGTAAATGGGTTGCAGTTTATTTTTTCCCATTATCAAGGGAAATTTTCTCATCCCCTGTTTGATAATCCATGTATGTCAAGATGAACTGAAACATTTCATCTCCGGCCCTCATACTTGCACCGCCATACTCCATGCGTTCTCCTACTTGCTTTGGCGGCTGATTGGGGTTATTGGGATTCCCGGCAGTATTGTCAAAAACTGCTTCAGCCACAACGATGGTGCCGGCCGGCAGATATACCGGATTGGGATAGGTGTAAAAATATTGCCACCTGAAATCCCAATGCGGGATTTGAATCAGTTTTACCGTATCGCCATTGGGTTTTAATGCATATCCTGTGAAACGCTTTCCCAGCAAATGCAAGTGAGGATTGACGGTTAGCAGTGAAATATCCCGATCAATCTGAAAGCGAGTGGTATGCTTGCTTACTGAATTGGGAGCAATCAACAGTGGAGGTGTAATTCCACTAACCCCATTGGTTCCCAGCATGAGCTCTTTTGTTAATCTGCTGGGTGGTTTGTCTGTAAAAAACAAATTGATATAACTTCTGTCTCGGGTTTTTCTATTGCTGGGCCCATAATGCAAATCATTGCCAACCACAGTAAACTTACCGGACAGTCTGAAGGTTCCAATCCCATCCGGATAGGCCACACCCTGCACACCGGGTAAATAATTTACAGCACTGTGCAATCTGTATGGCTTGCTTCCATCGTCATTGAGTAAATCCAGTTTACCAAAATCACTGTCATATTCACCGGCAGTTATTTCTAAAGCATAGGGCTTTTTTTGATGGTTTTTCTTTTTACCCTTGTCATACATTAGAATATGTCCGTTAAAATGATGAACCAGGTCCGGTGAACCGGCCACGAATTCAACGGCTCTCACCCAGGTATCGCGGCTTAGCAGACCGGGAATTTTAACCAGAAAAAAACGATCACGCATATTGGGTTCAATCTCTACCTCCTCAATCGGCAGAACCAAATCGGGTTTACCAATTGAGCTTTTCCATGCAGGCAATTCGTATGGTTTAACCTTAGTCAAATCACCGGGGGCTGCACCTGTTTCAGCCCAGCGTTGGATGATTTCGATTTCGGCTTTGGTCAGCACTTTTTCATTAATAAAATGTGCATACTCCGGGTCGGCGGGCCAGGGCGGCATATATCTTTTTGCGGTGACCCTGGCAATGGTTTTGGATTTTCTTTTTACCTCTTCATAGGTTTGCAACGAGAAAGGGGCTGCTCCGCCGTTATGGTGGCATGTCACGCACTGAGAGCGAATAATGGGCTCAATATGTTCGGCATAGGTGGGTTTATCAGGCACATCGGTTTTTGCCGGACCGCTGCAATGCCATCCAAAAATCATTACCGTAACTACCCATAGAATCAGACTATGTCGCATCCAACCACAAATATAATTATAGAATGTAAAGGTCTGTGAGATTCCTGCTGTCTACTCTATAAAACATCCCACAACGCGGGTTTGGGTATATGGCAGCTTTTGACCTCTTTTTATGGCAAACAGCACATCTTTCAGGTAATTTTCAGTAGCATTGGTTCTTTTTTTGCCGGTGTCGTAGGCCCAGTTGTCAATGGCACCGCTGTATAAAACGCGGTTATTGCTATCAATCACAAACACTTCGGGGGTGACTTTTGCACCATAAATCCGGGCTATGTAAGCAACGTCTTTACCGGCGGTGTATTCTACGGGTAAAAAATAACTGCTGTCAGAAGCGACGCTCACATCGGTGCGAAGCCCCACCAGTAAAAAACGGGGATCCTGTCCGTAAATAGACTGAAGCGTATCCAGCAAGGGTTTATAGTTATTGCAGAGAGGACAATCCTTACTCAGAAAAAAAACCACATTGTATAAAGCCGGCTTTTCTAAATCAAGCGCGGCGTTATGCAACCGATGAATAGAGGATTCCGGCCTGGCAGTGCTGCTGCTGTCACGCACATTTAAAAAATGGGCAATCAACCCCCTGTATCCGCATATCCCGGCAATACTTACCAGCATCACCAACAATATCAGATTAAACCACTGCAGTCGGGTAAGTTGAAATTTCCCCATCGCAATTTATTTCATCACCTGAAATGCCTTTACAAATTTGACGCCCAGGTTTCGGTTGGGAGGGATATAATCTTTCCACTTGTCGTTGTTTTTCATGCGCTCTTCCAACCCTGCCCACAAGGTACTCCATACAATTTCACCGCTTCCGGTTCGCATCATTTCGCACATGTCCTTTAGCAACTCATTGTTCACTGTCCAGGTACCGATTTGCTTACTGCTAACAATCTGGGCGTCAGACGCATTTTCCAGCACCCTGCTTATGTTTTGATAACCGCCGCAGCTGCCAAGCACGGCTACCTTTGTGTTGCTGGTAAGCACATCAATGGTGGTTTGCAAGTGATAGCTATGACCTCGGTGTACCACCACATCCGGATATCGCTTTTCGGTTTCAAAAAGTGACATTAACCGCAACAGGCCTTTTTCAGCATCGGGTTTGTTCATATACAAAACGATTTTTCGTCCTTCTACACTTTCAATTTTGAGAAAACCATCCTCCTCGGTTATTTTATAGTTTTTATCCGATGAAAACTTGCTTTTAAAGGATTTGAAAGCCGCCAAACCATCTTCATCATCATAAAAAATATGCTGCTGTATGTTTTTCCCGTCGGGAAACATCAGATCTGCTTCCACACGGGTAAGTTCAGGCACTTTATACTTCACAGATATTCCGGTAACCAGCACCGGATTTTTTCCGGCCAGTTTGTATAGCAGTCCGTATATCTTCATTCCATAGCGGTTATCCGCAAGGTAGCAACGTCGCAAATCCTTGTGAATACGAACAACCATTTTTTCGCGAATCAATGAATCTGTGAGTGAACCAAAAATATCTGCCACTTCCACTGCCGGTCCAAGGTTTCCGCCGGTCCGATCCAGGTTCTTCACAATTTCATTGATAAATTGCTCCTGTTCCTTCTCGGTCATGGTATTTAACACCGGTTGCAGTGTGTTATACCCCGCGCAAGTTTGCACAAATGTTCTGAAACGATTAAAGCCCATTTTACTGCAAAACACGAACATGCTGCTATCTGTTCGCCGATGCATCATCCGTTTGAACAAGCCCAGAAAAGTACTGGTAAAAATTTCATCACGGCTGTAAACTATCAGGTTATATAATTCTTCAGCACTCAGGTTTTCAGCGAGCTTAAACCTGATTTTTTCATTTTTCTCATCGTGCAGAAGATTGATTTTTCGAATCACTTTCATGCTGTGATGGGCCATTTCAGCATCCACCGAATAACCTCCCAGTATATTGGGATTGCGGCGAAGAGAACAAAGTCGGGTAAACCAAGCATCCTCATCTGCGGCCAGGGCCTGACTTTGTGCTACGGTCAGTTCGCCGTGGTACACCATGTGAATATTGGTATAGCTACTGCTGCTTCTGCCATAGGCACGATAAATATCATATAGCATGGAAACCACCGAATCTTTACTGCTGATAAGCACATTGTTTACCGGATGAAGGGTGCCTATGAACTGTTTAATCGCATTAGGATCATTTTTGGCTACCGTTTCAAGTACCTTTAAAACCCATGCCTCCCTCTGATAATCTGCATGTTTGGTAAGCACATCATACGGGCGTTTGGTGGCTGCAAACATTAATACATCAGATGCAGCGGGCCTTTTGATGTAGAAGGGAATTACCTCCAGCGCTACATACAGGTTATTTTTAAGAAGCTCCTGATCTTTTTGCACACCCTGGTTTTTTGCCAGTTCCAGCACCGTCGTGTAAAACTGGTCATAATACCCCAAAAACCGAACAGTGCCTGCATTGATGCCTTGCAGCGAACCAATCAGCTGTCTGTAAAAAGACTCATATTCCGATTTTGGGAAACTGCTTTTCTCCAGCAGCAACTGTATCTGGTCCACACGACTAAAATACACCTGCCTGGCCCGGTCAAATTGCGCACGGGATGCGTAACCTGCACTGGTATCGTTTCTGCCGTCCAGTAAATCGATACGATATTGTTCAGCATTGCAGAGTTTGGCGAATTCATCCTTCTTTTGGGCAGTCAGCAAACCCGAAAATCCTAACGCAAAGATGATAATTGCGGTGCGCACACATGCCATAGCACGATGCCGGCCGCAACGGATACGTTGAGAGAATGTTTGGTTCCGGCCTGTGGAATTTCTACGCATGCGTTGCAAAGTTCAAGAACTTCTGACTGAATACCATCAATTTCATTGCCAAAAATAATGGCTGTAGGATTTTCAGGAAGGGAAAATTCCTGTAAAGACAGCGATCCGGTAGTTTGCTCTACCCCTATAAGTGTGTATCCTTGCTCTTTCAGCGCCTTCATGGCAGCGGTTGTGTCAGCATAATATTCCCATGAAACAGAGCGATCGGCACCCAAAGCGGTTTTTGTAATATCGCGGTGTGGCGGTGTGGCAGTAATGCCACAAAGCAGCAGTTTCTCGCACCTGAACGCATCGGCAGTGCGAAAAAACGAGCCCACATTGTGCATACTTCTAATATTGTCCAGCACCACAACGATGGGTAACTTCGATGCCGCTTGAAACGCTTCAGTGCTAAGGCGGTTCAGTTCCTGCAAACGCAACTTTCTCATGCAATTCCTGCTTGCAAAGATGATGTGAAATGACCAAAAAACAGGACTTTGTTTAAAAAGACAAACTTCTATTTGAAAAACACAAACATTTCCTTATCTTTGCACCCCAATTCCTAAGAATATGAATCCGATTGTTAAAGCCATCACGAGTGAATATTTACGCAACGATATTCCGGATTTTAAGGCCGGTGACCGAGTAACGGTACACTACAAAATCAAAGAAGGCAATAAGGAGCGCATACAGCAGTTTCAGGGTGATGTAATCCAGCGCAGAAACAGCGGAGTGGAAGAAACTTTCACCGTTCGCAAAATTTCCAATGGTGTAGGCGTTGAGCGTATTTTCCCCACCAATAGTCCTTTTATTGACAAAGTGGAGGTAAATCGCCGTGGTAAAGTACGTCGTGCCCGCATATTCTATCTGCGCAAGCAAATAGGTAAAGCTGCCCGTATCAAAGAAAGAAGAGGTTAATAGCCAACCATTATACCTAAAAGGCCTGTTTCAACAGGCCTTTTTTTATTTCTCAATTTTATACCATCCCATATTTCCCACCTTCTTCACCAGGCGGAATCTCATTGTATAGGGAAACCTTGTACTATCTAATAACGAAGGTTGATCTGTTATAAATCCAACCGCTCCCGCTTTGCAATACGATATTAGTGTTTCAACAGATTCATCAGCAGTGCACCAGGGATACCCCTTGCTACCTGTGTAATAAAAATATACGCATCCTGATATATCCGGCCCCACGATCCATCGCTCAGAAGCATTATTTCCTGCCCTAAGCTTTTGGGACATGCTGGGATCAACAAACTCATTGGGCACTCTATACTGGCCGGGTTTCCAGTTATTTTGTGCTATACGCATCCATGCCCAAATTGGAGAAAGTACAAGAAACACCCATACAATCGAAAGACCGGACCTTTGGATTACTCCTCCGCCTCTGGCAACAACAAATGCAAGCAAAGGCATAAAAACGATCGCATAATATCCATGGTGGATGAACTGATACTGAATCGGGAAATAAAATAACACACACCCCACACCGTAAGCCATGATAGGCGCATATCGGTACCAAACCGCTTTACTTTTGTAAATACCTGCTATAAGAAGCGGAAGAAAAGCATACCCTACCCAGGTTTCCGGAATATCAGAAAAAAGGTTTTTACCCAAAATATCCAAAACCTCGCCCAAACTGCGGGCATGACGCATGGCATGAACAAACTCATGAAGACCATAAGTCTTAACCAGGTATGCAGCATAAATATACCATAATAATGACAGGCCTACTGCCACGCAACCCAGCAGCAATGCCTGCAGCCATACTTTACCTGACTTCTGCCGGAGGAATAAAAAACCGGTGGCAATTGGCAAACCTGCCATTAAAAACTGCAGTTTAATCATTCCAGCCATCGCCAGCATAATCATGGCCCCAACCATGTGAGACCACCGCTGTTTATCCAGCCAATGAAGTGCAAAACACCACCCCCAAAGCATACAGCAAAGCGCCATCACATCCGGTACCGCATTAATTCCATGAAAATACATCTCCGGAACAAATGCCAGAAATGAAGAGCCAATATTGGCATACAACGCTCTGCCCGTATAGTGCAGGATGATTTTATGCATGGCCCATACCGATAAAAGTGAAAATAACAAGGAAAGCCAGCGGTGGTAGTATTCAGAGAAACCCACCGTGCGATAAAGAGATGCCAATATATACTCGTACGCAGGAAACTGTGGTCCCGTAATACCAGATTTATCAAAACGCTTATCAACCCTGGGCTTCAGTAAATTCATGCTTTCATCGGCATAATTCTTTGCCACAGCCAGGGTATTGCATTGACGCCATACGTGATTTCCCACCGCAGGTAATTTCATGTAAGGCAAATGGGTGATCACCATCAATAACAAGATGAAAGGGATAGATTTACGACCCTGTAATTCAGCCATCTTCCCCATAAAGTCAGACAGGCGCTTTACCATGTATGGTCTATGATGATTTTGTGTTTACCGGAAATTTTCCTGGTGATAAGACTAAAATGCCCGGCCGGTGTATCATGCATTCGAATCAGTTTCCAACGGCCATTGATATGGGCGATTTCCCCTGATTTATCCAGTATTTCGATGGTATCGATATCAAAAGATAATTGTCCCATACTGGACTTGTCCGGATAATTCTTTTTGTAGGCATTCAATGTGGCAAGCCAGCCATACCTCACCCCCCGCGCTCCGATAAACTGCATGCCTGAATCGCGATGATACCCCTCCATAAATTCTTCAATATTTCCTGCATTCCAGGCCTTTTGTTGCGATATTAGCAGTTGCCTTATCTCAGTTGACATCTCCTGCCTGCTGCTGCTCCCACAAGCCCAGATAGAGAACATCACACCTAAAACTATAAACCGATTCATTTCGCCCCCGAAGATACAGTATATTGAATTCCTGCAGCAATGCAGTTATGATAAGCCCCGGTAGGAAAAAACAAACTTCCTGCAGTGGTCGTGGTAACAGACGCCAGTCCATATTGACATTCGAGGCGGTAACTGAACGATTTACTACTCCGGTATTGCACTTTTGCACAAATCAACATTCCGGATTTTCTGCTGTCATGCTGCACATGCAAATGTATGCCTTCGGTTTCCTGTGCTTTGATGAGGTAGGTAGTTCTAACGCCGGCTCCTGCCATCCATCGGGAATCAATGCTTTTATTTATGAAAAGCGGTATATCTAACATTTGGTAACGGTAGTGAAAGGCAGATTTTCCGGGTAAATCCGGGTTGAACGGATAGCGCGAACCCCGCTCACTTAATGCAATACCCGTTTCGTACTGCCATCCCTTTCCCAGATTTTGAGCAATGACCATTCCCGCGGTGTAGCCAAACTTGTTGTAACCGGAAGCACCATCACCATCAATCTGGCAGAGGTTAAGTGCCCCGTGCAAGGCAGAAGAAAAAGCACCTTTCCCATCCTGAGCATTAACCCGAAAGACGACCATCACAAGCCCCAGGAAAAAACTTATTCGTATTAACTGCATTTGGAGGAAATTTGCTGCAAATTACAACTTGACCGGAAAAAAAACAGATTATATCATCGTGGGTGCCGGACTTGCCGGCGTTTCGCTGGCACTGGAACTGGTTAGCAGGGGAAAGCATGTGGTGCTGTTTGATAACCAAAAACCCTCAGACAGCAGCCGGGTAGCAGCGGGAATCATTCACCCCATCGTTCCTAAAGGGGTTAGGTCCACCTGGATGGGAAAAACCATTTTTGCGCTGCTAAGCAATTGGTATGAGAGATGGGAAAACCAACTGGAATCTACCTTTTATCAGCCACTTTCCGGTTATCAGATTCATCCCAATGAAGATACCGGATTATTTTGGCAACAGCGATCAGTATCTCCCGAAATACAGCAATGGTTGCTCCCGTTAAGGCATGAAACGTTGACCGGAATAACATCGTCCTTCGGCTACACACCTATTTTACAATGCGCACGACTGAATACCCGGGCATTTCTGGACTCCGCTCTCGACTGGCTCCGTCCTAAAATAGATGTCCGAAATGAGGTGTTTGATTACACGTCCCTTAAAGGGAAATCCGGAAACTGGCAATACTGCGGTGAAAGTACCCAAGGGGTCGTTTTCTGCGAAGGAATTCGGGCTATGGAAAATCCCTGGTTCAGTCACTTACACTTTCATCCCACGGCCGGCGACATACTGACTGTTTCATTCCATGATGCTTTGCCCCCTGCACTCTATAAAAACCGCACCTGGCTGGTTCCCGATGGCACCGGCACCTGGCTTGCAGGCAGCACCTTTCATAAAGGAAGTCTGGAAACAACATCCAATCCTGAAGATGCTGAAAGTCTGATTAAACAGCTGCAGTCGTGGACGAACATCCCATTCACGCTTATCCATCACAGGCGTGGGATAAGACCCACGGTAGAAGGCAGACGTCCTTACCTTGGGGAACACCATTCCGATAAAGGAATTTATATTTACAATGGGCTTGGAAGCAAAGGGAGTAGTCTGATTCCCTGGTTATCCCCTATGTTGGCAGATTTTATTTGCCATGGGAAAAAGCTGCACCCCGAAGCGGATATCAGCCGTTTTGTTCCGTAATCTCTTCAATGGCGTCGTTAAACTCATCGGGAGATGACACCACCCTGATTCCCTGAGGCAATTTCAGATCCCTGCGTCTAATTACCTGCTTTCCGGTCAAGAGAACAGGGGTACCGGGGAAGGTTCTTTGTAAACTATGAACATATACCTGAATAGGCACCTGTGAATTGCTGCCTGTTATGGCGCAAAAAACAGCATCGGGTTTGTGAAGTTTGAATACTTTATTTAAGTCTTCCAGTGGCGTGGATGTACCAAGATATATCACCTGCTGTCCTTTGGTTTTCAGCATGTAAGCCGCGAAAAGCAAACTGAGATCGTGATTTTCTCCATTGGGCACGAATAGCAGAAACTTTTTTGACAGCGGTGATGGATTGGGATTAATCTGGTCCAAAGAAACGTACATCCGTTGCCTGATTATATTGGTGATGAAATGCTCGTGCGCCACGTGAATACTGCCGCTTAACCATAATACACCCACGTGCTGCATGAATGGAAAAATAATCTGCGTAACGGTCTCTTCCATTCCCACCTTCAAAATACTAATGCTTAGGATTTTATTAAATTCCTTTTCGTCAAAAGATAACATAGCCGTTGTGAGGGCCTGTATCTGATTTTCGTATTTGCTGCTGCCTTCGCTGATGGACAAGGTCTGACTTTGCACCTCTTCCCTGCTCATCTTAGCAATTTTGCTGATTTTGAATCCGTTTGCGTTCAGAATACTCACATTCATCAGATATTTCAGGTCATCTTCTTCATAGTAACGAATGTTGGTATCTGTGCGTTTGGGTGTAAGCATATCGTACCGCTGTTCCCAGATTCTTAAGGTATATGCTTTAATCCCTGTGATGTTCTCAATATCCTTAATGAAATATTTATCCCGATAATCTTTTTTAGATTTTTTGGGATCGAACATATTTGGATCATTATTTGTTTCTTTTGCACTCATCGAATTATGAATATTTTAGTTACCGGAGGCACCGGGATGCTTGGAAAAAAACTTATTTCCATGTTGAAGGAAAATGGCATGGATGTAATGATTTTAACCACTTCCCAGATTAAACAAAATGTTAAACAAAAAGTTTTTTTCTGGGAAAAAAGGGGAATATTTCCTGAAAACCTTACACAACCCATCGATGTGGTGATTCATCTGGCTGGTGCCAATGTAGGAGTCCATCGCTGGAATCAGCGATATAAAGCGGAAATACTGGAGAGCCGCACGGAAACATCCCGATTTCTTCTTAAAAAACTGAAAGAACTCAAAAACCTGCCCAAAACCTATGTAACCGCATCGGGAACCGATTATTATGCCAACCCTTCATCAACGCTATGGCGCGAAAGCGATGGTGCCGGACATCATTTTTTGGCCCATGTTTGCCGGGCCTGGGAAGCTGTAGCAGAAGAATGGCAAAAAGCTGGCTGCATCACACAGGTAGTTCGCACCCCGGTAATATTGGAAAAAAACGAAGGTTTTTTAAAGAAAATGCTCATGACGGAAAGGATAAGGGTCATCCCAACCACAGGGCATCCAAGCAATCGCCTCAGCTGGATACACATTCAAGACCTTTGTCGCATTTACCTCCATTTGATGAACCAACCTGCTTCCGGTGTATGGAACGCTGTGGCCCCTGAGCATGTATCCATGAAGCAATTGGTGGACAAAATAGATTTTGAAAGGGGTATTAAATCACTGCATCCGAATATTCCTTGTTTTCTACTAAAAGCGATGCTGGGCGAAATGGGGACTCTGGCCTGCGTAAATCAGATTGTAAGTGCTGAAAAACTTTTGGGCACAGGATTTCGTTATCATTACCCGACCTTGCAAACAGCACTTCATGACATCTTTACCCATTAAACACAACATTTTCTGGTTTCGTCGAGACCTCAGACTGGATGACAATCACGGCCTGTTGAAAGCGCTAGAATCCGGACTGCCTGTAAAACCTATTTTTATTTTTGATAAGGAAATTCTGGATAAACTGGATAATCCCCATGATCGCAGGGTACCATTTATACATAGCATTCTCAGCGATATCAAAGATAAACTAAGGGCGGAAGGCAGTGATTTGTTCGTCTATTATGGAAAACCCCATGAGATATGGGAAACATTGCTAAAATCCGGAAATGTAAAAAATGTATATAGCAACAAAGATTATGAACCCTACGCACTGCAAAGGGATCAGGAAATTGCTGAACTTTGTGCTAACTACGGTAGCAGTTTCCACCAGTTTAAAGACCAGGTAATCTTTGAATGCTCGGAGGTGGTAAAGGATGATGGTAAGCCCTACACGGTTTACACTCCCTATGGCAAGCGCTGGAAAAACAATTTCAGACCCGAAATGCTGAATTCATTTCCCAGTGAAGATAAACTGCACAATATTATAAAGGAAAAATGCGATAGCATGCCTTCGCTCTCGGAAATGGGGTTCTCAGAATCCGAATTTAACTTCCCTGGCAAGGTGCCTGATGTAAACATCATCAAACAATACGCACAGGATCGCGACATACCCTCCATACAGGGCACAAGCCGCATGGGGCTACATTTGCGATTTGGCACCGTAAGTATTCGCAAATTGGCAAAAACGGCTATGAAATTGTCTGAAAAATATCTCAACGAACTGATTTGGCGTGAGTTTTACATGCAAATTTTATGGCATTTCCCTCAGGTAGTTACCCATTCTTTCAAACCCCGTTACGACGGCATTGAATGGCGGAACAATCCTGAAGACTTCGACAAATGGTGTAAAGGACAGACGGGATATCCGATTGTGGATGCCGGAATGCGCGAACTCCTTGCCACCGGCTTTATGCACAACAGGGTTCGCATGATTGTGGCAAGTTTTCTAACCAAACATTTACTCATTGACTGGCGATGGGGTGAAGCCTGGTTTGCCCGGCATCTGCTCGACTTTGAACTGGCAAGCAATAATGGAGGTTGGCAGTGGGCCGCAGGATCCGGCGTAGACGCTGCTCCCTATTTCAGGGTGTTTAACCCCACACTGCAAACCCTAAAGTTTGACCCTGAATTTAAGTACATTAAACATTGGGTGCCTGAATGGAACACCCTGCAATACGCAAGACCCATTGTGGAGCATGATGTGGCCAGAAAACGTTGTCTGGAGGTTTACCAAAAAGCCGTAGGGGCAGTAGCAGCCAATTAAAACCGATGAATTATATTATCTTTGCCTCATGAACACTGATCAGCATAAAGATATAAGGGGCCGTGTAGAAGCCCTGAGGAGGTATCTTTGACATCGATAGAAAGATAGCCGAAATAGCAGACGCAGAAGAACGCACCCTAGATCCCAGCTTTTGGGATGACCCCAAAAAGGCAGAAGCGCACCTGAAAAAACTTAAAGAAAAGAAAAGCTGGACAGATGCCTATTCAACATGCACTTCCGGACTTGACGATTTGGATATATTGGTAGAATTTGCCGAAGCTGGTGAAGCGACTGCAGAGGAGGTTGATAAACAATATGCTTTGCTTTGCCAAACCGTAGAAGATCTGGAATTCCGTAACATGCTGCAAAGCGAAGAAGACCACCTGGGCTGTGTGATGGAAATCAATGCCGGCGCCGGTGGAACTGAAAGCTGTGACTGGGCAGAAATATTGACACGCATGTACCTGATGTGGGCAGAAAAAAACGGATTTAAAGTTTCGGAGCTGGAAAGAACCGATGGCGAAGTAGCCGGTATCAAAAGTGTGAGTTTGGAAATAGACGGAGCATTCGCCTTCGGCTACCTCAAAGGAGAAAACGGAGTGCATCGCATGGTGCGTATTTCACCGTTTGACAGCAATGCTCGAAGGCACACTTCTTTTGCCAGTGTATATGTATACCCCATGGTGGATGACAGCATAGAAATTGACATCAAACCGGCCGATGTAGAATTACAGACCAGCCGAAGCGGTGGTGCCGGGGGCCAAAATGTAAACAAGGTAGAAACCAAGGTGCAACTCACCCACATCCCCACAGGCATTGTGGTAGTGTGTCAGGTAGAAAGAAGTCAGCTGGCAAACCGAGAACGTGCCATGCAGATGCTGAAAAGCAGACTTTATGAAATGGAAATACAAAAACGCAACGCTGCCAGAGCCGCCATTGAAGATTCCAAAATGAAAATTGAATGGGGTTCTCAAATCAGAAACTATGTTTTTCATCCGTATAAACTAGTGAAAGATGTTAGAACGGGAGAAGAGACCAGCAACATCCAACATGTGATGGATGGAGATTTATGGCCTTTTATTAAAAGTTATCTGTTAATGGCTGCAGGTGGTGAAGTGAAAAAAGGGGGTGTGGTAATTGACTGAAAAAAATTAAACATTGATTATTATCATAAAAATATTTTTTGGAAAACAAAATCAACACACTACATTCGTATAACAATTTAAGTAAAAAATACCATGTGATTGGTTTTCATGTGGTTAAATAAAAAAATAAATAGCAAACAACAAAGCATTGTGAAGTACTACACATACTTGTATTGTGATAATTACTTTGCACCGCAAATAAAAAAATGATGAAAGCCAGCAACAAGCCTACTCTCTCGGAAAAAATAAGATCTATCCGTGCGACTCGCGGATTTAGCCAGGAGTACATTGCAAAAAAATTACACATTACGCAGCAGTCCTATTCTCTGTGTGAAAAAATGCCGGAAAAAATGACCGTTGATCGTATGAAAAAAGTATGCGCAATTCTCGATGTGAAATTGTGTGATTTACTTTACGATTACCAGTAAGAACCTTTCGGAAAAATAAGATTATTCGGATAATGTAAATTTATCCGCATCTGACAGAAAAGGGAACTTCATTCTGATTGAATGAAGTTTTTCTTTTTCCAGAATTACCGTTTGATTGGTTTCATTTTCACCCAAATTTAATAGGCAGTTACCCAAT
>Ga0315899_10001212_pt1 | contig 29874 bp, 14 predicted proteins | sample LakEriMetagenome_2_FD_203518 | JGI IMG/M metagenome (GOLD analysis project Ga0315899, IMG submission 203518) | Freshwater fungal communities from buoy surface, Lake Erie, Ohio, United States - Buoy 4 MA112 | ecosystem: Environmental > Aquatic > Freshwater > Lake | place: USA: Lake Erie, Ohio... | reverse complement strand
CGCCGTTGGGAGCCGTGACGCTTGTGTTACGACCTAAATTGTCGTAAGAAAAGGTTGTGGCAAAATTAGGATCGGCGGCGCCAGTAACCGGATTCGGACCTCGCACCGAGGTGACTTCGTCAAATCGGTTATAAACATATTCCGTAAACGCACCGGCGAAATTTCTTTCGCTCGTTAGCCGGTCCAGGATGTCGTATTGAAACGCAGCGAATACCGTTCCTGTGCCATTTAATGAGGGCATATCGATTCTGGTCAATCGATCTCGCGAATCGCTGGTATAGGTCAAAGCACGTCCGTCAGGAAGAGTTACTGTCTGGTTGTGCAGTCCGTTAGAACGAGTTTTAGCACCGAATTGCGTCGTTGATCTCCCGGCAGGTCCGATGCCGTCTGGATCGGAAGTGACGATGCTCGTCAGTCGTCCTAGGGAATCGTAGCGATTGATTTGCGCTTGCCCGTTGAGATCCGTCGCAGCCACTTGATCCATCTTGGAATCGTATGCGAACGTTATGCGTGGTCGGCTAACGTAAGTGCCCAGATTCGATGCAGGGTAGTCGATTGCAACGAGATTGCTGTATCCGTCTCGTAAATAATGGGAGAGGTCACCGGTAGGAGATTGAGTGGAACTAACTAACCCAGGTGCAGAATAAAACACCTTGGATTCTGACACGTTGGCTGAGTTTTGCGGATCGATCTGTTTGACGATTGATTGATCTCCACTCGCAGCGTAGGTGATAAGTGTCAGCGAACCAAACGGATCTTGGACGCCAGTTAGGTATCCCGCTTGATTGTAGGTATATTGGATTTTATGCGTTGTATTGGCGTTGAGAGCTGGCAGTTTAACCTCCGAGACACGTTCACGCGAATCGTAAACATATTCTGTGATGATGCCCCCCGGTTCATTGACTGTAATCACATTGCCCATGTTATCGGTGCTAAGGGTTGTGGTTCGATTTGATCCACCGCCCGTTGCTTGTTCGGTAACTGCGTAGGGCTGCCCATTTGCACGTCGAAAGATATTCGTCACTTGACTCGCGGGATCCGTAATCCGTGTCAAGTGCCCCATAGTGGAGTATTGATAGCTTGTGATCGGGCCTGTCCCGGATATCGGTGCAGCTCCCTCGAACTGTGTCAATAGATCAAGACGATCGTAGGTATAATTTGTGATGACTCCATACAGATCGGTGACAGACTTTATGTTCAAGAAAGGGTCGTAGTCATAGGTACCTAGAATGACATTGCCAGTGGGCGTCTGTCGCCTGATGGATTTTAAGAGCCCCCGCGACGATCCAGTCGAGTAGTACTCATACGAAGTAAACTGATTGGCGGGGTCGGTATGTGTGGCTAGCGTTCCATTCAAAACCCCACTTGCGGTGCCGATGTAAGAAAATGTGTCTGTCAAATACGTAAAAGAGCTAAGAGAATTCAGGTACATTTGCAATGCAAGAGAATCCGACGAATTCACCGATCCATTTCCGTTTACATCCGGATACAACACACGCCCATTTCGCGTTACCCCGCCGGGGAAAGAGGTGGTTGGGTTTGCAATGAAGGAATCAAGGGTCGACACGTCTGATGCATTAACAAATCCGTCATTGTTCACGTCGAACCTGTCGATTGGATTGTTTTGATAGCTCGTGCTTGACAAACTGTTGGTAATGTTGGCTGCTATTCCATGAGCAGATGAGCTTTGATAGGTATATATTGCCGTTGGGTTTCCATTATAATCTCGCTGGATGTAGCGGAATGGCAAGCCTGTCTGGTCAATACTAACAGGCAGCGAGTGTTGCCCAAAGGTTTGGTTAAGAACTCCGACGCTTGGGTCCGCGATGGATGTCGGATTTTGTAGCGTGTCATAAGAGTAGAGCGTCGTGTTCGTACCACCCGCAGGAGACGGATATTGTCGAACTAGGGGGCTGCCATGTTTGTTGCGTGTGAAAGACTCCGAAGCGCCGTCGGCATAGACAATGGATATTGGCAATCCAAATCGATCCGTCTTAATTTTGGTTAACTTTTGACGAGGATTCGTTACTTTCATTTCTAGTTCGCCGGGCATTGCAGCCACTCCAGACGATGAGCCATTGGCTAGAACAACGATGATGCCCCGATTTTTGATATAGTTGTAGGTCCAGGTACCACCGTAATCATCGTCGACGCGAGTCACCTTACCAAATCGGTCAAAGGTGTATATGTTGATCGCACCATCTGCGTCGATGAGCTGAATCCAACTCGACGCTACGAATGTGCTATAGGAAAGGTCATAGTACGGGGCTGGTCTTGGGCCACTTAGGTCGGGATCGGGAAGCGTAATTTTCGTGAGCTTATTGTTCTGAACCGTGTACTCAGTCATCCGGCCCGCAAAATCGGTGACGCGAATGAGTTTGCCGCCGCTGTAGGTATAGGTTGTTGTTCTTCCAAGCGGATCGACAATGGTTGAAAGCTCACCCGGGAAGAAGTCAGAGTTGGCATCGATATAGGAATATGTCGATGTGTTTGCATTCCGATCCGCTGAACTAAGCATGAGGCCTAAGTTAGAAAACGTTTTGACTCCACCGAATTTATCAGATAGCGTGAATGTTCCATTCGTGTTGCGAACGAGAGTAGAAATCAAGCCGTCAGGTTGCGCATAGTTCGGTCCCAAGAACAGCCAAGCAGTCTGATCACCTCTAACATACATTGCTCCTTTGCTCCAGTCCGGGTTGGACACATTCCCTTGTCCGAAGTACTTCATAGGGTAGAGTCGTTCGACGGCTGGGTTCCACCAATCGCTAGGCATTTCCGAATTGTCATTGTTGACCACTCGAAATTGAAATTTCCTTTTGACTGTGTATTGCCAACCGGAGGCACCCTGCGTTCCTTTTGTCGCAGTAATCTTCACTTCGCCCTCGTAGAAGCCCGTCGAGAATTGCTTTAGGTCCAGTGGGATCGAGAACGCAATTTTTCCGTCTTGATCACCCGCCGTTCCCGCAAAGGCAACTGGCGTAAAAGTGTGACCACCAACCGTTACTGTCGTTTTGTAGGTGTTAGGAATAACGGTATTCGGATCTCTCGTAATGACAAATGACTGCAACTGCGTGGTCGAGTGAGTGCCACCCTTTCGATATTCGATGATTCCATCGGGTGAAATGGTCAAGGCGCTTTCTTTTGATGAAACGAGTGTTCCGTCGGGCCCGTCTGACGCTACGCATACACAGTTTTGTTCTTCATCGAGAACGCGCTCGAAGTCGAATTTTAACTCTTGAGCCTGAAGAATGTCGTCGTCAATGATGGTACCAAGTGCACGCTCACGTTCGATAACGATTGTCGCTTGGCCGCCGTTTGGAATAGTTCCGATCACCCCGGCGGATAGAATACGTCCTCGAAACTCCTCGTTTGACTCAGGGACTAAGTCGCCGAAGATGGGGACTTCGAAATTTCTTGACTGGCCGATAGGAAAGGTAAAGCTACCGTTGGTATGTCCCGTTGGTTGGAAGTCGGCTATGGGGGTAGCGTATTTCGGGTTAGGGAATCCGTCTATGAATTGGTCCACCGTTTCTGTGGTTAAGTTAACACCAATTAAATTGGTGATTTGTTTTCCTTCCACAGTAGCGGAAACCGCGAATTTCATTAGTTCGGCTGGCGAGTATCCTTGATTGCCTTCGATTTGTGTTGCATCAGCGATTCGCAATTTGACGACGGAGTCGTTATCAAGAATTGTGCCTGTAGCGGTTGGCGTGGCGACACGAAGGGAAGGTGCCGAAATAAGCAGTTTGAAATTCTCGTCGGATTCAACTCGAGCGTCATTAATGGATTCAATGCTAATTGTTGTGGTGAGTTGAGTAAGCGTGATGGTGCTCGCAGGATTTATGGGAATGTAATCTCGTTCATCGAATGGTTCGCCGATTCCATCCTTGGCTGTGCCATCTTGTGTTTGATACGTAACGGTGGCAAAACCGCCGGGAGGCATAGCGTTCAGTTTGAACACGAATGGAACAAGATGACCTTCATAGACAGTACCACCATCGACGGTGAGTGTTGGGACGTTGTCGTCATCAATGATTGTCATTGTCGTCTGTTGGCTCGCATTTGCCAAATACCCGTTTGAGACAGAATCGATAACGAAAGCAAAGGTTTCTTGAGCTGGAGTCTCTTGAATGAGATCAGGGACCGTTGCTATGGATACAATCGCTTGGAACGGTGTATTGGTTCCAGGTTGATTTACACCTGGAATAAAAGTAATCGTTCGAGAGGGGGTTATGGGAACATAATCGGACCATGCGAATGCAGTTCGATCTTCGGTGTGGAAAGTGACGCTCACCGGTTGCGAAAAATTCTGAGGTATCTCAAATACAGTGTGAAGAAAATTTGGGGCCGTATCGCCTTCGCGTGTGGAACTCCAAAAGTATGCAGTTACAGGGCTAGATGATTCTTCAATAGTGGCCATCCCTTCAGAATCGCCAAGAGATGCGCCTGTTACACTGGATAGCCTACCGAAGAAATGCTCGATTTGGCTTTCGGGAGGATTGTTGTTGACCAATGTCTGTACTGGAATTGTAATTTCCCGTGTTCCTGCAGGTATGGTAAACGGGATGTCGACTCCAAGGTAATCCTGGTTTTGAGTGGCACTACCGGAAAAGGTTCGGAATGTTCCTGCAACAGTCCGTACCGGATTATCGACCCATACGCGAAACATACTCGTTTGTCCCTCCAATACCATCGGAGCGTCACTAACAAAAATGTTCACGGGACCATCGTTGTCTTTAATCGTTCCCCAACCTCTCGATCTACCTGCCCGAGCGTTCCCGGAAAGCGTTAAGTCAACGAAAAAGTATTCATCTGATTCCACCACAGAATCGTCATGAATAGGAATCGTGATAAAGGCCTCGGTCTGCGTAGGGGCAAAAGTAATAGAGCCATTGGCGAAACTGTAGTCCGCCACAGGACTTTGCGTTACCCGTGCGGTTCCGTCGTTGGTTCGAAACGGAATCGTTAAAACGGGATTATTGGGTTTCGGATTGGAAGCGGTAACACGAAAAGTCAGCGAGTTGTTTAATCCTTCCGTTCCGATCACGTCCTCAATCGAAATGATTCGAACCATGGAATTGGGATCACCGACCGGCGGAACATCGATAATCGTTCCCCCAATGGCGTAGGTTTCGTGGGTTGCTACGCTAGCAGGAACATTCAGCCCCGTTATTCTGACCGTAAAATACTCTGTCCCTTCTGTTGTGGCATCACTCAGAAACCTGACAGGCACCATCTGGCTTGTTGTGAAAGGAGAAAGTGTGATGGACGTTGGCGCCGTGTAGTCGGTGCCGAAAATCGCCCCGCCCCACGAGGAGGGAGTGTAAGCCATTGAGACGGTAACCGCCCTATCGAGCGGATAGGAAGATCGCACCAAAAAGTAGGGGGATTCACCCTCCCTGGCCCACATATCGAGGTGTAGCGAGATAACAGCGCCCAATGGGTTGGGGTTCGGATTGTCAGGTCCCCCAGGGGTTGCCATAGAGGAACCAAAGCCTCCCAGCATATTGGGCCCGTAAAAAAGTCCGCTACTATTGTCCGAGGCGAGTATCGTTGAGTCCGAGTTCAAATCAACTGGGCCCACAATGCTTGGATAAATACCTTCGGGCAAGATTGCGATATTACTACCAATAGTCCAAGATGAATTCGCATCACCTCCACCCACGAACACAGACTTTCCGTTCATGGATATTCCATCTTCGTAAAGATCATCGCCCGCAAACGTGGGGTACCACGGATCTAAGAAATCTTCAATGCTACCCAATGACACGGGGCCTGGTACCGGTGGGTTCGTTTCAATCTCCGGGACATTGGGTGCAGGCAAATTCGCGTACTGAGCTGCGAGCCAGCGCTCAAACTCTATATTCGAGGTAATGAGTAACTCATCTACTGTCGTAAGTAATCTTCTGCACTCAAGAGTTTCGAGGATTAGATTTCTACAGGTAAACTTTTTTGAAGAGTTACGACGGGCGCGCGAGCGTGTTGGGGTGTTGGGGTGTTGGGGTGTTGGGGTGTTGGGGTGTTGGGGTGTTGGACGATTTCAAGATGCGTGACCCTGAGCGAAAGATGAGAAGAGACGTTAAAAGGATTAACGAGCTTAAGCAATTGAAAATCGCGCCGCAACTAGCCAAGAAAGATTTTTTAAAAAATCAAGAAACCTTCTTCTGTGGCGTTTTGAGCCGTATACGAACAAAACGCACGAGACCACGTGAGGGGTACTGGGTATTCGCGATTTTCTGTTTGAATAATCCGGGCTAAGATTTTTTTCAGCCTGAGAAAAACCGCTTTCAAATTGTGATACAGGTATAGATCACCCTACCTTGTGAAAAGGTGAGACAAGAAAAAATATACTGTTCAATCCGATTGGAGGCAAATCATGTTCACATCAAAAGAAGAGACGAAACTCGGTAACTTAGGGCAAGCTGCTCGCGGTAATCAACTCAATATGGCAAGAGGTATCTTGTTCATGGTTGGTTTACTAACTATCGCTGTCAATGGTTTCATGTTTGTTAATGTGCGAAAAGGAGTCGATGATGAGATTAGCAAACTACTACAGCAAGGACTACAGGTCGATCAATCAGCAGTTGCGAGCATCGTGCTAGAGAATCAAGTCGTTTTCGGTGTTGGGGCTGCTCTTGGCGCTCTGTTTATCATTTTGGGCGCTCTGGTTACTCAGTTCCCTGTTGCCTGCACTGTCAGTGGTTTGGTGGTGTATGTGATTGCTAATCTTGGATTCGGAATCCTCGATCCAGCTACTTTCACAAGCGGAATCGTTGTCAAGATGTTCATCGTGGTAGGCTTGTTCCAGGGGGTAAAAAGCGCTTTTGCGTACAAGGCGAACGAGCATGCGACTCTCGGTAAGCTAAGTACAGAATAAAATCAGTTCTTGCCTAAAACATCCGCGATTTAGCCCCTGAAACTCATGTCGATCCCAGCGATCGAAAGAAGATTATCATGTCGAAAAGAGTATCTCGATCCAGACGTAAGCGTCAAAAGCGGGGTGGCATTTTGTTAACAGTCATGTTGGCAATCCTGGCTGTTACGATGTTTACTTTATCCCTAAACACATCGGATCCAAATGAGTTTATTGGCGTCGGAGTAGGGTGTGCGATCGCTGCCGCGATGATGTATCCCTACCGCAGTCAATCAAACAATTTTTCCGTAAATGAGAATGGTATTGTGATGAGTCGTTCTGGAAAAGAATTACCTTGGAAAGAACTGGTAGATTGCAGAATCAATCGAAACAGAGTCGACCCTGCGTCCGCTGGATATGGGCAATTAAAAGCGAGATTTGGTTCTGAGGTTGTTCCACTCAATTTCGCTCGGTCCCATGAACGTTTAGGCTTCTATCAGAATGCTTGGCACAAAATCATCCGCAACCATGTTCCCAACATCGATACCATTTTGGCTAAGGTATTCGCTGAAGACGCTCAGGAGTATCCATCGGATTCTGTTTTCGCGACAGGTCCAATTGGACGGGTAAGTTGGGCAAAGCCTTCGGTGCGTGGCTATCTATCCATTCTGATTTTGATCGTTGGCATCGTTGGAGGGGCGGCCGCATCATCGAAGCCTTCCTTCTTTATCGGGATCGCGATGGTGCTTATCATTGTTCTCCTAGCAATGGGCTTGCTAATATGGTTAGGGAGATTTCGCAAGGAAAGATCAAAGTCACAGAAGGCTGGACTGGTTATTAGCCCATCTCGGTTTGTGCTTCAGTCCAATACGTTAATTGGCGAAATGACTTGGAGCGAGCTTAAAGGAGTCGAGTTGAAACCAAATGGTCGGGTTCCTAGTATTCTCAGACTTAAGCTTGATGGTGTGAATATTGATCTGATTGACGAGTATCAATTACCACTTTGGTATCTTTATCAAAAAATCGAGTTGTTTCGGTCGAAATACGGGACGAGTTCTCGTATTGTCAAACCGACTGCTTCATCTCCTCAGATGACGCAACCAGAGAGGGACGATAACCCCTATAGTCCACCAGCTTTGGACTTAGTTACCTACTCCAAAACTAGCAGTTGAGTCTGTGTTGGAGGCGAGGTTATAACGTCTGTTTTGCCTGATGGCCATTCGATCGTTAACTCATAGCTTTGCCCCTCGATGACTGGAAACTGCAGCAATCGAGTATTGGAGCATTGGTAACCGTCTCCCGAAGTGATTTGCTGCATCTGTTTTCGATCACCTTGGGAGAGGGTGACGATGGTACCAACCGCATCGCGATTCGATTTAGTACCGATGAGTTGTATCGCGATTGCAGACTCTTTGGTGTCTGATTTGTTTGTCAACAGAGAATAATCGTCGCGAAGATGACCGACTACCAAATCCATCTTCATGTCTCGATTCCAATCCACTTTGACAACCGAACGACCAAGAAGTTTGCGTGAAAAGTAATCACCGGTTTCACTGAGCGTGGAAAAGCGATTTCGCTGGTAGCTCAGCAACTGTGGCACCATGCGATACGGCTTGCCTAAAATCGTCAAATCATCAACGTGACCGTTGGCCACAAACAGCTCTGGAACGCCATCTCGATTTGCATCCAAGAATTGCGTCCCAAAACCAAGAAAATCGTACGATATGGATTCTAGACCAGCAGCTTTCGTTCGGTCGGCGTAAAGCCCCTCACCGATCGATTGATACAACGTATTGGACTCAGCCAAAAAGTTGGTGATGACAAAGTCTAACTGACTATCTCCATTCAAGTCTTGAGCTGCGATCCCCATGGAGCCTTCCGCTTTGCCATTCTCATTAAACGCGACGCCGCTGTTAATGCCAGAATCTTCTACTGTAATGTTTGCGCCATCGGACCTTGAAAAATTGAGCAAGAAGTTAGGTTCCACATCGTTCGTTACTAGCATCTGCAATCCGTTGGTTGCTCCGTTGCGAAAAGCAACAGCCCCTAATCCCCGAGCCTTGGGTAGTAGCGTATCAGCCTGTTTAACGAATCCACCTTGGCCGTCGTTTAGCCAAAAAACATCTCGTTCCGATTCGAAATCGGTCGGTTTGCATTGGACGATGTGATTGTCGATCGTACACGTTCGCGAAAAGATATCGTCCCCAGAAACGTAATTGACGTCGTACAAGTCGGCAAATCCATCATTGTTCAGGTCGGCGATAAGGCAGGTTGTCGTCCAGGCCTCGCCCTGCAGTCCAGAAGCCTTTGTCGCATCGTAAAACGTGCCATCCCCAGCGTTGATTAGCAATCGATTCTCGTGCGTTTGTGCGATATAGATATCGGCAAAACCATCGTCGTTGACATCACCGATTCCGATTCCCTGTCCAAATCCATCCCTTTCAAGCGGCAGAATCATCGGCGCTGCAAATCTCTGCCCTTGAACATTTCGATAAAGCGTATCTCGATAAGCATCGTCTACATCGGAATCAGGTGGCCACGGACGCCCCTGTGAGAATGCTAAATCCGGCCAGCCATCCAGATCGTAATCGAGAACACCAATGCCACCGCCGGTCAGCTCAAACATCAGATGTCGGATGGGCCCTTCCGTTCCATCATGAAAAGCGAATTGAATACCTTTCTCACTGGCCTCGTCAGCAAAACGTATGGCCGGCTGGTGTTGCTGATTAAGATCCATCGCAGCGGATATTTGTGTGTCTAGGAAACTCCACTTGGGTGCAGTAAACTGTTTGGTGTCGATCTTGTTTAACGGAGAGAGTGCGACCACTACCAATTGGAAAGGTTCATTTGCCAATGCCTTTTCAAAGGCCTTTAACTCGGCAATCAACTCTTGTGAGTCTGGAGCAATCTGAATTCCGAGTTGGCACCAACCGTAGGCTTCCCAGACTCTCCCACACATCGCATAAGCTTCCACTAGGAGAAGTAGATCATTGAGGGTTCTAGGAGTTTGGGTAAAAAGTACGCGATCCTGGACTTCCCAAAGCTTTTGAATTCGAACGAGGTAGTCGGAAAAAACAGCAGCTGACGCGGCATTTCCAGTTTGTGACAAAAGCGTAGCCAGGCGACTGATTGCAACCCGTGAGTCAGGTCTCCGTTTAAGTGCCTCAATATAGCAACCTATCGCGCTAGAAAGATCGGATTGCCGTTCATGATATTGCCCTTGGAGCAACCAAGTTAACCCTTGGGTGCGAAGCGATTCTTGGATCTCCGGAGTGGAACCATTCCATAACACACCAACTTGATCCCATCTCTCCTGTTTGGCGAAAAGTCGCATTTGCAACAAGATGGCGGGAATGAAGGACTGGTCTGACCGGAACGCTTTGTCGAGCAAAGACTGACAGTTCGACTCGTCATTTGCGTCAAACGCGTAGGCAGCCAGCGCGGTCCAGGGTAATGGATCGCTAGGATGCTCCTGGGTCGCCTTTCTTAAATAGGCCTCGTTTTGGATGGCACCACTCTCTCGGGCCAGCAACATGAGCAAGTCGCCTGCTGCACCTAGTTTTACAAGTCTCAGTATGAGTGGGATCGTTTCATCGCGGCGACCACAGGTTCCAAGCAGTTTTGCAAAACTCAAGCTACCTGCTGCGTGATCCGGATTCAATGCAAGTAAACTTCGGTAGTCTCGTTCCGCTTTGCTAACTTCTCCGAGGGACTGAAGGGCGTCTCCACGCAAGTGAAATGCCATTTCTTTGAGTTCTTGCGTAAGCAGTGGGTCGCTCATATCGAGCTTATCGAGATACTGGATCGTTTCGGCGTATCGACCTTGCTGGGTCGCAAATTGCGCAGCGATACCCAAAGCCTCCGGCAAGGTAGGATCGATCTGCCATGCTTTCCAAGCGTTCTTCTCTGCCTTATCGAGCAAGCCAAGTGAGCCCTGTTGTATTGCTGTGTCGAATACTTGACGAGCGCGCCAATGTTGGAACATTTTGGTTCCAACCCAGCCTACTAAAATGCATGCGAGGATTGCCAGCGTTAGAAGGCTGATCTTCCTAATTCGGGTTGTTGATTGCTCCCCTTTTTCTCGAACCGATTGCGACATCCTGTTACTGCTGTCCCTCGATGCAGAGGATTGTGGTGTTGACTTGGTCGACCGTGTATTCCTGCGAACTATCGTTAGGCCATTGAACGATAAGGCTTGCTATTTTTTCTGAAGGGCCGAGTCCAAATTGTAGCGTTCTTTCGTTCGAGCATTGGTAGCCATCACCTGCCGTTAGTTGTTTGCTCCATTGCCCGATGTTTGTCTTAATCGTGACTATTGTGCCAACGGGGATTCTAGGCGACTCCGTTCCAATCAACTTAACATTAAGGTATCGGCCTGGATTTTGAGTTTTATTCGTAACGAGTGCTGCAGGTTCTAGGATATTGGACACCGCAAAATCGACGAGGCCATCTCGATTCCAATCTAGTTTCGCGAGTGCTCGACTCAGATGTTTGGTCGCAAAGAATGAGCCGATCGAATCTCCCGGTAAAACTTCAAGTCGTCCTTTTCCATCGTTGCGATAAAACTGAGGAAGCATTGCGTATTCGCCGCCTCTGTCTCGATAGTCATCAACGTGTCCATTGACAACAACAACGTCGGGATGTCCATCTCGATCTGCATCCAAAAACTGCGTTCCCCAGCCAACGTAGGGGTAGCTAGCCGTTTGCATACCCGCTGCGAGTGTCGCATCAGTGAACAGACCTGATGAATCTTGAAGGTAGACCGAATTCGGTTCATTGGCAAAGTTCGTAACCAGCAAATCAGTGGTGCCATTATTATCCAAATCATCTGCTGCAATTCCCATGCATGCCATGGATAGACCATCCATATTCAAGGCGAGCCCACGCAGTAAAGCTTCTTCGTCCATCACGAAGCTACCATCTTTCGATTGTGACGGAATCATTAGAAAATTGGGGACTTGGTCGTTTGCAATGAACAGACTTATCTTTTGTTCACCTTCTAATTTCAAAGCGAGAACGCCTAGGCTTTTGCTCAACTTGGCAGGTCCATCACATCGCTCAACGAGTTTAAAGCTGCCGTCTCCCTGGTTGAGCCAGCAGTGATTGGGACTACCATCGAATACGCTCGGCGAGCAACCTTTGCCATTGCAGATGAGCGAATAAACCTGTTCTCCCTGAACGTAATTTAGTTCATAGATATCTGGTAGAGAGTCACCATTTAGGTCCACCATTACGGAGCTTGTGGTCCAACTATTTTTGGCAATATCAAAACTATCTGATGAGTCATGGAATGTCCCGTCGCCATTGTTTAGGAATAGGCGATTGCGGCCGATTACTCCAACGTAGAGATCATCAAATCCATCGTTGTTGACATCCCCGACACTAACTCCCTGGCTGTAATCCAATTCGTCTATACCTGCCAAAGCGGAGCACTCAATTAATCGTGTTCCTGCAAGATTACGGAAGAGTTTGTCACGAAATTCCGGCATGGGGGAGGGTTGGTTCTCACCCGTCTTCCAGGGACTGCCCTGGGTGAAATAGAGATCAGGCCAACCGTCATTATCAAAATCTAGAACACCAACCCCACCTCCGGTTTGCTCAAACATCCGCACGCCTGGCGTTGAAGGGTCCTCTCCGGGGTTATACGAGAACTCGAGTCCAACGCTGTCTTCTTGCGCAAACCGGATTGCGGAATCGCTCGTTGCTGATGGGCGAACTGCGTTGCTCAGGCTTTTCCAGTTCATGGATTCGAATCGATTTTTTGAGGCTTTAGGAGCATACGAAGCTACGACCGCTTTCATATTGCCAGAATCCTCCGCCGTTCTTGCGTTCTTTGGCAAAAAGGGCTTCGCCTTTTGAATGATGTCCATCGTCCAGGCGGACTCTCCATGCAGACCTTTGCTTGTAACGGCCCAGGCCCACGCTTCTCGATAACGTCCGAGTTGCGCACATGCCTCTGAGACCTTCTGCATAGGTAAGGGAGACTGCCCATTTGTGCCTAGAATCAAGTCTAGTTGTTGACTCATCTCTGCTTGAAGCTTTGCTCGTTCAATTACCTCTTTCGCTTTATCTGACCCAAGTTTTGAAAGGATTTGCCCGAGTTGGTAAAGAGCCTGCCTGAATTCAGGAACGATTTCGATCGCCTTAGCATAGCAACTAGCTGCGAGTTCCAGGTCACCTTCTGTTTTGGCTTGTTGTCCTCGAATAAACCAAACCGTTGACGAGTTTTCCATTTGGCTTGGCAATGATTGGCTCCATGCCCTCAATGCAGCCGCATCACTCAACTGGAAAAGTGCTTCTCCTAAAAGTTCAAAAACTGCGTTTGGGCAAGAAGATGACTTCGCTAGGTTTTCTAGAATCGGGCGAGCTTCGCCAGCATTGCCATTGATAAGCAGGTGGTGCGCTTTAGCTAGTGCTACGACGGCGTCATTGGGTTGCTCTTGGAAACTGGCATCGACCAACTCAGGTTGTTCGATGGGGCGTTCGATGTCCGTTAGAACGGACAATGTTTGCAGATCCCAACGTTGCTGTTCTACCAGACTCATGAGATGGGGGACCGACTCCCATCGCTGGCCGCTCGCACCATAGAGAAAGGCAACGCGCTCGTGACTTTCTGTTTGTTGGGGATTCGCCTTTAAGACGTTGAGATAGCCATCAAGCGCGAGTTTCCACTTTGACTGGACTCGATATATTTCAGCTGATGCGTACTGAGCGACCGGGTAGATGTCGGTGTCGCCGGGTGGGATCTGTTGGTAATAGTCGAGAGCTTGATCCAGCTGCCCAAGTTTGGTAGCTGCCTCACCCGCGATTAAGCAGCCTTTAGAATGGAGATTCGATTTTTTCTCTATGAGGGACGTAAACTTAACTGCTTCGTCTAATCGATTGGCAGCCAATGCCTCTTCCGCGGCGCGTAGATACGTTTGGTCGGTGTAAAGATCGTCCTCAGGTGGAGGAGTAAAAAAGACGATCGCAGCAAGAACGAGCGATGCGGCAATTAGAGCCGTAACAATAAGCTTGGGCCAAGTGGATTTTTTGGCGGCGGTTGAAGAGTTAGTCGTCCCCACGGTTTGCTATGGACATCTGTCTGGGTTAGGACCATGTTCGAAAGACGAGTTGCAGGCATCGGATCAATAACCCGCGCAAAGAAATGGTCAGGCAAATGCCTGACCATTTTCTATAGAGCTGAGATCAGAGAATTATAGTTCGAGGTTGATCTCGTTTTCACCACCGACAACGTTCTTGGTAATAGTGGTTGTGTCGGCTTTCATGTACTTTTCAGGTAGTAATGAACCGCCAGCCTTCTTTTGTCCACCTTTAGGACCAGAGTGAGCTGGAGGAGGTGCAGACGGACCAGCTCCTGTTGGATCGTGCGCTGGCAATTCGGGCTCTGAAGAAGCAGTTGCTTCGCTCAACTTATAAACAAGTACCTTGTAAATACCGGCACCCGCACCGTCGCCCGAATCGTAGGTTGTTAACGTGTACATTCCCTGGCCATCGGTGATTCCCATGGCGGTTGGTGTACCTTTTTCTTGAGGAGCAAACGTTACCGTTGCGGATGCAACGGGAGCGCCGTTATAGGTCACCTTACCTTTGACCTTGTGGGTTTGGACGCGACCTTCGGTTGAATTACAACCGGTCAAAAGCAAACCGACTACCAAGCAACACAACGATAAGCGAGCCATAATTTTCCTCTGTCTAAATTGAATGAGTAAGCTATTCCATTTGCATTTCTCGTTGTTGATCGGAAATCCAAGCAACTTGGAATAGATAGTTAATCGTAGCACTAACGCATTAAGCAGCAACTACATACAAGCGTTCGTTTTAGCAAATAGAGATTGAATTTTCCATCTGCTCGCTGAAGTTGACTTGGAGGAAATAAAAAAAGCAAGAGTCACATTGACTCTTGCTTTATTATCAACCGAGTTTCTCGTGATCAACAAAGTTGATCCTGGTTATGTCTAGGTACCTTCAGGGTTTACGGTTTCACCACCGCGGATCGAGCCCAGCGCACCCCAAACGCCGTATGGGCTTGGTCCACCGCCAACGCCAGGAGCGTCAGCTGGTGGTAGGGTTGTGTTGCCAGTGTCGATCGCTTCGCCAATAAATCGGACCGATCCATCGCCGAATACAGCATTGATACCACCAGTGTGACGGCTCATAGGTTCGTAAATACCGTCTTCACCGTCCCAGCCACCTTGTGTGCAGCTCGCCTTGTTAGGGCCGAGAATGGTTGTGAAACCGGTGAATGCAGGAGCACCGTCCGTCCATCGTCGCCCTGCCCACGCGCCTACGTTTGCTTGGTAAATTTTGTTTACGATACGTGCCGGAGTAGCACAGTCAGACGGGTTGGTGTTTCGGAACAACGAACCGACGTTGACCAATGTTCCGCCGTCGATCACACGACGCGAATTGTCTTGAGCAATGGTTCGCTCCGACATTGCGATGCTGTTGCTTAGACCGTCGGTGAAGGTACGAAACGCGACATGGTTCGCGCCAGTACCGGGATTGATGCAGGAGAACGCTCCTCGCAAGCCCCGTCCGCCGTTACCGGCCCATTCGTTGTGATCCCAAGTGGTATCGCCACGAGAGAACATGTAGTTGGTGGTCGCAACTTCGTTTGGAATGTTACGTCCAACGTCGCTTGGGCATTGCAAGGTTGGAATACGAGTTCGGAACGGGACATAACCACCATCCCATGGAACTGTACCAACATTGCGAGCGTTATCAGCCGAGATTGTTTCGAAAAGCGGGCCTTGCTCGACGTATGGGAGCATGGCAATGTGACCGCTCATCCGTCTCCAGTTAACGCTAGGTCCATTTGGCCAGCTAGAACCGTACGGCAGAACCTTAAAAGCACTTTCGTAGTTGTGAAGTGCCAACCCGAGTTGCTTCAGGTTGTTGGAGCACTGCATCCGACGTGCCGCTTCGCGCGCGGCCTGAACTGCAGGAAGCAAAAGTCCAACTAAAATACCGATGATTGCAATAACAACAAGCAACTCGACCAGCGTGAAACCCTGCGGTTTCAAAGTCTTTGTGTGCTTCATAAAAACTCCTGACAAGAAAAACGAAAAAGTATTACTTCCGGACGTAACGAGCCTATGCATTATTCTTGCAAAGCCTGGTTTGTCAAACGACTTGGGCGCGTTATCGACCTTTAGAAGCGTTTAGTACTCAACTAATTCCACGATAGGTGATTCTTTAACAGAAATAGTGTTGGATTTTCCGCTAGGCCAGCGAACCCTAATTTGTTCGGTATGAATGGGGATAAAAAGAGAGTGATTGGAACCGGCCGACAGATAGCTGCCACCGCCAAAGAGCTCGCGAAAGGCCATGGTTTTCCCTGTCTTTCCTAGATATTCCAGTTTAACACCCAGCCCGTTACGGTTGGACTGAGTCCCTGTAACTACGACCGTTGGCAGCCCAGGTACCGCCGATTTGTTGATCAATATTTGTGGTGCTACATGCTGATGAGAAACGATTAGATCTGCTAATCCGTCGTTGTTAATGTCGAGATTTACAACCCCACGACCGAGCCAATTTTTTTTAAAATATTCGCCTGAATGTTGAGACACGTCTTCGAAGGAGCCGTTTCCGGCATTGCGTAACAACAAGGGGGGCATCTGAAACGGTTCTCCCCGTCCGTTCCAGGTGCGATCTTCGACGTGGCCATTGGTGACGAATAGATCCAACCAACCATCGTGGTCAAAGTCTGCGAAAACCGTTCCCCAACCGAGGACAGCTTTGCTAGGGCTGGTGATGCCGGTGCTTCTGGTTACATCCGTGAATTTGAGTCCTCCTGAGTTCTTGTAAATAGTGTTGGAATCCCCGTAGAAATTGGTGAGATGCAAATCGACGGTTCCGTTGTTGTCGTAGTCCCCCACGGCGATCCCCATGCTGGCTTGGGCGTAGCCAGATCGGCTAAGTGCACAGCCAGAGGCCATGGCAACTTCCTCAAGCTTAACTCGTTGATGTTCGTCGATGGTCACTTCGAAGAGGAAGTTTGCTTCTCCATCATTGGCAACATAAATTTCCGGTTTGCCATCTTGGTCAAAGTCACAAATGGCAAGCCCCAGTCCTTTTCCTTTTGTTCCCTCTAATCCGCATTCGGTGGTGACATCAATCATTCCACCATGGCCGTCGCTAAGAAATAATCGGTCGTCGACTCCCTTGTATTTTGATGGAGGGCATTGCTCATAACCGGATGGGCTTTTCGGATTTGTGCATAACAGTGGCGTTGTTATGGAGTCCTCGAGATAGGTGACAACGTACAAATCGAGGTTACCATCGAGATTGACGTCTGCCATCGCGCAGCTAGTGCTCCAGTCTCCCATACCCACACCGAGCAAATCGGTTATATCGGAGAATGTCCCGTCTCCATTATTGTGGTAGAAGCCATTTGGTCCGAGGGCTGTTATATAAACATCATCGAAACCGTCATTATCCCAATCACCGATCGCGATACCTTGGCAGTACCCTGACTTGATGAGTCCTGAGTTCAGCGTTTGGTCTGTGAACTTAAGAGGGCGATGCTGACGGTAGATTGCGCAGGTTGGTTTTGGGGAATTTGCCTCTTCAGGGAGTTTACAGCCACCCATAAAAACAAGATCTATCAAACCGTCTCTGTCAAAATCCAGTGCGCCGACACCACCGCCTGTGGATTCGAAAATCCGGCATTTACCTCGCATATCGTCTTCGCGCAGGAACGTAATGCCGCTGTCTTTAAGCTCCTCGAAGCGAATTGCAGAGGGGTTTGGGTTCTTTTCGCCTTTCTTGTTTACAACGCCAGGCGTCGGTGAGACTGGTTGTGATTCGTTGGTCTCCCCATTGTTTTTTGATAACGGATCGATTGCAGCCGTGTCTGTTGGATTGCTTGATCGTCCGGTGTCACTATGTTGCTCTTTGGAGTCCTGCGGCTCAACGGGCTTGTTGCTTTCAGCGGAACGATTGCAGGCTGTGACACAAGCTAGGACAGCAATAAGACTTGCAATGCGAATGTATACGGCCCGAGTGATGAGGTAGGAAGCGAGTCGCATGGACCACGATGAGCCGGCAGCTTTAGTGGTGAAGCGGGTAGCTTGGTGAGTGGTCATTGTGCTGGAGTTGGAGCGATCTTAGTTTGGCTCTTGATTCTTGCGGCATGTTTTTCGAAGACCTTGGCCGCCGCTTCCATGTCAATCGCACGGCATTGAGTTGCGAGATCGAGGCACGCTGCTTCGGCGTCCGATTGTACACTACCCAAATTTACTCGAATTTTGGCGAGCACACTGGAGCGTCGGAGTGCCTCTTGGTGATTGTCTTTGTCCCCGAGTTTTTCATAGGCCATTGCCATGCCCATTTGGGCTGGGGCGTTGGCCGGATCTACTCCTAGTACTGTCCCAAAGTACTTAAGTGCATCGTTCCATTTCTCTCGGTGGAGGGCTATCTCTCCTCGCATGCGTGTAAGAAGCCATGGCTCGATTGCGTGGTAGGGAGGGATCGAGTCGAGCAGTCGCCCTGCCTCCTCAAGGCGATCGGATTCTACAAATGCTTCAGCCAAAGCCGCAGCTATAGTCAAGTCCTCGAGTCGTGTACGCCTCAGTTTTTCTAGCCGTTCAATGGCTTCGTCGAATTCTCCGGCAAGAGTTTGGTACCGAGCGGCAGCGACTAAGAGGGAAAGATTCGTCGGTTCATTTTCGATCAATTTCGCCAATCGCGTGCGACCAGCAGGAGAGTTCAGGATCAATAGGTTCGGAAAGTAAAGTTGCTTGGAATCGAGCGGGTCTGCAAGACTGATATCATGCTGCTCTTGAAGAAGCAATTTGCGTTCTTCTTGTCGTATCTGAACTGACAGCAAGTACGTCAGCCACTTGAATCCATCCAACACTTGGGATGGATCTGGGTTTTCTGATGCTCTGGCTGCATCGAGAAACTTTCTTAGATTCTGTTCCGCCGGGGTAGCGAAGTTCAGCTTTAGCAATGCTAGGCCTTGTTCGAGTCTGGCGGTCATGCCGAAACGAGGGACTTCGGTTTTGACTTGATCGAAGTATCGCGACGCCTTTTCATACTTTTCCGCAGCGACCGCAATCCCTCCCGCTGCCAGGATGACCTCCACGTCGCTAGGATCGTTGATCCCATGCTTTTCTTGCAGCCATGCGATCGCCTCATTGGAATCCTCTGGTGAAAGCATTGAGGCAAGCGAATTATTGTCGTTGGTCGCACCGGATTGAGAGCGGTTGTTGGCCTCCACCAAAAGCTTAGGTTGGCTGGTTGCATACCAGAGAATGCTCATGCCACCAACAATTGCTGCGAGTGCCCCCAGCAAGAGCAAGCCTCGGGGGACGAAGGAGCCCTGGGTGGAGGGATCTAAGGGGTCCGAGTCAAATTCTTGGGACACTTTTGATCATTGGTATGTGTGGAGGAGGATTCGACAGCCTGTCGCGACAGTTAGGCTGTATAAGTCAATCAGTGCGGATTGATATTGTATCCTACCAAATGACCCTGCACAGCAACCCGTCAAAGATCCTCGGAATATTATTTCACCCGAATTGGCGATATAGGAACACGTAAGATGATCCATTTGTCTCGTCTCGATTCCGCGATCTCTAGACCCGACTGTTCGAGTTCAAATCTTAGCTGGTTGAAAGGACTCAGAACGATGTACCGTACCCCAAGTCTTTTCAGTTCGTTAACGGTCTCTCGGTTTAAACCAGTCTTGTAGATTCGTTGCGCTAAATCCAACTGAGGTTTGGGGAAGAACCCAGAGTAGCCGTTGACCATTGGCTTGCCCGTGTAAAGTCCCTTTAGCATCCATTCCGCAACGATCTCGTAATCGTGGACCGTGCCACCATCGAGAAGTGGCAGAATGACGACACCACCCATGGGTTGGTTACGAAGGGTTTCAGCCCAGCTTGCCTGTATCTCGGATTTGCTGGGAGTCGCCCCCAGTCTAACGGAACACGGCCACGGATCGATCATGCTTAGAATTGCCAATACCGTCGCCGTCCAGGTACGCCATCGTGGCTTGCCATTGGCGATCCAACGAATACCAATCGCTGCACAGAGCACAATCGCAATTTGTAGAAAATAAATGAATCGATAAGCGCTTCGTACTTGTGAAAAGCCGGGAACATAATTCACCAAGCCATCCCATGCAGACCACTTACCTAGAGACAAGTGATTGCCCATCGAAAACAAAAAGGAGATCGCAATCACAAAAAGAAGTACGATCGACATGCGACGATGAGCTTTGCAAAACAAGCCAACTAGCAAGCCAAAAATCGCGATCCCCGTCGTAAGTAATCCTGCTCCGATCGTCCAGCCCGTTTGCGTCGCCCATCCATGACCCACGATCCAATTGGAGATGGAATGACCATAGGTCGTCAAATACTGTGAGGGCCATACTGATAACTGCTCAACCAAACTCGCTTCACGCTGGAAGCCGTTTTCTTGACTTACGCGATGGTGACGCCAAAGCATGGGGCCGATCACCAAACCGACAGAAACCGCAGTGATGCAATGGGCTAGAGCAGCCCGTTTCAAGATCTTTAGATCGCGAAACTTTAACAGTACTAGGGTTGAGATTGCTACGCCGTAAATCACGGCTGCGAACAATCCGTGGTGAACACTCATTGCGAACGTTGCGATCCAGGCGCCACTAAGCTCCAGCCCCTCTTTAAAAACGCCTTGGGGTAAAACGGTTTTTGCGGTATCCAAGTCTGAAGTCGGTGCGGATTCACCGTGTTTGAGCCAGCGCAAGATAACATCCCAGCTCCAAATAATTCCCCATACAGGTACGAGCTGCGAAACCCCGAGTTGCCAATGTGCGACGGGGAGAAGCACCATGCCACCACCTGCGAGCGTTGCAATCCAATGTGGAAAATCTTGACCCACCAATAGTTTTCGAGCGAACCAACCGTTTAAAGCGAGCGAAAGTATGATGTACGAATTGTAGGCTGCGATCGTGGAACCGGTCATCCAAACAATAGGGGCCAATAAACCCAAAATGGGTTGAGCCTCGGACATGGCAAAACTGTCTTTCGCCGGAAAGAATATCGGCGCATCCCAATACTCTTGGGACCAATACAGAGTACCATTATTGAAACTCTGGACGTTCCATTCTAGTGTCCATAAGTTGAACATCGGCACGGTCCTGCATGGTTCTGTGCCAATGGGCAATCTTGTCGAAAACGACTTGACCAATGGCCATGTCGATAGGCAGGCCAGAACAATATAAAAGACGATTCCCAAGCTGGAGGATCGTAACAACATGAGTCGCAGATTCATTCGCCAGGTTCAAGCTTTATCGCAGGGAAGATCATCTCATCTGGCTTGACTGGTTCCAGATTCGCTGTTTTCAAGTGAAGTAGGACCAGCGTCCGGTGTTTGATTTGATTGGTTTGTGGAGTAATAGCGAGTTTGGACAGATTCTCATCGGTCCACCCGATCGCAAGAAGCTCTCCACGAGTGATTGGGTATCGGTTTGCAATGGTTTCTAAGAGTTTGCCCAGATACAAATCCTCATCAAGTTCGCTCGATGTCCACTTTTTTCCATCATCGAGAATCGCATTGGGTTTTGATAAAGTTGGGTTCAGTTCCCATCCGTTATGCCATTTTTCGTCATCGGTGGATTGTTTTAGTTCGCATTCGGTTTCTTCGTCTGGATTGAGATCTCCAACCCAACTGCTAACGAGCTTATCGTCGTCTCCAATACCAATAACGCCAACATCGCGGAGGCGAATTGCACTCCGATTGTAAAGGGACAATTTGCTATTGGTTTGGTCGATTTGCGCATCGAATGAACCTTGTAGATCGTACATCTCTTCCGCGTAGATGAGCCCGGTTGTGTTGGATAAAACCGGGGTTTTGATCAAGCCTACTCCATCATCACTCGCAAAAGTATAGTCGTAACCATCGATACTTAATCTGCGGCGCGACGAGGCATCTTCCAAAGACTGCGGCAGTGGCGTGACAATCCCTTTGTCATCAGGAAAGAGAGCTTGATAGTTGGTGGTAAGGGATGTGTATAAAGCGAGATAGCTAGACAGGCTGCCTCGATTGTAACCTGCGTGGCATTCAAGAAAACCGTATGATGTTTGGCTTCGAGAAAATCCTACGTCGAGTTGCACGTTTCTTGCGACGACAAACGCGCCGATCACGGCGATGATTGGTGCCATGACCCAGGCGAATTCGACTTTTCCAGCGAGCCGAAAAACAGCCCAGTTAATGGGGACTAGAACAACCAAATAACCGAGCAGCAACCAAACAACCGTTTTGATTTTTGGAACTGTGATTCCTGAAGATTCCTGCAAGCTCTCCTTGGCGCTAGCTAAAACGTAGGACTCGGAGTTCCAACCACCAAGGCCCGTTTTTTTTCCGGATGGGAACTCGCTTGCATCGGTTTTGTTATCAGATCGACCGCGGGGTTCTTTCTCGTTCGATCCCTTAAAACTGGTCGAACTGTCCAGATCTCTTGCCCAAATTCGCAGTCGTGTACTGTGCAAAGGATTAAGTTCCGTTCCGCTGAGATCACCTGCGTACATCGTGTCAAAGGTTGGGATAAAATCTAAATCGTTCGGTGTATTGGCGTTTGAGGCATTGTTGGCATTGGAAGCTGTATTGGCTCTGAGATTGACAGGTGCGGATGGCTCTGCGTCCGGTTTTGAAATCGTCCTTGAGGGCATACGGAGAATCGCATTGTGAATAAGGGACGAGTAAGATGGCCAGCGCAGGAAGCTTGGTTCGTTCATGGGAAAGGTTGTTAGCACGATACGACCTTGTCCTACGATTTTTTCCGCGACCAGTCCCTCGAGCGAATCCATCCATCGTGCCCCTTCGGATAGCTTGCCGGATAGTTTGGGGAATGAACGTGCCGCGGTAAAGTTAATGGGGGCCGGGTCATCAATGCGTTGAATGGTCCAGTGGCGGTTAAGCAGGTTCGAATCGTCTGCTGACCACTCCGAGGTCGAGGTATTAACGAGGGGCGAATAAGCTCTCAGGAAGCTTGTTTCGACTCGATCCAGGCCGTCGCTGCCGTTGACAATAATGGTGCCGCCGAAGTGCAGCCAATCCATTACCGCCTGTTGCTGTTCCAGATTTAGCAATGCCGGCGAACCATCGTTGATCATGAGGTGCGACATAGAGGTCATTGCGTAGAATCGACTTGGAAGTTGAGTCGCGATATCGTCCTCTTTGAGGTCCAAAATACGATGCGGGGTAATTCGTTCGTCCGGTGCTTTAATATGCGAGGACCATGTTGTACAGTCCAATGCCTTCATAAAGGAATATCGAGCTGGATCTCGACAAAGAGTAACCAAGCAATACTGGTAGCCGTACAGTAAACGCAGTGGGTTGCTCTCTTGAAGCATAGGAGTACCGAAGCCTTTGGCTGAGTACTGAATACGTAGTTGAGCAGGGGTCGTCTCTTTCGAAAAATCCATTTCTTCTTCGAATGATCCCAGAGCAACATCAGGCTGCAGATACATAAGTGAGACACTCTTCTGCTGTCCTTTGGCCAAAGATACGGTTCGTTGATATCGAATTGGGGCATTTCCGGAATTCATGGGGACCTCTTTCCCGAGTCGATCGACTGGGGAGAGAGAAATTGAAAGCGATTCGTCTTGTTCGTTTGCTGTGAGGCGAGTGTTCGCTTGATACCAGTGTCCTGGCTTTACATAACTGATAACAACGCCCGACTCGCTCGGGATAGTTGCCGTTCGGTCTGAATTGACTCGCTGATTCTTCTTGGCTTCTGCCGCATCTTTGGGCGGGTCGGTTGGCGTAGTGGAATTACATCCTCGGCAGCCAGCGATGAGCACGAGCAAGCAACCGAGTAAGACGATTCGAAGATTATCGCGTGACTTCAATTTTGATTCCCCAGGTGGCCTCTGCACTGTATCCACATTCACATTCTGTATCCATACGTTATACCGATACGTAGTCCACACCAAACCCTTTGCCTATACGACATGCGGTTCTCGGTAGTATTGTTTTGGCTGAGGTACGGTTGGATTTGTGATGTCTTGAGTGGTAGATTCTATACAACAAGTTTAAATGCGGTACCATTTATACCAAGCTTAACGTGGGTGGTCGCCGCAGCAACCATCGTAGTTTTCCAATAATCACGGCGAAAATTCTTAAGATTGTCACCTGGACCCGATAAACATACACCCAGCCATACTCTGCATCAAACGATGGGTGAGCAGATGCGTGCCGAAGAGCTCTCGCTCCGTGCGACGGTTCCTCCAGCACAAGTTCCCGGCTACAAACTTGAGCGATTGTTGGGACAAGGAGCGTTTGGTCAGGTTTGGGTAGGGACAAACCTTAACACCGGCCGAACGGTAGCTGTCAAGTTTTATCTGCACCGTGGTGGGGTGAATTGGTCGTTGCTTTCTCGCGAAGTTAAAAACTTGGTAAGCATGGCTGGTAATCGGCTGATTGTCCAGGTTTTGGAGGTTGGTTGGGACTCCGAGCCTCCGTACTATGTAATGGAGTACCTCGAAAACGGATCGCTTGACGAATTGATTCGCAAGCGTGGCCAAATTCCACTTGCTGAGGCCGTATCTCTTTTCGTCGACATTGCCCGGGGCTTAAATCATTCGCATGGCAAAGGAGTTTTGCACTGCGATCTCAAGCCCGCCAACGTCTTGTTGGACCCCGATCTGCATCCGAGGCTGGCCGACTTCGGACAGAGCCGGTTGACCGATGAACAGACGCCATCGCTCGGTACGTTGTTTTACATGGCTCCCGAACAAGCGGACTTGAATGCGTCGCCTGACGCACGCTGGGACGTTTACGCCCTCGGTGCGATTCTCTATTGCATGTTAGTGGGTACGCCTCCCTATAGGACTCCCGATACGGTTACAACGCTCGATACCGCAACCAGTTTGGAGGAGCGGCTAAAACGATATCGCGACACGATCTACAAATCCCATTTCCCACGAGCGCATTACCGAGTCCCTGGAATGGATCGATGGCTATCGGGAATGATTGATCGATGTTTGGCCAAGAGGCCGGAAGATCGTTTCGAAAACGTGCAGCAAGTCATCGAAGCCGTAGAACGTCGCAATTTGGCAAAGCTCAACTTGCCGCTCAAGCTATTAGGGATCGTTGGTCCCATTTTGCTATTGATCGTGATGGCCGTCTTCTTCTGGCGCGGGGTCGGTGTGGCGGAGCGAGAGTCCTCGGCCGAGCTCAAGGAGATGGTACTGCAAAATAACTTATTCGCGGCTCGTCTCGGTGCTCGAACGATGGAAAAGGAGATCGAATCTCTTTTTGAGTCAGTGGAGGAAGAAGCGGCCCAGGCAGAGCTTTTAAGTTTAATCCAAGGGTGCTTGGAGCAGGCGGGCCGCGAGTACATGTCCAAGCTAGAAAAGGATGCCTCCGAAAGGGAGCGTTCTCAACTCGGAGAGCTTGAACAACAGAATGCACTTGAGGTATATTTGGTGCAACGATTCGAGGTGCTGTCTAGGATATCGGGCGTCCGCTCGCAAACGCCTCGTTTCGACAGTTTGTTCCTGACCGATAATCGAGGGACCATGATTGCCTGGGCTAGTTCCGATGAGTTAGCAACAACAAAGGTAGGTTCCAATTTTGCCTATCGAGACTACTTCAACGGCCAGGCTGACGATGCAGATCGCGATGCTCCCAAATCGTCCTTTGAGCCAGTGATGCAGCCTCACTTGAGTGCGCCATTTCTCTCCACCACAACCAATCGTTGGAAGATCGCCGTATCCTCGCCTGTCTGGGGGGAAAAGTCGGCGAGCAATCAAACTGACGAAGCAACCTCACGAATCTTGGGCGTTTTAGTCTTAACGATCCAACTGGGAGATTTGGACCTGCTACCCAAGGATATGCCTCAAAGCTCAGGCCGATCCAAAGAGGAGCAAAACCGACTGGCAGTACTCGTCGATGGACATAAAGGGGCTAAGAATACGAACTCGGATGGAACTATCCTGCAACATATCGGTTTCCCAAAGATATCATGGAATAACGCGGTCCAGGCCGACAAAACGTTTCGTATCGCCCCCGAAGCCTTGGAGGATCTGAAACGAGGAGGGACAGATCGATATATCGACCCGCTCTCACAACACCCAGACTGCACAGAGTTCGGTGGTAATTGGATAGCCGCGATGGCGCCCGTCGAGATACCAAACAAATTCAAATCAGGCGACAAGACATCAGACTCCTCCAAGCTTTGGGTCTTGGTACAAGCTCGAGCGGATTCCGTGACTGCGCCTGTGGCGAGAATGGCGAGTCAAATGATTAGCGAGGGGGTCGTCGCGCTGCTAATTCTTGTGGTGCTAATCTTTTCGCTCTGGGCCATCGTAGTTTGGGGGTTGCGGTTACCAGAAAACTTCCGAGCCGCTGTTCGTTCGCAACCACTAACCAGCGATCGAACCAATGCGACCGAAGACGTTACGATTGATGCCAATCGATAGCAGTTTTCTTCAGTCTATCTCAGATGGATTTGTGCACGCTTCCGGTAGACGCTCGCAATCAGCGAGATGCTGACGATGGGTAGTGATTGCGAGCGATAGCTTTACAGTCAATTAGGACTTGTGCGTTTCAAGATGCGGGCATTCAAGATACTTCAGAACTGCTGAGTCCAAATGAATTGAGAGCGTTCAACTCATTGCTTCCAGAGTCGCCTAAGAAAGCTAGGACGACTGCTGGTGTACGGAACTGCCGTAGGCTGACTCTGTCCCTGAACGTAGGCGGGATTGCTTCTAATGGCAACAGTCTGCTCGGTAGTCGACTTCGATTCAAAGAAACCGTGCTGCGGTTGGAACTTTCGCGATATTGGATCACGAACGTTTTGAGCATTGCTGACGCAGCACAAGAGAGACAGACCAAGACACACGCCTAAGCTAAGCACCGATGTTTTCATCATCGTCTAATTCTCCGTAAGATGGTGAATGATACTCGCGTCAAACATCCGTGTCCGACGCGTACCGATTAGATTCAAAAGTGTGAGCTACGCCGCTCACACCACAGACACGGCTAAGGCATCACTCGTGCCGAAGAGTTTGAAAAAGTCAGATTTGTAAGAAACTCTTGCAAATGTCTGCGATTCGTATTGTTTTGTAATACGTAAATCCGAGGCTATACCGGATTGTCGCAGCCGGGTGTAAACTGCGGTTGACGCTTTATGGATTCGGTTTTACGGGGTGCTTTCCAGGTTTTGATGGTTGGCTAAACTGAATGGCGAAGAACCATATTTGCATTAGCCCACGTTAGCTATTTATGCCAACTTGATGCGCCGAAGTAATCCACCGTCAAACAGGTCCCGTCATCATGGCCATTAAATCCATTGCGCCAGAGTTGTTTCTGGGGGAATCGACTTTGGCGAAGTTATTGTTTCGTCGTCGCGACCTAATCCTCGTTGCGGTAAACTCTGCAGCTGAAAGACTCTATGGATTGCCGGCCAATCAATTAGTGGGGCGTTCCGTTCTCGAATTGAGCGAAACATCAAAGCTTACTGCCGAGGTTATTAACGGACTGAGAAGCGATCGCCCATCGGTCTCTGCTCGACATATTCACAAACGTTCCAACGGTACGACCTTTTTTGTAAATGTCGCATATGATTGCTTTGAATGGAACGGCGACACCTGGATTTGTTAGTATGTCCAAGATGCCACGGAGGCGGAACAAACCGAAAGACAACTACGAGAAAGTCACGAACGCTTTTTAGCGGTCGCGGATTATACCTACGACTGGGAATCTTGGATCAATGAGGTAGGAAAGGTGGTGTGGGTGAATCCGGCGGTGGAGCATCATACCGGATTCACCGTTGCTGATTGCTTGCAAATGAGCGACTATCCACTCCCCATTGTGACTCTTGAGGACCGAGCAACCATCCAACAAATTGTCCAAGAGGCTCTTAACGGTCGATCGGGTAACGACGTTGAGTTTCGGATTATGACAAAATCGAACACGATGAAATGGTTTGCCGTATCATGGCAACCCTTTCGTAATCGAAGCGGACAAAAGGCCGGCCTGCGAATGAGTATGCGAGATATCAGTGATCGCAAACAAATGGAGGAGGCGCTCCGTGCTCATTCTTGTGAACTAGAAGAATTGGCGAACGAGCGAGCATTGAAGATTGTTCAACTCGAACAGCGTCGACTGCACAATCAGAAACTCGCATCCTTGGGAGAGGTTTCTGCCTCAATCGCTCATGAAATCAATAATCCGTTGGCGGGTATTAAGAACGCAGTGTGGCTCGTACGTAAAGATTCCGATACTTCCGAATCATCAAAGGAATTACTGAAGTGTGTTGATGACGAATTAAATCGTATCGCAAAATTGCTTCAACAAATCAATCAACTCTGCCGTCCCGCTATGAGTTCCCCAAAAGCAATCAATATGCTTGCGTTGATTCAAGATATCATTCGAGGTGTTAAAGCAAACGAGGTGGCCAAATCGATCGAGGTCGATGTGAAGGATGTGATTGATCGACGCTGGATTCCAAAATGGCCGATAGTCGAAGTATGCGAATCCGAGATCAGACAGATTCTTTACAACTTGGTTGGTAACGCTTTCGAAGCTTCTTCGCAGGATACTCGTGTCTGCGTGCGAGTGACTGCGGTTAGCCCTTGTAGAATTGCGATTGAGGTTCAGGACTTCGGATGCGGAATTGCTAAGGCTGTTTTGCCAAACATTTTTGAGCCATTCTTTACCACGAAAGCGGATGAAAGGCATCCTGGTACAGGGCTAGGATTAGCCATCTCTAGAAGTCTTGCAGTTGCCATGGGGGGGACACTCGAGGTCGAAAGTCAGCATGGTGTTACGACCACGTTTCGATTGACTATACCTGTCCATACTTTTCCCACATCATCCTTTCTTGGGAATGAAGAACAAGTGCCTACATGAAACGAGTCTTAATCGCCGATGATGAGCCACTGTTTGCTAGGACCACTGTACAGTATTTGCGTTCACGCGGATTCGACGCTTGCTGTGTTGGAGATGGTTTGCAGGCCCTGGATGTCCTTAGGCGAGGGGAAACCGATGTCCTGATCGCAGACTTGGATATGCCAGGAAATCGGCAACTGGAACTGCTTCACGCATGGAGAACTCATTCGGCCCACATACCGTTCATTGTCGTAACGGGGCGTCCGACTATCCCGAGCGCCATTGAAGGTATCCGCCTTGGTATTCAAGACTACTTTCTAAAACCCCTCGATCTCGATGATTTGGTTCATTCTATTCAACGTACGCTTCCCATCGATAGCAATGGAGTGGAAAGTGGTTTTGCTGAGATTCTCGGTTCTAGTCAGGCCATTCAGAATCTCAAACAACTGGCGAGCAAAGTCGCTAATTCCAACGCGAGTGCTTTAGTTTGTGGTGAAAGTGGAACGGGCAAAGAGCTTTTGGCCAAGGGTATACACAAAAGCAGTCAACGCAAGGATGCTCCGTTTGTAACAATAGACTGCGCCTCGATTCCAGACTCATTGGTTGAATCCGTTCTGTTCGGGCACGTCAGAGGTGCATTTACGGGTGCGATTAGCGATCGGCCCGGTCAAGTTAGTATGGCCAATCATGGGACTCTTTTTCTTGATGAGATTGGCGAGTTGCCGATGCTCATTCAATCAAAACTTCTTCGTATGATTCAATTCGGTACTTATACGCCGGTAGGTGATCATCACGAAACAAAAGTCAACGTTCGAATTGTTGCGGCTACAAATCGGAATCTAAGAAAGGAAATTGAAAAGGGTAGCTTTCGCCTCGATCTATACTACCGTCTCGCTGTGCTTGAGATTGTTATCCCTCCACTTCGGGATAGGACAAGCGACATCCCTGAGTTGGCGGAGTCGTTTATACGACAAATTGCGATACGAGATCGAATGGAGACGAAAAAGCTGTCGCTCGCAGCACTTGAGTGCTTGATGAGCTATTCTTGGCCCGGCAACGTTCGGGAGCTAGTCAATACGATCGAACGCTGTATGTGTCTATGTACAGGACCGGTCATTCATTTCGATGATGTGCGTGGCGCTATAAATCAATACGCTGGAAATTCTTATGCTAATCAGCAGATCATTGGCGAT
>Ga0315899_10001211_pt1 | contig 29880 bp, 25 predicted proteins | sample LakEriMetagenome_2_FD_203518 | JGI IMG/M metagenome (GOLD analysis project Ga0315899, IMG submission 203518) | Freshwater fungal communities from buoy surface, Lake Erie, Ohio, United States - Buoy 4 MA112 | ecosystem: Environmental > Aquatic > Freshwater > Lake | place: USA: Lake Erie, Ohio... | reverse complement strand
GCGCTCCTCGAGGCGGTGAGCAGTCCGGTGATGTCGGCCTCCGGTACGCTGATGTACTCGCCGGGACAGCCGGCCACCACGGCCGTGCTGGTCGATGAGACGGGCACCGCCAAGCCGCTGCTCGAGGAGTCGCGCCAGTTCGGCAACCCGCGCTACTCCCCCGATGGCCAGCGGGTGGCGTTTGATATCGGCGGCCCGCAGGGGCGCGACATCTGGATCTTCGAGATCGCGTCAGCCACGCTCACCCGGCTCACTTCCGCCGGCAGCAACGTGCGGCCGGAATGGAGCCCCGACGGTCAGCGCGTGCTCTATCGGCAGGTCACGCCGCGCAAGGGGATCTGGTGGCAGCCCGCCAATGGCAGTGGCGCCCCGGAGCTGCTCGTGGAAGTGCCGGGCGGACCGAACGAAGGCCTCCTCTCCCCCGACGGGCGCACGCTCATGTATCGCACCGACGAGGGGACCGGTGACCAGCACGTCATCACCATGCCGATGGACAAGTCGGCGCCGCCCACGCCGCTGGTGACGACGGCCGTCAACTGGGCCCCCCGGTTCTCCCCAAACGGCCAGTGGATTGCCTACAGCTCCGACGAGTCGGGAACGGCGGAGATCTACGTACGCCCCTTCCCGGGAGCGGGCGGACGCATTCAGGTCTCGAACGGCGGCGGCAGCGAGCCGGTGTGGTCGCGCGACGGGCGCACGCTGTACTACCGGCAGGGGGATGCCCTGATGGCCGCGGCCGTGTCGGTCACACCGACCTTCGCGGTCCAGTCGCGTCGCCAGCTCTTCGCTGGCGCCTACGAAGCCTCGGGCCCCCACGCCAACTACGATGCGGCGCCCGACGGCAGGCACCTGCTCATGCTCAAGGCCAAGGACGATCGTGCACCGGTCGTCATGGTCATCAACTGGGCCGCCGAAGTGCGGGACCGGCTCAAGGCGCCGTGAGCCTCGGCATGGCCCGTGGCACTTCACGGGTGCGGGCGAGCAGGCGCGATGAGTGAGGCGTGCACCGCTGTCTCACGCGTGATCCGTCCATCCCATGGACAACGTCTCCGTGTGTGAACGGCGCAACCACGGCGGTCGGGTACTGGCGCAGGAGGTCACGCACATCCTCGATCAGGTGCTGGGGGGCGCCGAGCCGCTCTCCATTCTTGACCTGCAGGGCCTTGGCAAGTCGGCGTGGGCCGGAACCGATGCGGTCGCGCACGTGGACGCCGAGCGGTTCCTGAGCGAAATCAAGACCACCGCGAAGCTGCAGCACCCGCACATCCTGCCGCTGCTCGACAGCGGCGCCGCCGCGTACGGTGCGCGACACCATTCCGAGGCATGTGGAGCAGGCGCTTCTGGAGGCGCTTGCCAAGCTGCCGGCCGTGAGCAGCAACGGCGACGTGCTGGCCTTCGTGCGCCGTCGCTGTGCGCAGCCGGGCACTAACCAGGCGTCGTGCCGGGTCGCGACGGGCAGGATCCCGTGCCGTGCCCCGCCACGCTGCTGGTGCAGGACACAGGTGCCACGGTCGGAGACTGGGCAGCCGCACGCGCACCGCGCGACCCCTCGCAGGAGTTCATCCGGGACGTCCCCGCCTACCGGGCCTTCCTGGCGGGGCACCAACTGGCGGCCCGCCCGCTGCCCCCCACGCCCTTCCACCCGCGTCGGGCGCCGGAGTTACTTCCCCTAAAACCGTAAATACCGCTATCTTTCCGGATATGAAAACCAGCATCGACCTCCCCGACGAGCTCTACCGTCAGGTGAAGGCCAAAAGCGCGCTGGAGGGGAAGACGGTGCGCGAGGTGGCCACGTCCTTGTTCGCGGCGTACGCAGCGGGGGAGACAGCTCCCCGGGCCGATGACGACGCGCTGGCGCGGCGCTCCCGTTGGCTGCAGGCGTTCCAGCGCTTGGGCGAGACCATGGCGAGGGAGCACCCCGGCGGTGGGTTCGTCGACCAGCTGCAGCGCGATCGTCGCTGATGGTCACGCTGGACGCGTCGGTCTGGCTGGCCGCGGCATTTCCGGGGGAGCCCGCCCACGAGGTCGCCCTCGCGTTGCTTGGCCATGTCACGCGGGCAGGCATCCCGGTGAGCCAGCCCACGCTGTTCGTGGTCGAGGTCGCCGGGGCGGTACGACGGCGCACGGGGGCGGCGGCCGCGGCCGAAGCCGCCATCGAGCAGGTTGCGGGGCTTGATCTGGTGACCCTGCGAGCGCTCGATGGTGACGACGCGATGGGGGCGGCGGCGCTGGCTGGGCGGCTTGGCCTTCGTGGAGCGAACGCCGTCTATCTGGCGCATGCGATCACCGTGGGGACGGCGCTGGTCACGCTCGACGACGAACTCCTTGTGCGCGGGGCGGCGGTGGCCGACGTCTGGACGCCGGCCGCCTGGTTGGCGCGTCATTCGCCCTGACGCGCGCCAGCCCGTCGCACGCAGTGGCGGGGAACCCTCCCCTCAGGAACATTTGAGCCTGTGACCGACACGCAACGACGCCTCACCGCCGCCCTTGCCGACCGCTACCGCGTCGAGCGCGAGCTCGGCGCCGGCGGCATGGCCACCGTGTACCTCGCCCACGACCTGCGCCACGAGCGCGATGTGGCCATCAAGGTGCTGCACCCGGACCTCGGCGCCGCGCTGGGCGCCGAGCGGTTCCTGAGCGAGATCAAGACCACCGCGAAGCTGCAGCACCCGCACATCCTGCCGCTGCTGGATTCCGGCGCCGCCGACGGGCTGCTGTATTACGTGATGCCCTACGTGCGCGGCGAGACGCTGCGCGCGCGGCTCGAGCGGGACCGTCAGCTGTCCATTGCCGACGCGCTGCGCATCGCGCGCGAAGTGGCCGGCGCGCTCGATCACGCCCACAAGCAGGGCATCATCCACCGCGACATCAAGCCCGAGAACATCCTGCTGCAGGATGGCGCGGCGGTAGTGGCGGATTTCGGCATCGCGCTGGCGGTGCAGAGCGCGGGCACCCAGCGCCTCACCCAGACCGGCCTCAGCCTCGGCACGCCGCAGTACATGAGCCCGGAACAGGCCATGGGCGAGAAGACCATGGATGCGCGGACAGACGTCTACGCACTCGGTGCCGTGTTGTACGAGATGCTGACCGGCGAGGCGCCCTTTGCCGGGGCGTCGGTCCAGTCCATCGTGGCCAAGGTGCTCACGGAGAAGCCGGTGCCGCCGCGTACGGTGCGCGACACCATTCCGAGGCATGTGGAGCAGGCGGTGCTTGAGGCGCTCGCCAAGCTGCCGGCCGATCGGCCGGACAACGCGAAGCACTTCGCCGACATGCTCGGCGGCACCACGCCGGTCGTCACGACGGGCGCCATGGCGGCTCGCGTTGCACCGCCCGCCGGGCAACGCCGCGTTTCGATGGTGATCATGGCGGCGATTACCGGCCTGTGCCTCGTCGCCACGGCGTGGCTGTGGGGATCGCGCCCTGACCTGGCGAGCGCTGGGCCTCGCCTCCGACTCTCGATGGAGGTCTCCCCCAACCCGCAGGAGCAGCTCAACGGCCGACCGGTCATCGCGCCCGACGGCCATGCCGTGGCCTTCGCCGTGGCCGATACCGGCGGGCGCACCCTCCTGCGGGTGCGGCGTCTCGACTCGGCCGCCGCCATCACCATCGAAGGCACGGAGGGCGCGGTCGGACCGCTCTGGTCACCCGACAGTCGCTGGATCGCCTTCTTCGTGGGGCGCACGCTCTATCGCGTGAACGACGTCGGCGGACGACCAGAGCGCATTGCCGATGTCGGCGAGTTCCGCTTCAGCGGCGATTGGCTCACCGACGACCTCATTGTCGTCTCCGTGATCGACTCGGAATCCCTGCTGGCGGTTTCCATTGCCGATCGGCGTGTCCGCGAGTTCTACAAGGGAGAGTCCAACGTTGATATCGCCGACCGCATCTGGCATGTCGGAGACGGACGGCGGGCCATCGTGCGGCTGTTCTCCGCCAGCGACACGGTCGCCCCGTTCCGCTACGACCTGGTCGATGCCACGACAATTCCAGGCACGCGGATCCGTCGGTTGGAGACGCTCACGCGCATGGCCGACGGCCTGTCGACCGGCTACATGCCGCGGAACGGGCGCTACGTCCTCCAGCACGAAAACGACCTCTGGGTGAACGACTACGACCCGGAGACGATGGAGCTCACCGGTGAGCGCCGACCCCTGGTAACGGACGAGAACGTACTGGGGTGGGATGCGAGTGCGCAGGGGGACCTCGTGTTCACCGCCAATCGCGCCGGATCGGCCACCAGCATGGTCCTCCTTGACCGCAGCGGACAGCACGTGGGGCAAGTCGGCGCGACGCTCGACGGCATCCGGAGCGAGTACTACGGCCCGCGCTATTCCCCTGATGGTCGCTCGGTGGCTTACGAGTGGCACAATGGTCGCAACGCCGGCGATCTGTGGCGCATGGACTTGTCGACCATGCGGCCCATCCGGCAGACTCGGGACGAGTTGCACCACAATGCGTTCGTGGCGTGGACCGCTGATGGTCGCCAGCTGGTGTTCGAGTCCACCAGGGAGGGTAACGATCTGTTCGTGCGCGATGTGGACGGCGCCGTGGACCGTCGTGTGCCCCTCAGCATGGAGGTGGGCTTCCCCTCCGACTGGAGTCCCGATGGGGGCACCATCCTGTTCGGTGACCGTGGCAACGGCGGCGATGTGTATGCGGCCACGCCGCGCGGCGACTCGTTGCGCAAGGTGCTCGCAACCGAGGCGTCGGAGATGCAGGCGGTCTTCTCCCCGGACGGGAAGTGGATTGCCTACGCATCCGATGAGCAGAATCAACGCTTCGAGATCTTCCTGCGCCGGTGGCCGGTGACCGATGAGAAATGGCTGGTCAGCAACGGCGGTGGCGATGCCCCGCGGTGGCGCGGGGATGGCAAGGAGCTGTTTTTCCTGCGCCGCGATGCCGGCGGCAAGATGACCCGCCTGATGTCCGTCGATGTCACGCTGGCTGCCGCAGCACCGCAGATCGGCACGGAACGCATGCTCTTCCGGCGCCCCCTTCGCGTGCTGAGCAACAACCTCCGCGCCGGTGTCAATTACGATGTGCGGCGTGACGGGCAGCAGTTCGTGGTCATCATGACCGACGGTGCCCTGCGTCCCACCCCCCCCACGCTCGACCTGTATCTCAATTGGCGGGATCACGTAGTGTCGAACGGATCGAAGCAGTGACGACCGCGCTCGCCCGCCTCACCGCCGCCCTTGCCGACCGCTACCGCGTGGAGCGCGAGCTCGGCGCCGGCGGCATGGCCACCGTGTTCCTCGCCCACGACCTGCGCCACGAGCGCGATGTGGCCATCAAGGTGCTGCACCCGGACCTCGGCGCCGCGCTGGGCGCCGAGCGGTTCCTGAGCGAAATCAAGACCACCGCGAAGCTGCAGCACCCGCACATCCTGCCGCTGCTCGACAGCGGCGCGGCCGACGGGCTGCTGTACTACGTCATGCCCTACGTGCGCGGCGAAACGCTGCGCGCGCGGCTCGAGCGCGAAACGCAGCTGCCGATTGCCGACGCGGTGCGCATCGCCACCGAGGTGGCCGAGGCGCTGCAGGCGGCGCATGCCCTCGGCATCGTGCACCGCGACATCAAGCCCGAGAACATCCTGCTGCAGGACGGGCATGCGCTGGTGGCCGACTTCGGCATCGCGCTGGCCGTGCAACAGGCCGGTGGGCAGCGCATCACGCAGACGGGGCTGTCGCTGGGCACCCCCGCCTATATGAGCCCCGAGCAGGCTGGCGCCGAGAAGGCGCTGGATGGGCGCAGCGACCAGTACGCGCTGGCGGCGGTGCTCTACGAGATGCTCGCCGGCGCGCCCCCCTTTACCGGCCCCTCGGTGGCGGCGGTAATGGCGCGGCTCATGATCGAGCGTCCCAGGCCGGTGCATGAGCAGCGGGCATCGGTGCCGCCCGCCCTCTCCGCGGCGGTGGGCCGCGCGCTCGAGAAGCTCCCGGCCGACCGGTTTGCCAGCTGCGCCGAGTTCGCGCGGGCGCTGGGCGACGCCCACACCGTGCGGGGTGAAGCGGTTCGCGCACCGGTGAGGGCTCGCCGCCGGTGGCGGGCAGTCGCGGGTATCGCCGCCGCCGCCGTGCTGGCCGCCGGCGCGTGGTGGATGGGGCGCCACGGCCCCCGCGATGACGGGACCCGAGTGCCGGTGCAGGGGGCTTTGCTCGTCCCACCCCGCCTGAGCTTCGCCCGTTCGCTCGGCGACCGCGCCCTCGGTATCACCGACGATGGGCGCGAGGTGATCTACACCGCCCGCACCGGGAACGACGACCCCGTCTCGCGCCTCTACATCCAGCGCATCGACGAAGACAGCGCGACCCTCATCCCCGGTACGGAAGACCTGACCGCGCCCACTCCGTCCCCCGATGGCCGGTGGCTGGCGGCCAACAATCCCAGCGGCCGGCTGGTGGTCATCCCGCTGCGGGGAGGCGCCGCCGACCTGCGCCCCCTCGTGGACGGGACCTTCAACTTCGTGGCCTGGTCCGACGACGGTACCCTGGTGCTCTCGCGCGGCGATTTCCTCACCGTCGAACGGCTCGACCCCGCCACGCGCACCCTCACCACGCTGGTCAAGGTCCCCGACCCCGGCGTCTGGGTGCAGGCGGTGCTGGCCGGCGGGCGCCGCGCGCTGGTCGTACGCGGCGGCAACTCGGCCAAGACCGGAACGTTGGCAGTGCTCGACCTGGCCAGCGGGGCCATGACCACGGTGCTCGACGCGCAGGTGGCGGCCGCGCGCATTACCGCCGGCTTTCTCGCCCTACAGCTGGCCGGTGGCGACGTGCAGCTGGTGCCGTTCGACGAGCAGCGCGGTACGGTGACCGGGGCGCCGGTCACCGTGGCGCGCGGGGTCTTTCAGGTGGGCGGCAACGGCTCCACGCAGCTGGCAGCGGCGCGGCGGTATCCGCTGGTGGTGTATGGCGGCCGAGACCTGACCCGCCTGGTGCTGGTGGACACCGAGGGGGGCGCCACGCCGGTGACCTCCCGCTCCGGCGAATGGCATCGGCCCACCTTCTCCCCCGACGGCCGTCGTCTGCTGGCCGACCTCTCCGGCGAAGACGGTCGAAACGTGTGGGCCATTGACGTGGCGAGCGGGGTCCCTACCCGTGTCACCACCGCCCGCAACGGCCACGACGCCATCTGGGCCCCCGACGGACGGAGCTTCGTGTTCCTGTCCGACGAGTCGGGGCCGCTGGGCCTGCGTCGCGGCACCCTCGACGCCGCTGCGCGCCCCGAGTCGCTGTACACCGGTCCCCTCGCCGGGGCGCCCACCGGCTGGCACCCGGAAAGCGGCGATCTTCTCGTGTCGGCCGTCCCCGCCGGGCGCAGCAACATGGACGTGCTGCGGATCGGCGCGGCGGGGCGCGGCCCCGCCTCCATCCTGTACGGCGAGGCCGCCTCGGACGAGATCTCCGGCGCCATCTCCCCGGACGGGCATTGGTTGGCCTATGCGTCCGATGTCGGCGGTCGCTCGCGCGTCTACGTTCGCCCGGCCGATGGCGCCGGGCCCGCCGTGACCGTCACACCCAATGGCGGTAGCGAGCCACTCTGGTCGCGCGACGGCCGTACGCTGTACTTCCGCATGATCGACGGACGCGGCGAGCGCATGGGTATCGCGCGGGTCGAGCCCGGGGCAGCGCTGCGCATCACTGAGGCGACCACGCGCTTTCCGATCGATCGCTACTCCCCTGCCACCCCACACACGAACTTCGACGTGGCCCCCGACGGCAGCCGCTTCGTGTTCGTCGAAGCCGGCGAGATCAGCCGGATCGTGCTGGTGCACGAGCTGGAAGCGCTGTACCGCCAGCGCCAGGCGGCGCGGTGAGCGCGGCGTCGGTACGTCGCGCGGCGGGTCACCTGTCGCTCCTCGCGCGCTGCCCTGACCTCGCGGGCGCCGAACTCGTTGCCGAGGGGTTGGCCGATCTCCAGGCACGTCGCGAGAGTGACGCGGCGCATGAGGGATTCCGTTCGACGACGTTCCCTCGCCTCCCCTCCGCCACCCTCGGGCCCATGCTGGACATCACCTTCGATCCGGCGCGCATCGATGTCGAGGCCGCCCATCGGTTCTTGCGCACTTCGTACTGGGCGCAGGACATCCCGCTCGACGTGCTGCGCCGCGCCATCGCGCATTCGCTGTGCGTGGCCGCCTTCGACCACGGCGCGCAGGTCGGCTTCGCCCGCCTCGTCACCGACCGGGCCACCTTCGCCTATCTCGCCGACGTCTACGTCCTCCCCGACTATCGGGGGCAGGGGGTGTCGCGGCAGCTGCTGGCCGCGCTCCTCGGGCACCCCGAGGTGCAGGGGCTGCGTCGTCTGCTGCTCGTCACCCGCGATGCCCACGGACTCTACGAACGGTTCGGGTTCACGCCCCTCGCCGCGCCGGCACGCTTCATGGAGCGGCACGACCCCGCGGTGTATCGGGCGGCGGCGCCGTCGGCGGTCGCATGACCACCCCCGCACGTCGGCGGTGGCCGGTGGCCACGCGAGACGCGATCACCGGAATCGGGGCCCTCGGCGTGCTGAGTCTGGTGCACTGGGCACGTGCGCACCGCGTGGGTGGGCCGCCGATCGTGCAGGGGCTGATGGGCGTCCTCCCCAATGCGGCCGCTGCGGTGGCCATTCCATTCGTGCTGCTCGCCTGGTGGGAGAACGAACGCCGCCCGACCTCGGCGGCGCGGCGGCGCGCCCTGGCGTGGCTCACAGGCCTGTCGGGGGTGGGACTCGTGCTCTGGGAGTTCGGGCAACGGTCCAGTCGGGCGCTGTTCTTCGACCCCGGCGACATCGTTGCCACGCTGGTTGGGCTGGCGGTGGTGTGGGTGGTGAACGCCGCGATCACGGCCGGCGCCGCGTCTCCCGACTGACTTCCGATGGGCCAGATGCCGCCCGGGGTCGGCAGCAGCCCTCAGGGGATCGGCCGCTCGAACCACTCCACGGTCGCCTTCGGTCCGGCCGAATCGGTACGCACACGCCACGTGACGCGCAGGTCCGGGAACCCGGGGCGCCTGAGCGTCTGGGTGTTGGCGTAGTCGATCACCTGCCGGTACGGCGGGGCTTTGGTCACGTCCACGCGCCAGACTTCCACCTGCTCCATCGTCCCGCCCGGGACCGCCCGTTCGCTGCGGCGGTCCGACTGGTAGGACACCGTGCTGGTCGAGAGATCATGCACGATCTGGATCCGCGGGCCGTTGGGGGAGGGCGCTCGCGGCGCGTCCGATGTTCGCAACGCGAGGCGCGGCGCCGGACGCGGGGTCGGGGACGCGGGAACCACAGGCAGCGTGAAGGTGGACACGCCAATGGTGCCCCCCTGCGCCACGTGCACGGTGTTGGTGGCGGGGAGCGGGTTGGGCCAGTTGGACGGCCAGTCGCTGGAGGCGATGGTCACGCGCAGCCGGTGCCCCTTCCGGAACCGGTACGACACGTTCTGCAGCGTGACCCGGTACCGGGCGGCCACCCCTGGCGTGATGGCGCTGGTGGGGGCCACGCGCCATTCGCCCGGGGTGCGCGGATTCACATTGGACTCGCGGTGCGCGGAGTTGATCCATCCGCGCGTCACCAGCGCCGAGCGTCCGTCGGGGAACACGTCGCTGAGCTTGATCGAAAAGTCGGTGTTCGTGGCCGTGGACGTGGCCAGGAAGCTGATCTCGGGCATCCCCGTGGATTCCACGTCGGCGCTCAGCGGATCGGTGGTGAAGGTCAGCGACTCCCCCTCGTCCGCCCGCTGGTCGGGGAGCACGAGGTACTCGTCGTACTGCGCGTTGAACCAGGTGCCGTAGGGGCCCGCGGCGCTCCCCACCCAGGGGCGATAGACGAAGCGCCGTGAGGAGGTGTCCCGCGGCGGTGCCGTGGCGAGGGTCCCGTCGCCGCCCAACTGGAACGTGGTGGGCACCGTCCGCGCGATGGGCCAGGTGTCCTCGGTGCGCCACATGTTCTGCCGCATCACGAACAGCGTGACCGGCGGCTCGCGGGTGATGCCGGTGTCGATCCCGCGCAGGAACTGGTCGAACCACACGAGCGCGGTGCGCGGAAAATCGATGGTGTGGGCGGGACCGCCCCCGCCGTGGGTCCACGGGCCCACGATGAGCTGCTGCGGAATCCCCTTGGCCTTGAGGACCTGGTAGGTGAGGTACGCCTCGTCATGATTGCGGGCGTGATCGAAGTAGTTGCCCACCTGCAGCGTGGGGACCTCGTAGGTGGCGTACTTGCTCCGCAGGTCCTTCTCCTCCCAGTAGGCATCGTACTGGTCGTGCGTCCACTGCGGCGTGTAATACCCCTCCCACTTGTTGTCGCGGATCCGCTGGCGCCACCGTTCGAGGTCGAGCACCGGCTGGCCGTCCGCACCGGGATAGACCGGGCCGCGCAGCATCGTGGACAACATGTTCCCGCCGCCGTGCCAGACGTACGGATGGTTGGAGCGCACGCCCCCCGGGAAGAAATGATCGCCGAAGAAGTTGGCGTACGAACTGTTGACGGCGACGGCGGCGAGATGCGGCGGCCGCAGGGCGGCAATGCGCGTGGCGTTGATGGCGCCGTAGGAGATCCCCCAGAGCCCCACCTTGCCAGTGGACCATGGCTGCGCGGCCGCCCATTCCACCACATCGTAGCCGTCGCGAAACGAGATCGCATCGAAGTAGTCGGCCATGATGCCGCCGGAACTGCCGGTGCCGCGCCCCTCCGCCAGCACCGTCACGTAGCCGCGCTCGGCGAAGTAGGTCATGACGGTGCGCCCGTACGGCTCGTAGCGCACCACGACCGGGTAGCGCCCCGGCGCGCGGGGGCGAACGATGGTGGCCCCCAGCCGTGTCCCGTCGCGCATGGGGATAAGCACCTCATGGTCGATGGTGACCTCGTGGGTCGCGGGCGCAGGGGGGAGCGGCACCGGGGCCGACTGGGCGGCAGCAGGGGGCGCCCACGACAGTAGTTGGGCAAGCACGGCCGTGACGCCTGCGGCGATGCGCAGGCACGGCTCCAGCGGAGCGAGACGGAGCATGGTCAGGTGGGCACCGAGGGGGATCAGCGGGGGCAGACGCAGGGCCGCGGCCGATGGCTCAAAGCTACCGCGCCGGCGCGGGCGCCGGGCGGTCCATCGCCCCCGTTCCCCTGGCTTTCACGAACGCATAATTTCCCGGTTCACCCGGCGCGGCCTTCAGTCGCGCCGTCTGTTTTTTCCCACCGGGGCGCCCGCCAGCAGTGGCCGTCCCAGCCTGGGCCGCATATCCATGCACGTACCGTCCGGGGCCGACCGCCCGCACCGCGACTTCCTCAACATCGCCGACTTCTCCCCGGCGGACACCTTCGCGCTGCTCGCCCTCGCTGAACGCATGCGTGTGGGCGCCTACGCCGACAAGCCGCTCGCCGGCAAGGCGTTGGCCATGCTGTTCATGAAGTCATCCACCCGCACGCGCATGTCGTTCGAGGTGGGCGCCATTCAACTGGGCGGCACCGCGCACTTCCTGTCGCCGCGCGACGTGCAGATCGGCCGCGGCGAACCCATTGGCGACACGGCTCGCGTGCTCTCCCGCTACGTGCACGGCATCATGATCCGCACCTTCGCGCATCAGGATGTCATCGAGCTGGCGCAGTACGCCGACATTCCGGTCATCAACGGCCTCACCGACCTGTCGCACCCCTGCCAGATCCTCGCCGACGTGCTCACGGTGCAGCAGCATCTCGGCGACATCCGCGGCAAGACGGTCGCCTGGATCGGCGACGGCAACAACATGGCCAACTCCTGGATCGAGGCCGCCGCGCACCTGGGCTTTGCCCTGCGCCTCGCCTGCCCCGCGGGGTATGACCCCGACGAGCAGTTCCTGGCCCACGCCGCGTCGCAGGGGGCCAACGTGCAGCTGCTGCGCGACCCGCGCGAGGCGGTCGCCAACGCCGATGTCGTGACCACCGATGTGTGGGCCTCCATGGGGCAGGAGGAGGAACAGGCCAAGCGGGCGCTGGCGTTCGCCCTGTATCAGGTGGACGGTGACCTCATGGCCCGCGCCCGGAGTCACGCGATCTTCCTGCACTGTTTGCCGGCGCACCGCGGCGAGGAAGTGACCGCCGACGTGATCGACGGCCCCCAGAGCGTGGTGTGGGACGAGGCCGAAAATCGTCTGCACATCCAGAAGGCCATCATGGCCGCGCTCATGGGCCACGTTCCCCTCTGAACCTTCGTCCCTTCCCTATGCCCAGCGCTGCCGGTCAGCCCGCCCCCGACTTCACCCTCCCCACCGACTCCGGTGAGCCGCTCACGCTCTCCTCGCTGCGCGGCCAGTGGGTGGTACTGTATGCCTACCCCAAGGACGACACCTCCGGCTGTACCACCGAGGCGTGCGAGTTTCGCGATCTCTTCCCGAAATTCAGGAAGGGCAAGCACCAGGCCGTCGTGCTCGGCATCAGCCCCGATTCCGTCAAGAGCCACCAGAAGTTCAAGGCCAAGTACGAACTGCCCTTCACACTGCTCGCCGACGAGGACAAGGTCGCGCTGCAGGCCTATGGCATCTGGAAGGAAAAGAGCATGTACGGACGCACATACATGGGCGTCGAGCGCACCACCTTCGTCATCAACCCCGAGGGCGTCATTGCCCACGTGTTCGAGAAGGTGAAGCCCGCCGGCCACGCCGAAGCGGTCATGGCCGTCATCGGCTGATCCGCGGCACGAGGGCTGCCGCAATGGCTGGCACGCGACTGCCAGAGCGGGCATCTTTCCGGGGTGCGGCCAATCACGGCCGCACCCCGCTTCTTTCCTGCCCATGACTGCCATCGATTCCGGCGCGCTCAAGCGCACGCCGCTCCACGATATTCACGTTGCCCTCGGCGCCAAGATCGTGCCCTTCGCCGGCTACGAAATGCCGGTGCAGTACCCCACCGGCATCACCGTGGAACACAAGGCCGTGCGCGAAGCCTGCGGCATGTTCGACGTGTCGCACATGGGCGAGGTGCTCGTGAAGGGGCCCGACGCCATCCGCTTCGTGAACAGCGTCACCAGCAACGATGTGGCCGCGCTGGCCGTGGGGCAGGTGCAGTACAGCACGCTGCTGCGCGCCAACGGCACCATTGTCGATGACCTGCTCGTGTACCGCTTTGCCGACCATCTCATGCTGGTCATCAACGCCAGCAATCGCGACAAGGATCTGGCGCATCTGCGCGCGCATTTGGCGGGCTTCGACTGCACGCTCACCGACATCAGCGACGACACCGCGCTGCTGGCGGTGCAGGGGCCGCAGGCGCCGGCCATCGTGGCGTCGCTGGCGAACGTGTCACTGGATGGCATCAAGTACTACTGGTTCACCGAAGGCCAGATCGCGGGCGTGCCGGCCATCATTTCGCGCACCGGCTACACGGGCGAACTGGGCTTCGAGCTGTACGTCGACCAGGCGCAGGCGGCGCACGTGTGGAGCGCCATCATGGCGGCCGGCGCGGTGACCCCCGCAGGACTCGGCTGCCGCGACTCGCTGCGGCTGGAAGCGGGCATGGCGCTCTACGGCAACGAACTCGACGACCACACCACGCCGCTGGATGCGGGGCTCAACTGGCTCGTCAAACTCGCCAAGAGCGAGCCGTTCCTTGGCAAGGACGTGCTCGTGCGCCAGCATCAGGACGGCACCGACCGCAAGCTGGTGGGCTTCACCTTCGACGAGCGCGCCATTCCGCGTCACGGCTACGGCGTGTACTACGGCGGCGTGCGGGTGGGCGAGGTGTGCAGCGGCACCATGAGCCCCACCCTCGGCATTCCGGTCGGTACCTGCTACCTCCCCACCGCCGCGGCGGTGGAGGGCACCACCTTCGACGTGGAGATTCGTGGCAAGATGATTCCCGCTCGCGTGGTGACGCTCCCGTTCTACAAGCGCCCGGGGAAGGCGTGAGCACACGCGCACGCCCCACGGGGCGGCGCGCCGGCGGTGACGACGGCAGCGCGCCGGTGGTCGCCATTCTCATGACCGACGTGGAGCCGGCGGTACGGCTCAACGCCGCGCTCGAAGCGCTGGGTATGGCCACGGTCACCATCTCCCCCATGGACGACGTGCGCGGCGACCTGCGCCGGGTACGCCCCGCCGTGCTGGTGCTCACCGGCGCGCTGCTGGATACGGCCACCGTGGCACTGGTGCGGCAACTGCTCTGGGACAACGTGGCGGTGATCGGCTTCACCGACGTGAGCGACCCGCAGCTGCTGGAGCGGCTGCGTGACATCGGCTACGCCGAAACGTGGCCCAAGCCGGTCCCGCTCGACGACGTGGTGGACAGCATTCGCCGCCGTCTCGAGCGGCTGCGTCTCGCCAGCGAGACGGGGCTGGTGGGCGAATCGGCGGCCATTCGCGAAGTGCTGGTGAAGATCGAGCAGATTGCGCCGGTCACCAGCACGGTGCTCATCGAAGGGGAAAGCGGCACGGGCAAGGAGCTCGTGGCGCGTGCGGTGCACCGGCTCAGTCCTCGGCGCGGCAAACCGTTCATTGCCGTGAACGTGGGCGCGTTGCCCGAGACGCTGCTGGAGAGCGAACTCTTCGGCCACGAGAAGGGCGCGTTTACCGGTGCCGCCGAGCGACGGCTGGGGCGCTTCGAACTGGCCGATACGGGCACCCTGTTTCTCGACGAGATCGGCGAGATCCCCTCGGCCACCCAGGTGAAGCTGTTGCGCGTGCTCGAGGAGCGCGAAGTCACACGGGTGGGCAGCGGCCAGAGCATTCCGGTGGACGTGCGGGTGGTGGCCGCCACCAACCGACCGTTGCGGGAGCACGTGGAGGACGGCGGCTTCCGCGCCGACCTGTTCTACCGCCTGAACGTGCTGAGTGTGTACCTGCCGCCGCTGCGCGAGCGGCGGGAGGACATTCCGTTGCTGGTGCGCACGTTCGTGACCGAGTTCAGCGCGCTGCACGATCGCGAGTTCCATGGCATTTCGGGCGAGGCGCTCGAACTGCTCGTGGAGTATCCGTGGCCCGGCAATGTGCGGGAGCTGCGCAACCTGGTGGAGAGCATGGTGGTGCTGGCGCACGGGCGCGAAATCGGCGCCGATGACATTCCGCGCGCCATTCGGGAGCGTGGCGGGCGTCGCCTGCTGCCCGTGCCGGTTGGTCCGCTGGTGCAGGGCAGTGAGCGGGCGCAGGGGCGCGAGCTCGAGTTCATCGTGCGGTCGCTGGTGGAGCTCAAGCTGCAGGTCGAAGAGCTGCGTCGTCGCATCGATCTGGAGCAGCGGCCGGTGGCGCCTGCCGGGTGGGTGCAGGAGGCACATCCGGCAGTACCAATGGCCGGGCTCACGGAGATCATGCCAGGCCACGGTTACGGCCTCGTGCGCGGCATTGAACCGCGTGACGCAACGCCCCCGGCGACGGTCATCACGCTGGGTCCGGGGATGACGATGGCGGAAATCGAGCGGGTCGCCATCAAGGCGGCGCTGCGGGACACGGGCGGAAATCGCCGCAAGGCGGCGGATCTGCTGGGGATTGGCGAGCGCACCCTGTACCGGAAATTGCGCGAGTATGAGGGGGAGGAGGGTCTCGAGGGGTTCCTCCCCGAAGATGAAGCTTGAGGTGGGGCGGGTTACCTTCATGCGGGACAAGACGTTGGACGCGCTTGAACCTTGCCGGAAACCGATCCTGGCCACATATTGGCCCCATTGAAAGCCGGACCCTTCCTACCGGTCTGCCCTTGCACCGGAGCCTGATCTGTCCATTCCCGTCAACATCGGCATGAGCACCCCGTCGGCGGCCCCCGGTGCCATCGCCGGCAGTGTGCTGCCGCTCCGTCGCGCCGAGGAGCTCATTGCGACCCTGCCGGGGGTCATTTCGGTGCGAATTGTGCCGGGCGAGTCGGGGGCCGTGGAGGAGATCCACGTGCTCACCACCGACCAGGTTCCGCCCAAGAACACGGTGCGCAACATCGAGAGCGCGCTGATGGCGCAGCTGGGGTTGCGGGTGAACCACCGGAAGGTTTCGGTGGCGACCACGCTCGATGCGCCGCGGGCCATGGACACGGCGCCTGAGTCCTCGGCGGTTGCGGGATTGAGTGCCATCGCCGGCGGGGCGCCGGCGGCGGGCACCCCGTCCGCGCCCATGCCGTTCGTAGCTGGAGGCACCCCCTCCGGCGGGTCGGCTGCCGCGGGTGCACCGGCGGCGACGCCGGATGTCGTCCCCGCCGAGTTCACGTCTGGTACCTTTGGGCGCGCTCGATCGTCCCTAGGGGTGGCGACGGCTCCCGACCTGTCGGCTGGCCGTCGGCTGCTGATTTTCGAGGATGTCGAGGTGCGGCGTTCGCGTTCGCGCGGGGTACTGTGCCGCGTGACGTTGTCGCGAGACGGGCAGGAGTATTTCGGTGAGGCCGAGGGGCAGGAATCGGAGCGATCGCGCATCGAGTTGGCGGCGCGGGCGACGTTGCTGGCCATCGGTACAGCCATGAAGTCCACGGTGGGGGGCGAGCGGAGCCTGTCGCTGGAGGGCGCCAAGCTCATCGAGGCCTTCGATCGTGAGTTCGTGTTCGTGAGCGTATCGGCGCGTATCGGTCGCGAGCCGGTCTGTCTCACGGGTAGCTGCGAGATCCGGGAGAGCGCGGAAACGAGTGCGGTGTTGAGCGTACTCGACGCGACCAACCGGTGGGTGCACCTCGATCGGTAGAGCGCGGACGCACGCGTCCATACACATCACCCTTATTCGTCATCGACACGACGACATCCCTAACGTCCCCGTCAGCCGTCTAGAGCGGAGCTGAGCGGGCAGGCCAAGCAGTAGGAGCGGAGCCAACCTAGATCGAGCACGTGGGGTCCCGAGCGGGGCACACGTGACTGACCCGAAGGGAGGTGACGTTCGATGGAATTCATGGCCCAGCTCGTGAATGCACTTTGGTCGATGCTGCACGCTGACCTCAAGATTTGGGGTTGACCTGAGTTGAGAAGGTTGACGGGGCGTCTCTAAAACCATGTCCATGAAGACAAGCGTAGTCGCGTACGTTTATGCGATCGTTGCCGCTGCTGCGGCAGCGCTTGTCGGCTTGTATTGGTACCAACCAAGTGTCGAGCTCAAGCTGCTCGTAGGCTCCGCTTGGTTGACTGCGGTTTCAATACTCGGCAGTGCGCTCAGTTATCGAGTACGTGGCAGTACTTTCGGTGCGGTTTCGTTTATTCCATTCCTGACCGCGTTCGTGCTCTACCCGTCTTGGGCCACGGTCGCCATGGTCGGAGCCGGTTGGCTCATTGCTGAGTTCTTCCGGCCAAAGATGGCGCTCAAGCGAGCGTTCAACGTTGGACAGATTGTCTTTGCAGGTTGCGTATCTATTGCCGTCTATGGCGCTCTGGGTGGGAAGGCACTACAGGTTGATCCAACGTTCCGTGCCCTACCTCACGTCGTTGCGGTCGTTGCCTTCCTGCTGCTGAACACCCTCGCTGTCGCAGCAGCCGTCGGACTTGCGGAAGGCAAGAGCATCATCAGGCTTTGGTACGAAGGCAACGTCGCGGGGGTGCTTTACGACGTTGTCGCAGTGTTCGTCGTTTACGGATTTGCGCGCGCTTACGTGGATTGGGGCGGTTGGGGAGTGTTAACTCTCTGTGCCTTGATCATCGGACTCCGGCTCACCTACCAGTCCAAGCACCAGTTAGAGACCACAAATAAGGAATTGCTCGAACTGTTCGTGCAGACCGTCGAATTTAGGGATCCGTACACCTCCGGTCACTCACAGCGAGTTCGACGATTCTCCCGGATCATCGCCGAGGTGATCGGTCTTCCAGCCAAAGAGATCGAAAAGGTCTCTAAAGCTGCGCTGCTCCATGACGTCGGAAAGATCCATGAAGTCTTCGCTCCGATCTTGATGAAGCCTGGAAGGCTCACCCCGGAGGAGCGTGCCATCATGGAGCTGCACCCTGTAAAGAGCGCAGAACTGGTTGCGAAGATCTCCGAGCTACAGGACATCGTACCCGCAGTTCGTCACCATCATGAGAACTGGGACGGAACGGGGTACCCTGACCGGCTGAAAGGACGGGAAATACCTTTGGCCTCGCGGATCATCATGTTCGCCGACACCATCGATGCCATGACAACCGACCGCCCGTACAGAAAGGCATTGGGTGAGACTGAGGTGCGTGCAGAGCTGGCAAAGTTTCGGGGGACACAATTTGATCCGGATATCTGTGACGCGCTGCTTCAGTCGCCTGATTTCAACCGCCTCTTTGACTATTCGGATTCCGGAAAGATTCTCTCCCTAACGCAAATGATGGAGTCGATTCGAAAGAAGGTCCGAACGCCTGCCGTAGCCTAGGAAGAGGCAAGCTTATTCGCAATCAGAGTCAGTGCGCGCGATAGAGGACCCCGTTCTCGTCGCGCGTTCTTCGTATAGTCATCGATCATTTCGGCGGCGTGTAGCTTGTACCCACGTCGGTGCATGGCTTCCGCGAGAACCGCCGTAAGAAAGTCAGAAGTAGCGAATCGGCAGGTCCGCCGATGACGCTGGATTGCTACTTCCAAGAGCGCATCGTTGGGTTCCCAGTCTTTTTTCAAGAGCTCGCACCCTAGTTCAAGTGCAATCACGTAGGCAGAGGCTTTCACCGCAGGAAGCTTCGGCTGACCAGCTTTGGCGATTTCGAGGTAGCGGCGCGCTGATGATTGATCTTTCTCGTCGATTGCGCATCGGCAGAAGTGACCAATGACGAAGCACGTGGAAATCGGGTCGTTCTCCTCCGCGACGATCTCGGCAAGCTTCTTGTTCCAGAACAGAACGCGAGACCGATCGCCTCGCTCTAGCTCGATCTGAGCGATTTGCCACGCGGAATACAGTCCTAGACGCCGAGCGCCAAGTTGCTCTGCCATCTCGAAGTGCTTCGAGAAGAGCGAAGTCGCCTTTTCCCAGTCTCCACAGAGTCTGAAGGCGAACGCAGCTCTGCTGAGGTCTTCTGCAACCGTAGTGGAGGACGGCCTGCGTTCGCAACGATCGACAATCTCTCGCGCAACGGCTACTGCGGTAGATAGTTCACCGAAGATGGCGTGATACAAAATCCTAAGGCGCAAAGAAGCGTCCGGGTATTCGCTTCCTTGTAACTCCGATTGAAGCGCAGAATAGCAGATCGCTGCGGTGTTGCTGTCGCAGGTGTTTGCGGTGATGGTTAGGCCAACCTCTGCTGCTCGTATGCGGGTCGCTAGAGGCAGACGCGCTTGATTCGCAACGTCGCTGGAAAACCTAGCCAGTTCCTCCCGATCGATCGATGGGTCTGCACGAAGTGCGGAGGCCGCAATAGCGATTAGTTCTTCGATATCAGGAACGCTGTGCTTACGAATATCTGTAGGCATCTCAATCGTCCCGAGATAGCTGCTTACTGCGCTGCGGTATGCTCCTGCTTGAGTGTCTAGACGTCGCTGCAGAATCACAAAGCGTCGATCATCGAACAGGCGCGGTGTTGTAAAGAGGAGGGTGTTTATCGCGCGCTTTACGCCAATAGGCCGACCTCCTTCGATGAGAGACTCGTCGTATTTGGAGATAAACTGGTGGAGTACTTCCGGTCTTCCGCTGAACTCCACATGCATCAGCGCCTCATGTAATGTCACGGAATCGCCAGTACGCAGGTACTCTGCCTCCAATTTCTCGCCAATTGATGCTCGTAGTGCGGCCTCGATTAGAGGGGACATTCGACGGAGTGCTGCCTGCTTGACGAGACTGTGGGTTACGACAAGGCCAGCGTTACTCGTTGACAGACAGCCGGATAGCTCTAGCTGATCTAGCGAAAGAACTAGTTCGTGAACGGGGTACTCAAGCACTACCCTAATGCGCTCAAGGGAAGCAAACGCACCGAGTAGACTGATCGCGTTGAGTGCTTGTTGAGCGTGTGCATGTAACCGGTCGATGCGTTGATCGATAAGCGCATTCAGCGAGGGGGGGATCCCATCTGCGTTCCCGGTGGCGGCCCAGTGTTCAAGCAACGCTCGAAACATCAACGGATTCCCCTCGCACCCGCGGATGATCCACCGCTCCACATCCTCCGGCACCGACACGCCATGCTCGTCCGCCGCGCCGCGCACCAGCGACACGAGCGCGTCTTCCGTCAACGGCAGCAGGCGACGGTAGGTGAGCGGCGTCGGCAGGCGCGCCGGTCGCTCTTCGCGAATCGTCGCGAAACGCGAGGTCAGCACGATGTATACCCGCATCTCGTTCACGCGCTGGATCACGTCCGCCAGCACCTCCCACGACGCGTCATCCAGCCAGTTCACATCCTCGGCCAGCAGGAAGATCGGACGCTCCTCCGACACCGCCGCAAAGAGATCCACGACCGCGTGACGAATCGACTGCGCCCGCATGGTGCGAATCGCCAGCTCCACCCGCTCCGTCACCGACAGCGCGTCGTGTGACACGGGGTCGGCCTCCGCCGCCTCCGCCGCCTCCTCCGCTCCCACGGCCATGGGGTTGGGCCCCAGCAGCTTGCGCAGCACCGTGAGGCTCTCCGGCGCACAACCGGCGGCCCCGGGGGCACTCAACAGGTCGGGCAGCGCTTCGATCAGCGCCCCCAACGGACGCGTCGTAATGCTCTCCCGACACTCCATCACCACCTCACGGTACCCCTCCACCTGGGCCACCTTGAGGAGCTCCAGCATCAGCCGAGTCTTGCCCATGCCCGGCGGACCATGCAGCAGCACGGCGCTGCCGTCGTGCCAGCGCGCGCGGCGCAGCGACATCGTGTGTTCGCTCAACTCCACGTCACGGCCATGGAAATGCTTGTCCGTCACCAGCGCCACCGCGCGCCGACGCGTGGGCGCCTCCACGAAGCGCCGCCGCAGCAGGGTCGCCGGCAGGCGAATATCGCCGGCGGCCGGGCCCAGCTCCTGCAGATACCGGTCCAGGATGGCCACGGCTTCCGCCTTCGACCCCGACAGCGCCGCACACTCCGCCAGCGCCAGCGTCGCGTCCTCGTTGAGCGGATCCAGCTGCAGCAGCCACGCCGCCACCATCTGCGTCCCCTTCCAGTCGGCGCGCTCCCGGCGCTGACGCAGGACGTCCACCAGTACCCGACGCATCGCTCCGTGCAGCGTCTCGCGCGTCACGTCGAGCCACTCCTGCAGCAGCGCCGTCGGTGGCGTTACACCGGGCAGAAAGCTGCCATACGGTTCCGTGCCGCGCGTGATATCGCGATCGAAGTGGTCGGCGCTTGGCGCCAGCGCGAAGTTCCGCCGGACTTGCGTGGGGTCGAGGTGCACCACATCCCCACGCAGCGCCGTGCGCACCCCCATCGTGCGCAGCTTGTACAACGCCTGCCGCAAGTTCCCGCGCTGGCGTGACTCCTCCTGATCGGGCCAGAACTCCTGCACCAGCGTGTCGCGCGCCACCGCCATGCCGGGGGTGTACGCCATGCGCAACACCAGCAGGAACAGCAGGGCGTTGTGCATCCCCAGCACCTGCTCACCCAGCAGCACACGCGACGCTCCCAAGGTCTGCAGCTGAATGGAAACGGCGTGCAGGGCGTCCTCGTCGGTATCGGGCACGGCGCTCGCGATGTCCGTCAGGTCCGGCAGGGTGGAAGACAGTGGCATGGTTCCGGCTCGGCGGCCGACGACAGAGACAGGATGCAGCACGGTGGGACGAGCCGCAACTTCGAGCGGTGCTGTCAGCGCTGCGTCATCTGGAATGGTCGCGTGGGCAGCCCCGGCCTCATCGCCAATGACGTGTCAGAACGCGAGCGCGAGGCGCGCGTGCCAGCCGTGAAGCGCGATCCGCCAAGACACGACGGGCGGCACTCGCCAGGAGTGCCGCCCGCGTAACAGTCGCCCGTACCGTGTCATGCCGACCGCGCGGCGGATACCGCGCGGCGGATACCGCGCGGCGGATACCGCGCGGCGGATACCGCGCGGCGGTGCCGCTCCTTACGGCAGTTCGATGAGCGACTCGGTGGGAATGCCATCGGCCTCGGCCTGGAAATTCACCACCAAGCGGTGCCGCAGCACACTCCTGGCCACGCTCTTCACATCAGCAATGTCGGGCATCGCGCGGCCGTCCATCGCGGCACGCGCCTTGGCACCCAGCACCAGGTACTGTGAGGCACGCGGCCCCGCTCCCCAACTCACGTACTTCTTCACCTTCGCCGTGGCCTCCGGCGCATCGGGGCGCGTGCTGCGCACGAGCGCCACCGCATAGCTCACCAGGCTTGGCGGCGCCGGCAGCCGCCGCACGAGACGCTGCAGCCGCAGCAGTTCCTCGCCGCCCAGCACCGGTGTGATCGTGCCCTGGCTATCGCCCGTGGTGGCGCGCACGATCTGCTCCTCTTCCTCGCGCGTCGGATAGCCGATGTTCAGCTCGAACATGAAGCGGTCGAGCTGCGCTTCCGGCAGCGGATACGTGCCTTCCTGCTCCACCGGGTTCTGCGTGGCGAGCACGAAGAAGGGGCGCGGCAGCTCATAGGTGCGCCCCGCCACCGTAACGGTACGCTCCTGCATGGCCTGCAGCAGCGCCGCCTGCGTCTTTGGCGGGGCACGATTGATTTCGTCGGCCAGCACCATATTGCCGAACACCGGACCGGGCGCAAAACGGAACGCCCGCTTCCCCGTGCCCGGCTCCTCCTCCATCAGCTCGGTGCCGGTGATGTCACTCGGCATGAGATCGGGGGTGAACTGCACGCGCGAGAAGCTGAGGTCGAGCGCCTGCGCCACCGTTTGCACCAGCAGCGTCTTGGCGAGCCCGGGCACGCCCACAAGCACCGCGTGACCGCCGGCGAGCAAGGCGGTCACGAGGTCATCCACCACGTGCGACTGGCCAACGATCCGTTGAGCGATCTGTGCCGTCAGCTGCCGGCGCGCCTGGGCGAGCCGGTCGAGTAACTGCAGATCCTGGCTGTCCGGCGCGGCGGTCTCGGAGGTCGAGGTCACGGGGGTGGGGTGGAGGGTCGCGTGGCCACTGTCGCAAACAGTAACGGACGCCGCGGGGCGTCCGTTGTGGTGACCGGGAATCTAGCCGCGCGGCCGCGGATGTGCGGCACGCCGTTCAGCGCAGGGCGAATTCCACCTGCTGTCGTACCGGATAGTTCTCGCTGTGCAGCTGCGCCACCAGGGTGTAGCGCCCGGACCCCGGCGCCCGCCACCGTTCGTCGTACACCGTGCGGTCGCGGGCGTCGAGCAGCCGGTTCTGCATCCCCTGCGTGAACAGGCGCCCTTCGCTCCAGCGCCACACTTCGCGTCCCGTGCTGTCGAGCACCGCAAAGTCGTGCGTGCGCCCGTCGGGGAAAGTGAGCTCCACCCGCTTGGGCGACTCGTTCGCCACTTCGATCGCGAAGCGAACCGTCCCGTTGGCCGTATCCACCATGACGTGGGAGATCACTCCCTGGTCGGCGCCGGCCTTGGGACGCGCGCTGGCCAGCGGGCTCGGGGTGCGGGGACCGCACGCAAAGACGAGTCCGGCAGCAGCCAGCAGTGGAACGGTGATGCGTGAAAGCATCAGGGAACGGGGCGAAATGTCGGGGGAGCGATGCCACAATGCCAATCCGTAGATCCTGCATACGGTTGGACGATTGAGCATCACATTTCGATACTGCGCCACGTTATTAACTACCCTTCAGACTGTCAAGAGTGAATTGACACCCCGGTGACCCGCTAAGTGACGGTGGGTATTGGCCTTCGGAGCGGTCTTCCGATCTTCGGTGTTCGTGCGGTTTCGGTCAAAAGGTTCGCTTGCGAAAAATTTCACAAGCGTCTAGGTTCCGCCGGCGAATGGCAGACAGCCCCGAAAAGCCAACGCGTGAATCCAGGCCAGCGGACGGCGACGTGTCGCCCTGGGCGTTGGCGGGGTTGGGCACGCAGTTCTTTGGCGCCATCCTGCTCTTCGTCTGGATCGGCGGGTGGCTCGATCGCCGGTTCGACAGTACGCCACTCTTTCTGCTGGGCGGTGTGCTGCTGGGAGGAGGTGGCAGCTTCTATATGAGCTATCGGCGACTTACCGCGCCGAAACGCTCGGACTCACGGGACAACGACTCGCCGACAACATGACGCAACACGCCATGCCGCCGGCCGCCGCTGTACCCATGAGGATGGGCCGGGCACTGCTCGGGTTCACGGCCGCACAGGGCACGATCATCGTCGTCGCCATGCTGGTGATGCAGCGGCTCATCTGGACCGATGCGGCGGCGGCCAGTGCGGTGCGGGCGAGCGCGTGGCTGGCGTTCGCCGTACAGAGTTTCACGTTCGTCGTCGCGCGGCTGGTGGCGCGCGAGCAGGTCATTGCAGGGTGGGGGCTGGGCGTGCTGCTGCGCTTTGCCTCGCTCCTCTTCTGGGCGTTTCTCGGCATCAAGGCGCTGGGGCTCGTGTCGGGGCCGGCGCTCATCTCCCTCGTGGTGTTCTACTTCGTCTCGACCCTGGTCGAGCCGCTCTTCCTGAACTGAACTCTCCGGATGCAGCACATGCTCCGTTCGTTGTCGCGTGTCATTCGTGTCTTCACGCTCGCTGCGGCAACCGTCGCGGCGGCGCCGCTCGTGGCGGGCGCGCAGGAGCATGGCGCCGAGGCCGCCGCGCATTCCGCCGCCCCGGCGGGTGAGAAGCCGGTGGATTTCATCACGCCGCACATCACCGACAGTCGCCATCTCGAGATTCCCGCACTCAATTCGCATCTCGCGGCGGAAGTCGAGCTGCCGCAGTGGGAGCCGATCCACATTGGCGGCATGGCCATCGATCTCTCGCCCACCAAGCACGTGGTCTTCATGCTGCTGGCGGCGGTCATCGTCTCGCTCCTGCTCATCGTGGCGGGCAACACCTCGCGGAAGCAGCACGCCACCAAGGGCCGCTCCAGCGGCTTTGCCGGCGCGATCGAAGCCATGGCGCTCTATCTCCGCAATGAGGTGGTGCTGCCGAACGTGGGGCACCATGGCGACGGCTTCGTGCCCTTCGCCCTCACGCTCTTCTTCTTCATCCTCGTCTGCAACCTGCTCGGCATGCTGCCGTGGGGGGCAACGGCGACCGGCAACATCGCGGTGACGGCGATGCTCGCCATCATCACCGCCGTCGTCGTGGAAGTGGCCGGTGTCCGCGCCAATGGACTCGGATACCTCAACACGATCTTCTACTGGAACAAGGATCTGCCGCTCGTCATGCGCGTCCTCATGTTCTTCGTCATGACGCCGGTCGAAATCGTGGGCAAGCTGTCCAAGCCGTTCGCCCTGACGATCCGTCTGTTCGCCAACATGACGGCCGGCCATATCGTGTTGCTTGCCCTCATCGGCATCATCTTCACGTTCAAGAGCTGGGCGCTGGCACCGGTCCCGGTGCTCATGGCCACTGCCATCAGCATGCTCGAACTCTTCGTCGCGTTCCTGCAGGCCTTCATCTTCACGCTGCTCGCCTCGGTCTTCATCGGGCAGATTCGCGAAGCGCACCACTAACCGCGGCGGCGAGTTCCGCGTTTGTCGCATTGAGTTTCTCCAACGTCCCACGCCCTACTCCCGGGCCGAGGATCGTGTAGCCGGTCGAGCGACCGGTGAACTCCGCTGAGCCTCCGGGTTCGTTGGCGGAAAACGCGGACCTGAGTGTCCGTCGGGAGCGCAGCAACCACAGACTTTCTTCTTGGAGTCATACGATGGAAATCATGGGTTTCCTCCAGGCCGCCGCTCCGGTGGTGCAGGATCCGAAGGGTCTCGCGATGATCGGCGCCGGCATCGCCGCCGGCGGCGCGGTCATCGGTGCCGGCATGGGCATCGGCCGCATCGGTGGGTCGGCCGTGGAAGGCATGGCGCGTCAGCCCGAAGCCGCTGGCAAGATCCAGACGGCCGCCCTCATCCTGGCCGCCCTCGTCGAAGGCGCCGCGCTGTTCGGCGTCGTCGTGGGCTTCCTGATTCAGGGCAAGATCACGTTCTGATGTGTCCGCGTGCGGGGCGTCCTCCCGGGCGCCCCGCCGCACTCTCTCTCTTCGTGGACTCTTCCATGTTCGCTCTTTCTGCCCGCCGCGTCGGTGCACTTGCCGCCGCCCTGATGATCTCCGCCACGCCGGCGCTGGCGTCCGAGTCCGCCGAGGGCGGCCCGCCGAATCTGCTCGATCCGAACGTGGGCGTGATGGCGTGGACGCTCATCATCTTCGTGCTGTTGCTGTTCGTGTTGTCCAAGTTCGCCTTCAAGCCGCTCTTCGCCGCCGTCGAGGCGCGCGAAAAGGCACTCGAAGACGCGATCGAGGGCGCGAAGCGTGACCGTGCCGCCACGGAAGACGCGCTGGCCCAGCAGCGCGCGCAGCTCGAGGCCGCCCGCAGCGAGGCGCAGCAGATCATCGCCGACAGCCGGGCCACCGCCGAGAAGATGCGTGCCGACCTGCTCGCCCAGACGAAGCAGCAGCAGGAAGAGATGATCGAGCAGGCCCGTCGCACCATCGAGGGCGAAAAGGCGGCGGCCATCGCCGACCTGCGCAAGGAAGCCGTGGATCTCGCCATCGCCGGCGCCTCGCGCGTCATCGAGCAGAACCTCGACTCCGCCGGCAACCGCAAGATCGTCGAGAGCTTCCTGGCCTCGCTCGATCAGCAGGCGGCCCGCTGATGCCCGCCGGCGTACAGGGCGAGTCGGTTGCCCGCAACTACGCCGAGGCGCTGCTGACGCTGGCGCGCACGGCCGAGGATCCGGCGGGGTGGGGCATCATGCTGCGGCAGGTCGCCACGGCCATGACCACCGACATCACCCTGTCGCGCTTCCTCGAGTCCCCGCGCATTGCCGCCGACGCCAAGTCGGCGCTGCTCAGCAAGGCCCTCGGCGATCGGGTGCCCCGGCATTTCCTCCGCTTCCTGCAGCAACTCGTACGCAACCGGCGGCAGATGCTCGTGCCCGTCATTGCCGATGAGTACGACACGCTGCTCGATGCGTCCCAGGGCATCGTGCACGCCAGGGTCACGCTCGCGCGCCCGGCCGGTGACGACGAAACGGCCATGATCGGTCAGCGGCTCTCGAAGGTGGTCGGGCGCACGGTGGTTCCCCACGTGACCGTCGATCCCACCATTCTCGGTGGTGTGGTCGTTCGCATGGGCGACACCGTCATGGACGGCTCGGTGAGCCGCAGGCTGGCCACGCTGCGCGCACGCATGGGTACCGGGCGCCGCTGAGCGGCGCTCGGCAGCCTCCATTATCGCCGCCCCCGGAAACGCTGATGAGTGGTTATGTCGATGTCCGTCACGTGCCGAAACCGTGGGGGCACGAAACGATCTGGGCTCATACCGACCGCTACGTCGGCAAGATCCTCCACATCAAGGCAGGCCACGCGCTCTCCGTGCAGTACCATGAGCGCAAGGACGAAACCGTCTACCTGCTGCAGGGCGAGATGAAGTACTGGGTGCAGCGTCCGGGCGAGCCGGAGCTGCAGGATCAGGCCCTCGTGGCCGGACAGTCGTTTCACATCACGCCGGGCACCATCCACTACATGGAAGCGGTCACCGATTGTGACGTGCTCGAGGCCAGTACGCCCGAGCTCGACGACGTGGTGCGCATCAAGGATCGCTACGGCCGGGAAGGTACCAGCGCCCCCTGAGGCGCAAACCGCTGGGGGCCCCGAACGCGGGGCGCCAAGGCGTGCAAAGTCGATACGGCGCTACCCTTCCCCCGGGGTGTCGCCGTTCTGCATTTTGGGGCATTGCCACCGCACTGCCCCACGCTGAAGGCCGCGCACGGCGACGCGCGGCGCCGACTCCCTCCCCCAGACTGCCGTCATGAAAGTGATCATCCCGCTCGCCGGCAAAGGCACGCGACTGCGGCCGCACACGCACGTCGTACCCAAGCCCATGCTCAAGGTGGCCGGCCGCCCCGTCATGAGCTACGTGATGGACGACGTGATGCAGCTCGGCAATGTCGAACAGGTGGTGTACATCACCGGGCACCTCAAGGAAAAGGTCGAGGCCTTTGCCGCCGCCGCCTACGACGTGCCGTCGGTGTTCATCGAGCAGGATGTGCAGGACGGCACCGCCGGCGCGGTCGCGCGCGCGAGGGCGCTCATCGATGCGCCGGTGCTCATCATCTTCGTCGATACCATCTTCGACGCCGATCTCAGCCTGCTCAAGGATTGCACCGACGACGGGATCATCTGGACCAAGGAAGTCGAGGATTATCAGCGCTTCGGCGTCGTGGTGACCGATGCGAATGGGCACATGACCCGCATCGTCGAGAAGCCGAAAGAGCCCATCAGCAAGCGTGCCAACATCGGCCTCTACTACATCCGCAACTGGCAACTCCTGCTCGAAGGCATCGCCCACGTCCTCACCACGCCGCCCAACAAGGGGGAGTGGTACCTCACCGACGCCTTCCAGTACATGATCGACCAGGGCGCGAAGCTCCGCGTGGTCGATGTGGACGGATGGTACGATGCCGGACAGCTCGAAACGTTTCTGGATACGAACCGCGTCATGCTCGAAAAGGGACGCGCCCGTCGTCCCGCCGCGCTGGGCGAGGGCGCCACGATTGTGGAACCCGTGTACATCGAGGAGGGCTGCACGATCGAACACGCGACCGTCGGCCCCAACGTCTCGCTCGGCAAGGGCAGCGTCGTGCGCCAAAGCACGGTGCGCGACACCGTGGCCGGTGATCAGGTCACCATCACCAACGCGTCCCTCCACGACTGCTTCCTGGGCGATCATGTCCGGGTGGAGGGCGTGGCCGGAAGCCTCAGCATCGGTGATCACTCGGAGATCCGGGGCGAAGGATGAGCGAATCGCGCACTCCCCTCTCGCGGCGTGACCTCCTGGCCGGTGCCGCGGCGGCAGCCGCTGCCGCCGTCACGGCCACCCCGGCGCAGCTGCTTGCCAGTACCGATGCATGGCGCGCCGACCTCGTACCACCGTCCCCCGCCGGAAACGGCACGATGCTCGGGATCCCCTTCGAGAAGCACGACAGGGTGCGCGTGGCCATCGTGGGCACCGGGTTGCGCGGGCGCAGCGTGCTCGGGGAACTGCTCGCGATTGACGGCGTGGAGATCACGGCGGTGGCCGACATCGTCGCCGAGAAGGCGCAGATGGCCGTCGCCCTGTGCACGAAGGCCGGCCGGCCGGCGCCGGCGGTGTTCACCAACGGGGAGCGTGACTTCGAGCGGCTCGTGCAGCGGGCCGATATCGATTTCGTCTACACCGCGACGCCGTGGCCGTGGCACACGCCGGTCATGCGCGCCGCTCTGCTGGCCGGCAAGCACTGCGGCAGCGAAGTGCCCATTGCGCTCACCACCGAACAGGCCTGGGAGCTGGTCGAGCTGTCCGAAAAGACGCGGCGGCATTGCCTCATGATGGAGAACTGCTGCTACGGGGAGAGCGAACTCACCGTGCTGCGCATGGTGCGCGAAGGGGTCTTCGGCACGTTGCTGCACGCCGAGGCGGCGTACAATCACGACCTGCGCGACATCCTCTTCGAGAATCGGGACGAGGGGTTGTGGCGGCGTCAGCCGCACACCGAACGCGACACCAATCTCTATCCCACGCACGGGCTCGGTCCCGTGGCGCAGTACCTGGGCATTCACCGCGGTGACCGGTTCGAGTACGTGGTCTCCATGTCGTCGCCGGAAGCGGGGCTGACCGAATGGCGCGAGCAGCATGAGCCCCGCGACAGCCCCAAGTGGCGGGAGTCGTACAAGACGGGCGACGTGAACACCTCGCTCATCAAGACGGCCAAGGGACGGACCATCCTGCTGCAGCACAACGTGACGAGCCCGCGCCCCTACTCACGCCTCAACAACCTGCAGGGCTCCAAGGCCGCCTTCAACGACTATCCCCCGCGTCTGTACATCGACGGCCAGCCCGGTGGCCATCGCTGGACCCCCTTTGCCGAGTTCCGTCAGAAGTACCAGCATCCGCTCTGGGCCGCAGTGGGGGAACTTGCGCGCAAGAACGGTGGGCACGGCGGCATGGACTTCATCATGGCCTATCGGCTGGTGCAGTGCATGCGCGAAGGGGTGGCGCCGGATTTCGACGTGTACGATGCCGCGGCGTGGAGTGTGCCGTATGCCGTCTGCGAACAG
>Ga0315899_10001209_pt1 | contig 29910 bp, 22 predicted proteins | sample LakEriMetagenome_2_FD_203518 | JGI IMG/M metagenome (GOLD analysis project Ga0315899, IMG submission 203518) | Freshwater fungal communities from buoy surface, Lake Erie, Ohio, United States - Buoy 4 MA112 | ecosystem: Environmental > Aquatic > Freshwater > Lake | place: USA: Lake Erie, Ohio... | reverse complement strand
CACCGGTTGTTTTATAAGTCCGGCGATAGAGGCAAGTCCACCATCGAACAGTTACGTTTCCCAATGACTCAGAGAGACTCAGTGATAATGCAAAGTGAACTTCAAGGACGTATTCGGGAACGTATCCACATTCTCGATGGTGCCATGGGTACCATGATCCAGAAGCTCAATTTGGATGAAGCTGCTGTTCGCGGAACGCGATTTGTGGATCACCACAAGGACTTGGTGCGTTTCAGTGATCTGCTTTGTATTACGCGTCCGGATGACATCAGTGACATCCATTATGCGTACCTCGAAGCGGGGGCTGATATCGTTGAGACCAATTCGTTTGGTTCATCTCCGATTGGGATGGGTGAATTGGATTTGCCTTTGGAGTTGGTACGTGAATTGAATTATGCTGCGGTTGATTGCGCGAGGAAGGCAGTTGATCGAATTCGCAAAATCGATCCTTCGCGTCCCCGATATGTAGCAGGAAGTATTGGTCCGACCACCAAGCAGCTTGCGATTAGCACAAAGGTTGAGGATGCAGCGAATCGAGACGTTGACTTCCTAGAGATGGTTGCAAGTTACAAAGTGCAAGTGGCTCACCTAGTAGAAGCTGGAGCGGACTTGCTGCTTCCTGAGACCGCGATCGATACATTGAACCTGAAGTCCTGTTTGTATGCGATCAGCGAGTATTTTGCTGAGACAGGTCGGCGCATCCCGGTGATGATCAGCGCCACGTTCGGTGAGGGTGGTCGAACGTTTGTCAGCGCGCAGACTGTCGAAGCGTTTTGGAATTCGATCAGCCATTTCCCGATGCTCAGTGTTGGTATGAACTGTGCGATGGGACCGGACATAATGCGTCCGCACCTAGAAGAACTTGCGCGCGTCAGCGATGCGGCGATCTCTTGCCATCCAAACGCGGGGTTACCGAATTCGTTCGGCGAGTATGACTTGACTCCATCTCGAATGGCTGACTACATCGAGGACTTTGCTCGCAATGGATGGTTGAATATTGTTGGTGGATGTTGCGGATCGAATCCGCATCACATCCGTGCAATTGCCGATCGTGTTCGCGGAATTCAGGCAAGGGGAGAAGTCGAGCCGATTATTTGGACCCGGCTCAGTGGCCAAGAAGCCACGACGTTGCGTCCCGAGACTCAGTTCACCATGGTCGGTGAGCGCACGAACGTGACAGGTTCGCGAGCTTTTGCGAATTTGATTCGGAACGACAAATATGAAGAGGCCGTTGAAGTTGCGAGGCAGCAAGTTCAGAACGGAGCGACGATTATCGACATCAACATGGACGATGCGTTGCTGGATGGAGCGGAAGCTATGACACGCTATTTGCGGCTGATCGCCGGTGATAGTATTGCCGCGTCGGTACCGGTCATGATCGACTCCTCGAAATGGGAAGTCCTCTTAGCGGGGTTGCAGAACGTTCAAGGGAAAGCCATCGTCAATAGCATCAGCTTGAAGGATGGCGAAGACGAGTTCTTAAAGCGAGCTGGGATCATCAGGCGTTACGGTGCTGCGGTGGTTGTCATGGCCTTTGACGAGCAAGGTCAAGCGACGGAGACGCTTGAGAAAGCCCGTATCTGCAAGCGAGCTTACAAGTTGCTCACGGAGCAAGTGAAGTTCCCGCCGCAGGATATTATCTTCGATCCGAACATTTTGACCGTAGCAACGGGAATTGAAGAGCACGACAACTATGCCGTGAATTTCATTGAAGCTTGTAAGTTGATTAAGCAAGAGTGTCCTGGAGTGAGAATCTCAGGTGGTGTTAGCAATATCAGTTTCTCATTCCGAGGAAATGATGTTGTTAGAGAAGCGATGCATTCTGCTTTCTTGTATCATGCGATCCAAGCCGGAATGGACATGGGGATCGTCAATGCAGGTCAGCTTGCGGTCTACGAAGACATCCCCAAGGATATGCTTGAGCGTGTCGAAGACGTTCTACTGAATCGCAGGTCGGACGCGACAGAGAGAATGCTTGCGTTCGCAGAAACCGTCAAAGGATCTGGAACGAAGAAAGCCAGTGGAGAGAATCTTGAATGGCGTGAAAAGCCCGTCCGCGAGCGACTTAAGCACGCGCTGATTCATGGCATTGATAAGTTCATCGAAACCGATACGGAAGAGGCTAGAGTTGGTTGCAAGCGATGTTTAGAAGTAATCGAAGGGCCATTGATGTCCGCGATGAGTGTCGTTGGCGATTTGTTTGGGGCAGGGAAAATGTTCTTGCCACAAGTCGTCAAAAGTGCGCGTGTAATGAAGAAGGCTGTTGGATACTTGCAACCTTTCATGGAGAAAGAAAAGGAAGAGGCTGGGCTTGAAGGTCAAGCGTTCCGCGGAAAGGTGTTGATGGCGACGGTCAAGGGGGACGTTCACGACATCGGTAAGAACATTGTTGGTGTGGTGCTGGGTTGCAACAACTACCAAGTGATCGACCTAGGAGTGATGTGCTCGTGCGAGAAGATTCTCGATGAAGCTCGCAAGCATGGTGTTGATGTTATCGGGCTTTCGGGGTTGATTACACCGAGTCTTGATGAGATGACCCACGTCGCGAAAGAGATGCAGCGAACGGGAATGAAGATACCTTTGCTCATCGGTGGCGCAACGACATCTGCGAAACATACCGCAGTGAAGATTGCACCTTATTATCATGAACCGGTTGTTCATGTGCTTGATGCATCACGTTGCGTCGGTGTCGTAGAGTCTCTGTGTAGCGACGAATCAAAACCGAAGTACGTAAGCGACAATTTGCAGTTGCAGGAAGAGCTTCGCTCAAGCTACGAGGCAAGGCAAGCGAAGCTTGTTCCGTACGCTCAAGCGAAAGAGAAAGCGTTTGCGACTGAGTGGACATCCGTTCGGATCGACACGCCGAGCTTTTTAGGGGCAAAGGTACTTCGGGAATACTCGCTTGAAAAAATTGCAAAGTACATCGATTGGTCCCCATTCTTTATGGCTTGGGAACTCAGAGGGAAATACCCGAAGATCTTCAGTGACCCCGTCGTTGGAGAGGAAGCCAAGAAGTTGTTTGATGATGCGAACAAGATGCTTTTTGATTGCATCGCAACGCGATCATTGAAGGCGAATGCGGTGTATGGGTTTTGGCCTGCAGCATCTATCGGTGATGATGTGGTGCTCTTTACCGATGAGTCCCGCAGCACCGAACTGACACGCTTCCATTTCTTGAGACAGCAATGGGAACGCAAGGGCCAGAACGACTTCCGTAGTTTGGCCGATTACATTGCACCTCTGGAGTCAAAGCGAAAAGATTATCTCGGTGCCTTTGTCGTCACTACAGGGATTGGCGCTGATGAGTTAGCCAAGGCGCACGAAGCGAAGCACGATGATTACTCAGCGATTATGATCAAGGCAATCGCCGATCGTCTTGCAGAAGCTTTTGCAGAGCTGTTACATGAGCAAGCTCGTTTGGATTGGGGATACGGGATCGAGGAGCGATTGACTAACGAAGAGTTGATCGATGAGAAGTACCGTGGCATTCGACCCGCCCCCGGATATCCAGCTTGCCCGGATCATACCGAAAAGCGAATTCTATTTGACTTGCTCGACGCCAAAGAGCAAATTGGAGTATCGTTGACCGAGTCTTTTGCGATGTGGCCAGCGGCAAGCGTCAGTGGGTTCTACTTTGGGCATCCACAATCGCGGTATTTCGCTGTCGATCGGCTTACGAAAGATCAGGTAGAAGATTATGCCAAGCGAAAGGGGGAGCCGCTGGCACAAATCGAACGCTGGCTCGCCCCGAACCTTGGGTATGAACCATCATGACAGCCCTTGCGATAGCAATGATTTTTTTCATTGCTGCTTTGGTAGTCTTTGCAATTGACTTGATGATCCCTACTGGTGGCGTGCTGATCGCCGTCACTGGTTTGCTTGCATGCGTTGCGGTCTTTTTTGCGTTCAAGCATTCGCCGACAAGCGGATGGTGGATGCTGATCGCTTCGCTGGCCATGATTCCGCTGATGCTCATGGTGTTGATCTACATTTGGCCGAAGACACCATTTGGTCGAAGGATCATAGCGACACCGAATCGAGCTGATTCGTTTACTTGGTCCGACTCAGCCTTGGTTTCGGATCCGAAGAAGCTCATCGGGGCTTTTGGGACGAGCGAAACGGAGTTTTTACCGCATGGGATGGTGAAGATTGGTGAGCAGGTTTACGAGGCGATCAGTGCGGCTGGGCCGATTGAACCTGGCACGCCCGTGCGAGTCGCCAAGCTTGACGTGGGGCGATTGGTTGTTGTTCCGTGGCAACATCGCAACGAATCAGATTCGCCGATGTCGGCAACCTCGAACTTGGATCGTTCGAGCCAAGAGTTGGGACTTGACTCGCTCGACTAGCGTTCAGAGTTGAGTATCGAGAAGGATCGCGGGGATCGTTACTTCTTGGATTCGGCTTTGTCCGATCCTTTTTCAGTAGGAAAGCCGGCTTTGACCAGTTCGTCATATCCGGGTTTGAGAGGGCGGACGTCATAGCCGTACTTCTTTAGTATTTTCGCAGCTCGGAGCGAACGATACCCAACGGCACAGTGGGTGTAGATGATCTTCTCTTTCGAGAGTTTTTCGGCGACTTGTTCCTCAGTGATTTTTTCTTGAAGTTCACGCCAAGGCAGGAGGACTGCTCCTTGGACATGCCCTGCGTTCCATTCGACCAGATCGCGGACATCAACGATTACCGCTTTCTTTTCCTCGACCCGTTCGCGAACGGTGGCCAGGGAATCTTTAGTGTGCTCTTTTGGTTCTAGGTTTCTGTCGTCGGCTTGGGCCGTAGCGAGCAAGATTCCGAGGGTGCTGACAGCGAGGCAAGCGACAGACAAGATTGTGGTACGGTTCATTATCGGTGGTTCCTGATTGGAGTCGAGTGAATGGAGGCAAGTGAATCTGGCGGGTGTATCGGTGCTGACTGATAGGATTGTATCTTCGAATCGAGTAGCCGACGACTGTTTTATACTTCGGAACATTCCGAAGTGTCAATACTGCTTTTTCGGTCGTGTTGGAGAAACATGCAATGGCACGAGCGGAGGGTGATTAGAGTCCGGGATTTCCGAAGCTAGGCAACAGGATTTTCGCTTGAGAGTTGTGCGTCCGCGGCTTCGAGGAGAAGGTCAACTTTTTGGTCGAGAAATGAGTTTGCCGAATTCGCCGGGATGGTAGTAGGGCCGTTGGCGGCTGTAAGTGGGGCGGTTGAGTCTAGTCGCCATCTGGCACCGCATCCGTGGCAGACCACAGCTCTTTTTTCTTCGGATGGCAGTGATGGTGCAAGCGTCACGAACATTGCGAGCGAGCAATTCGGGCACGGGCCTGCGTAGCGGATCGAATGCCCCATGAGTCTATGCCTTGCTCTGAAAGGGATACGTTGAAAGTTCATTCCGTCTGGGACGCCCGAGCGGAAAGTCCGACCGGAAAGCCAGCAGCTCCACAGGAATCCCGGTAGCTCTTCTGGAAACCCAGCGAAGCACCAGAAAACGGGTGAAGCACGGGAAAAACCGGGGGGGATTGCCTCCCAGTTCGCACGTCAGAAACCATCTTGGTGAATTTAGCTTCCCATGTCAAGCCTTTAAAGAGATTTAAAACCCCACTGGCGATTTTGCTTTTCGTTCAAAATCCTTCTCGCGATGACCAGAGGTGTCACGCCCCTGGGTTCTACTACTCGACCAGTACATGCTTCCTGATGCACTCCAGGCCCCCGCAATAGCACAGGCTTGGGAAACTTCTACGGGAAAATCTTGGACGCGTAAACTTAAGAGTGCTAGCATTGATCATCATGTTCGAAGATATCCTACAATCCGACACGGCGAGTTTCAGTATTCCCGCTGGCACCACGTCAGCGACGCAGGCCGAGCCGCTGAAGCGGACGGATATTCTTCGGGAGCTAGCGCAAGAGATTCGAACGCTTGAGACGGCTAATCGCTCGCACGCAAAAAGCGTTTCGAGCGGATCGCGTTCCCTCGATGCTTGTTTGCCCTCGCGAGGGTTTCTCGCAGGAAGTCTATTAGAGTTGTTGACGGACCAGGGGCCGAGTTTGCTTTCCTCCAGGCTCTCGGGCTCTTCGAGAGCCAAGCAATTGTTAACGCGTGGCTCGGGGCTGCTGTGCGCTGCGTTGCGGATTAGCCGAGAATGGCTTGCGACCGGAAAATACCTTGTGATGGTCGATACGCAATTATCTTTGTCAGCTCCTGCCCTGCGCGCAATGCAAATCCCGCTTGAGCGAGTGATTTTGATTCGTCCTGATCAAGGTTCCGATTGGATCTGGGGGATTGATCAAGCGTTGCGAAGCCGAGCGGTCGGGGCTTTGATCGCCTCTGTGGATCGTTTAGATGATCGCGTTGCGCGTCGCTGGCAGTTGGCAGTCGAGAATGGTGGTGGGTTAGGAATATTCCTGAGGGACCGCGTGATGGCCAAGCGTTATCCGAGTTGGGCCGAGGTTCAGTGGCAGTTGCGATCGTTGGCTCCGAATCCTGTAACAACTCCGAATCCTGTAACAACTCCGCACACGGCAACATCTCCGCAAACCTTTTCCGGAAGTGCTGCTGGCAGCTTCGCTTCTTTGCAAAAGGTACGAGGGATTTCGCCCCGCTGGTTCGATTTCGCACTTCAACGAGTCCCGGGTGGCCGTATCGGAAAACGGGTTCAATTGGGGATTGGATCCGATGGGGATTGGGTAGAATACCAGCAAGAGGCAGATACCACCCATGACCGAAAGCTTGCACAAGACCGAACGCCAGCGGAGAGTACTGTGCATTTGGCTTCCCAATTGGCCATGGCAGCGGCTCGCCGCCGAGACGTGGCGGCAGGCTGAGGATCCACAACCCCAATACGCTGCTCTCTTTGTAACACAAGATGCTCGCCGAGGACGGATCATCGCTGCGGCCAACGCAACGGCTCGCCAAGCTGGCGTACTTCCAGGTATGACGGCATCTCAAGCTCGGTCAGTACTGAGCGTTCTGCCAGAGAACCAATTGCAATGGCATGAACACGATTCGCAACGTGACATCGAAGACCTCTATTGCCTTGCCGAGAAACTCATGGAGTTCAGTCCTCTCGTTGGAGTAGAAGGACTCGATAAGCAGCTCTGGTGCGGTCGTTCTTTGCTTGAGCCACAATCGATCTTGATGGATATCACCGGCTTGGATTCTTGGTACGGTGGAGAAACCGCTCTTGCAATGTCACTTCAGCGCTGGTTAGTTCGCCAGGGATATTTCGCATGTGTAGGAATTGGCGGTTCTGTAGGACAAGCTTGGGCGATCGCAAACTACTCCAAACGCAAGCAAGTACCCGATTGGATGTTGCAAGTCGAGCAGGCGGCATGCACTTTGGCGGGGATGCTTGAACTCGATCCGCGATTCGAGAGCATCGCTCAAACACAACCGCCGGGAGAGTTTTTTGGTTCTTATCCTATTGAATCACTTCGACTGAGTATTGATGTAGCAGCCAAGTTGCATCGGTTGGGAATTCGTCGAATCGGAGCGTTGCTTCAGTTACCCCGATCCTCGCTTACTTCGCGTTTCGGCCCGCAGCTTCTCGAGCGAATCGATCAAACTATAGCGGCACGCCCAGAGCCGATTTCGGTTCGTCACGCGGGGGAACCGATGGAGTCGATCGTTGATCTTGAGCATCCCATTTTCGAGATGCGTCATCTGGAGGAAATACTTGAGCAATCCATCCATCAACTTTGCCGTCGGCTTGAATCGATTGAACACGGGGTCTGGAGATTGCTTGTGCGGCTGGCGATCGAAACCACTACCTTGCAATACGAGCATAGCGACACACCTACGGCCCGCGCGCACCTGATTCAACTCGGGATGTTCCAAGCGAGCAGAGATCCGGAGCACTTGCTATGGCTCATTCGAGGCTGCCTGGAACGCAATCCGCCCAAACTGAGCAAGCAGCTCGGTATTCGCCAAGTCAACGTTCAAGCTGCTTGGACGGCTCCAATGCGCTGGCAGCAGCACGAGCTCTTTGAATGCGAGTCCTTGAAATACCGACATGAAGCAGCAAAACTCATCGATGGACTAGCGGCAAGACTCGGTCGCGACCGAGTAGTAAGCGCTTCGCTCCTCTCGAATCCGCTACCGGAGCTTCAGACAAAAATCCGTCCTCTGACAGGGGTACGGGTCGACGGTTACGACCAATCGACCGAACGAAAACTCCGAAAGAAACCGATTCATGATTTTCGCAATTCCAGCGGGATCGTTCCAAGCACCGATGCAGCTTGGGCTCGCCCTTCGTATCTTTTAAACGAACCGATTGAAATCCAGATCAGCGCTCATACTTCAGGTGAACCCAAGCAATTGCGACTCGCGCCGGAGCACGCTGCATCAACAACACCGCGTGAGAACGCGACAACAACACCGCGTCATGACGCACAGATTGCACAGATCATCGCGGCCTACGGACCAGAGCGAATCGAGAGCCAGTGGTGGTCTGGACCAACCCTACGCCGTAACTACTTCCGGATTGTACTTGAATCGGGTCAGTGGTGGTGGATTTATGAAGACATGAATACACGCCGATGGTATCTGCACGGCATGTTTGATTAAGCAACTATTGCTTGCGACGTATCACAGCAAGAACCGGTCGGTGATCTGATGCGATTTCTTCGGGAATGACTTCGCAGGCTTGTAGAATCCACGGGGTCGATGGAGCGAGCATAACATAATCGATCCGCGTCTGAGGAGCACTAGATGGAAAACTAGCTAGTGAATCTCCAGCGTTGTTCACCGCTGGATCACGATGCCAGTCTTGGAATTGCGCTAAAGTCATGCTTTCAGGGGTGTCATTCAAATCACCAGCCAGAACACATAACTCAGGGCTGTTCGAACCCGAGAGTTCCGATTCTAACTGTTTGGCCAAGAACAAAGCCTGAGCTTGTCGTAGATCGGCTTGAGCGTGTTCGAAGTGAGTTCCCACGAATCGCAGCTTTCCAAACTCTGAAAGAACATCTGCCGAAATCGCAATTCTGTTCTCCCTTCCTTCTCGTTGCGTCAATTCGATAGTTTTTTTATCGGCGATCGGCCAACGACTGAGAATCGCTTGTCCGTACTCCCCCCCTCCGAAGTCAATCGCTTTGGCAAACACGGCATAGTAACCCGTCATGGCAGCAATCGCTTCCATTTGCGAGACAGAACCACTGCGGGAAACACCTTGGTCAACTTCTTGTAGAGCAACCAAATCGGCGTCGGCGTCGCGGATCACCTTGGCGATCCTCTCCAAAGATGTTTTACCATCTGTCCCTTCTCCATGATGAATGTTGTATGTCAAGATGCGCAGGTCGGTTGATGAAGATGAAGTGGAAGAGGCAGAGTAAGACGAAGACGAAGAACGGGGTCTTAACGTTGCAAAGACGGGGAAGTGATCGGAAGGCGTTCGTCCGTCGCGTGCGGTGCGATCAATCCCGGCAACTCGCACATCGAATTCATCGGTGCACCCAATCCAATCGATGCGAGATCCATTGCGATTGCTTTCCACAAACGATGAAAAAGTACCTTCGGCTTGCTCGACCACAGATCGAAACGTTCGGTAGGTATCGCGAATATTCCGTCCATCGATTTCCTTTTGTCCGAAAAGATTCGCGTACGGAGAATCGTTAGGATCTGCGTTGAAGTCACCGGTGATAATCCAGCGGCATTCGCGACCGAGTTCCTGAAGCTTACTTCGAATCAGCGAAGTACTCTCCGCACGGGCCGTTTTGCCTTGGTGATCAAGGTGAGCATTGAGGAAAAGTATCGGACTCGCATTCGGGTCGCGTCGATCCCGCAATTTGACCCAAGAAGCAATACGAGGAAGCGCTGCATCCCATCCCTTGCTACCGACTTCAAGAGGTGTTGGGCTTAACAAAAAATGACCTTGCTCAAGCTCTTCGAATCGGTCGGTTCGGTAGAACAACGCGGCCATTTCTCCTTTCAATTTTCCGTCATCGCGTCCAACTCCAACAACTCCGTAACCGTGAAGCTTCTCGTAGAGATAATCCCGTTGGCTCGCTAGGGTTTCTTGCGTACCAAGCAAATCAGGCGAGTAAGCTTGAATTGTTTCAATCAAAAATTCCTTGCGCAAGTCCCATCGATTGATTCCGTCGTTGGCCGTTCCATAGCGAATATTAAAGCTCATGGTACGGATCGCTGGGACTTGATCTTGACCATTGCAATCCACAACTGGCAGAAGAAAGCCGATAAATACGGCTAGAGCCACGAATCCAAAGCGAAGCATATTGCTCTCCGGAAGCAAGTGATAATAGGTGATGCCAAACGGTTGACTTTAGTAGAAAATTCGCTCGATTGGATCTCCGGTGGAGATCGCGAGGGGACGGTTCTGAGTATCGAAGACTTCTGCGTGGGGATCGATCCCTAAAGCCCAATATAGGGTCGCTGCGATGTCTTCGGGGCCAACCGGATCGCTTGCTGGATAGGCTCCTTTGGCATCGCTTTGACCGAAGATAGCCCCACCCTGCACGCCACCTCCTGCCATCATCACGGTGTAGCAGTCAGGCCAATGCCCACGTCCTTTACCGTCTCTGTCTCCCACCTGTGGGCTTCGTCCGAATTCGCCCATCCAGAGCACCAAGGTATCATCGAGCATGCCGTGGGCTTGCAGATCGTCGATCAACGTAGGAACAGTTTGATCGGTGATAGGTAAGAGTCGTTCTCGAAGGTCTTTAAAGTTTTCTTGGTGTGTGTCCCAGCCTTCACTTCCTTTGCCACCGATGCTTTGGGAGAAGTAAACCGTTACAAACCGAACGCCGGATTGCACCAATCGTCGAGCGAGCATGCAGGACTGCCCGTAGGTGGTTCGGCCGTAAGCATCGCGCAGTGCCGCATCTTCTCGACTCAAGTCTAGCGCGTCGCGCAGACCTGTTGAGGAAAGGATGCGCAAGGCTTGTTGCTGAAGAACATCTAGTCCTTTTGCGTCGTTAGAACGTTCAACCAATCGTTGCTGTTGATCGATCAGTTCAACGAGCTCCCTGCGGCGTTCAAGGCGAGCAAGATCGAGGTTTGCGGGTAATTGAAGCTCTGGCAATCCGAACTCGGAAGAGTTCGGATCGGCTTGGAAAAAATAAGGGTCGAACTGTTTTCCGAGAAAGCTAGCGTGCTGGCCTGGTGCGATTGCTCCATCGCGCAGGACGTGTGGGTAAGAGACAAAGGTTGGTACACCGGGCGCAGGTTCGGAGAATTTCGCGACGCTCGAGCCAAATGCAGGGAACAGTTCTAGAGTGTCCCGCAAACGGATATCATCGGTTGGAGGGCGTTTACCTGTTAGGGAGTAGTAACAAGCTGGATTATGGTTTTTCATATCGTGGTGCACACTTCGGATTTGTGCCCAGCGATCTAATTGCTTACCCCAGCGCGGAAGGTACTCACAGACAGGGGAACCAGCAACAGCGCTGCTGATCGGTTTGAATTCGCCGCGAATACCGTCAGCAGCCATCGGTTTCATATCGAATGTATCGATATGACTTGGCCCTCCGTATTGATGCAGAAAAATTACGCTCTTCGCTCTCACCCGGCCCGGCTTGGACTCTGCGCCAAACGCACGATTCCCCCCTGTTAATGCACCGCCGAGTACTCCTGCGCCGCCGAGTCCCCACAGGCTCGCGCTCAGCAAGCAACTGCGGCGGGTCATACTGCGTTGAAATTCTTTGCATCCAATTGCCATCGATGATTCTCGTTTGGTAAGTCGATGTATCCGATTACTGATTTATTTGGTTTTATCGAAGAGTCATGAACTCTTTGCTGTTGAGTAGCGCCCACAGTAGATCCTCGAAAGCTGATCGTTTGTCTTGTGCGGACTGAATCAGATTTAAAGCTCCTTCACGTTCTTTGATCGACGGGTGCCGACACAGAGCGGTGAGAAACAGTTCTTCGATGGCTGCCTCGGGAGCTATATTTTGTAGTGCATACAGTCGATTGTTTTCGGCGGTTAGTTTGTCGCGGACTTCCAAGCCATTGGCCATGGCAAGTGATTGACCTAGCGAAATTTGATTTGAGCGTTCGCACTCGCAGACTAAAAGTCGATTCGGTTTTCCGAAGGTCGTCAGAAACCCGGGCTTCTTTGGTACTCCCGGCATTCGCATTGCCGATAACACTTCAACGTGTACGTCATCACCCGTACGCAGTTTTGTTGGAACGCCGGTAACATCGCTGATGGCATCCATCAGAGGTTCCGCTGCAATTCTTCGGATGGTGTATGAAGCGAAGTAGGGATTTGAAGGTAAGACATTTTCGTCTGTCGTTTCCGTCCCTGCATCTCTTGCGAAGGCCGAGCTCAACAGCATCGATCGCGAGAATTGCTTGAGCGAGAAGTTACTTGCGCGAAACTCTTCGGTGATTGCCTTTAGCAATTCAGGGTTACTCGGCGGGTTTGACTCACGAAAGTCATCGGGTGGCTCAACGACACCGCGACCGAAGTACTGGTACCAAATACGATTCGCAAGGTTCTCGTCGATCGCGGGGTTCTCGAGAGTAAGCCAGCGTGCAAATTGTTTCAGAACATCATTTCCTTGTTCATCTGCCAGCTGAGTCGCAGTTGCTGGCTCGCTACCTGCATCACGGGTTACATCTTGACGACTTCCTTCGAATTGCAACCCCGTTGGAGGAACCATTTGAGAGCGGCCTGGGTGACGGATCGTGGGAGGCTTTCCCGTTACAGAGATGACTTCATCTCCGGTGATCACATGCTTATCGAGCGCATCGTTGGGCTTGTTGTCGATCTGTTTTCGTTCGACGGTGGTGAAGTATGCCGCGAGCCCGTAGTAGTCGTCTTGCTTCCAGCGATCGAATGGGTGGTTATGGCATTTGGCGCACTGGATTCGGACACCTAAAAAGACTTGGGCAACCGATTCAGCGGCAACTTCAGGATCGCGGTGGGTTCGGTAGAAGGATGCGGGTGGATTTTCGTAGGTGCTACCGGTACTCGAAACCAATTCCGCAATCCATTCTTTCATGGGGCGATCGGATGCGATTTGAGATCGGAGCCATTCGTGGAGCAAGTAGGCTCCGTGGGAGCTCATCACTTTATCTTCGTTGCGAAGTAAGTCGCTCCAGCGAAGCGCCCAAGCGTAATCGAAGGCGGGGTCGGCCAAGAGTCGGTCTACCCAATGCTCATCGCGCATTGGATTGCGATCTCTTTCGTAATCAAGCGTCTCGTCGGAGGTTGGTAGTCGCCCAACGGTGACCATGAACAATCGTCTTAAGAAGGTATTCGAATCTGTGCGCTCTGAAGGGTTTATTTGCAGGGCTTCGCATTGCTCATAGATCGACTCATCGAGGGGTTGGTGTGCAATGCGTTCGTAGGATGAAGAGCTCTCACCCGGTTGTCCTAAGAAAACAATGCGACTGGCGGTTCGTGCACTCAGATAGGTCACGGAGATAGTAAGGTCGACTGCGTGGTTGACATCGACGACCCCGGAGCCATCGACCGTGACACCGTTCGGAATACTCGGTTCGAATCGGCACCAACGGGTCACGTCTCGGATGGAACCGTCGTTGTAATGGGCTTGGATCAGCAATCTAGCGCGGCGTTGATCGCTAGCCATATGTTGCGTGCGCGGGAATGCTTCGAGAGAGACGATTTCAGGGGCGATGCTTTTCGGAGCCCCGTCGGCAATCCATTCCATCAAAGCTTTGTGTTCGAAACCCTCAGGGCTGAATCGTTTACCTCCTTGATGAGCAACAGCAGCAGTTCCTTTTTGCAGCAGCAAACTTTTTTGCGGGTCGAAGAGGTCAATGCGACGTTGCCCCATTTCGGCGGCCAACCGGTAGTAGTCAAATTCAGGGTCATCTCCACGAAGGCTCAAACGCAATCCACCTTTGCCGTGAAGATTTCCGTGGCAAGTTCCGAGATTACATCCGCTCCGCGTCAAGGTTGAGATGACTTCCCGAGTAAAAGCAACCGGGATATCGCTATTCGGATGAACCGTACTTTTGGCGAGAAGACCTTGGAATTCCCCATGCAACTCAAGGGGTGTGGATGAATGAGGTGTGGATGGATGTGTTGTGGCTTCGGGAGAGGTTTCCAAGAATAGGGACGAATCGACGGTTTGAAATCGCAATCCGTGAGGGCCATAATCCGTTGCAGTTGAAATCCCCGGTTCGCCGATCGAATCAGTAGCCTTGAGCACCAGCTTCAATTCCGGTGATTGTGTCACGTCGAGGCTAGTGCCATCCGGTTTTATCCAAAAAACGGCGACTTGAGCTGGATACCTTGGACTCGGGTGCAGCGACTGCGGATAGATCACCAAGCGGCCGGTTGGATGTTCAAGTTCACCGGCATTAGCCAAGTGCACAGAAAGAGCGAATGCAACCCAAGCGACACACATAATCAGGACTGGCGATCCATTGCGAGGCCAAGCCATTTTCCAACATTTCAGCAATTGGATCATAGGAGAGGAACAATCGCCAGAGTTTATGTGCTCGAATCGAATCCCGGTGAAAACAACACTGGAATTATAGCATGTGATTCAACACATCACTATGAAAAAGATGCTCACGCGGCGACTCGCTCAGGAACTCAAGGCTTTGCGAACAGGTAAACCTTCAAGGTCAGCTCGATGTTCGTTCCGCAAAAGTGTCCCCGTTGTTGACCGGAGAGGTTCGATATCCGAGTCGATGTAGAAAATCGACACATTCAGCCGCTTCCTCGGAGCTTAGATGCAAGTGCTCGTAGTAGACGAATTGGGGGAGCGAGGGGAGATATTGGATTTGTCGGACAACCTCATAATCGAAACCTTCGGTATCGGAAGCCAACAGATCCACCCTTGGGAACCCAGATTCAGCGACGATTTCCGAGAGGGAACGACAGGGGACTTCTTCAGCGACAATCCACTTTTCGATGTCGGGAATACGATCTCGATGACTTGCGATCACCTCATGGCGAAGGGACGCAAGCTGATTTGCCCAATGGGGTAATCCGACCGCATCGTCGCGGATCTTAAACAGGGTAACTGTGCGCTTCGACGCGTTGGTGCCCTGGGATTGTGATGGGCCGACAGCAGCATGCACAATGTTTAGATTCTCTCGGTCGCTGTATACCGAGCGGAGGACTTGGACGCAGGGAGTCTGCGGTTCAATGAGCACGGCGTTCCAAGCGATGCCTTCGATCAGAAATCGGTGGAAGGGATCTGAAGTGATTCCGTTGTGTGCGCCGACTTGAACGAAGTAAAACGGTTCGTGGGTTAATTCCCAACGCCGGATGGATCGTTCAAAAGGTTTCGCGCGAACCAGACGAAACCCACAGCTCAGCACTGTTCGGTGTAATAGATTTCGAACCCAAGCTCGTGCGGTTTGCATGTCGAATCCTGACCCTATCGAGCTGTTACTTGCGATTGAAGCAAGGCTTGGTCGATCCGTAGTGGATTGCTTGCCATGATTCAATTACCCCTTGAGTTCCGGTTTCGAAGTGGTTTCAACGAGTTCAAGTTCCGGCAGAGTAATGCGTGTGCCTTGTTTGGCAAAAACCACCGGTATCAATTCTTTGGATACAGCCGCGTCGTATACTAGGCCAAGGTACTTGTGAGCCGGTGTCGATAGGCGAAGGATCCAGCTGAATAAGAACACGCGCAAGCGTTGCAGAAGTCCAAGGTCTTTATCTGCGATGATATCTTCCTCGCCGACTTCGACAATCCATCGTTCTGCTGCAATTGCCAACCTGCCCGCATCTTGATTATCCTTCAAAGCCTTGCGGATATCGGGTTGTTCCATATACCCGTAGCTAGCCACTAGCGAGTGAATGTCATTCCCCAGTTTCTTCACGCGATAACGCTCCGCGATTGGATAGCGAGCCAAGGAAGTCTGATTGATGTGCATGAAGACAACTTGAGAGGGCAGCACACCGTACTTCTTCAGGAAGATTCGCATTACGACCGGTACGTAGTCATCGACCGATTCGATCGGGCGCGAGCACAAGAAGACCGCTGCGCGATCGCTTTCGACTAGACGTCTACGCCCTTGGATCAGCGACCTTGCGGCTGGCAGGTTTTCTTGGATCGTGATCTCAAGTTCATCGAGCATATCACGAAGGGAGACAAGCCATTCGATACGCTTTCCTTCGCGAACACCGAATGCATAGAAAGCGGATGCTAACGACTTGCGACCCCACTGCCAGGTTAGCATGATCATGATCAGAACCATCGCGATCAGAACAGGGAAATATCCACCGCTACCGAGCTTCAAGAGATTCGCACCGAAAAACGCGAAGTCGATGATAAGGAACGGGACAAACACAAGCAGAACCCAAGGCAATTTCCATTGCCAGCGGTAGTACGCGATATAGGAGATAATGATCGAAGTAATCGCCATCGAACCTGTAACCGCAACACCGTAGGCGGCCGTCAGGTTGGTAGCTGTCTTGAACATCAACGTCACGGCGACACATCCGAGAAACAACGCCCAGTTTACAGCCGGTATGTAGACTTGGCCTTCTCCATGCTCGTCGGTATGAAACACTCGAAATCGAGGAACAAATCCGGCCACCGTGGCTTGTTTTACAATACTGAACATCCCCGTAATCAAAGCTTGGGATGCGATGATCGCCGCGACTGCTGAAATCGCAACATCGATGACACCAATGATCTTGTCGAAATCCGGATTCCCCGTCTTGGGCGTCAACGCATAGAACGTGTTAGCGCGAGGCGGGACACCTTGATCGAGCATGTAAGCGATCTGGCCTGCATAACAAAGAATCAAACAAGGCAAGACGATCATAAACCAGGAAGCCATCACCGGGATGCGTCCCGAGAGCTCCGGCTCAATGCCGCCATCACCCGTCACTTTGGATTCACTCGAACGCGAAAAGTGTCCGATGTCCGCATACTTCGCTTCCCCACCCGTGATCGCCAAAACCACCACGCCGAGAATCACCAAAGCCCCGATCCCAGGGAAGCTCATCAAGAACTGAATTGCGTAAATAGGATTGATTGCGAGAAATACTTCGGGATGCCCGATGACCCAAGGCAACCCTTTGAGTGCAATCCACGGAAACCAAACGCCGATCATAAACCAACCAAACAAACTACCCACCTTGCTCGTTCCTCGCCATTGCATCTTGAAGAGCAAGACAAGGCAAAACAACGTCAGGATCACCGCCCATGTAACCCCGAGCGGTTCGAAAGCTCCCAGCATGCTTACCGGCGGTGTGATGATTCCATCGGCGGCTAATAAGCCCGCCGCGCAAACCACGAGAAAACTGATTAAGCCCCCCGCGAAAACCTTCCCCGTGTAACCCTTGAGCAAACTCAGAAGAGCAAAGGTTCCACCTTCACCGCGATGATCTGCCCGCATCACGATCAAGTCGTATTTGACAGTCAAAAAAATCAACGCCCAAAAAATCAAACTCAAGCTTCCAAGAAGCTCTGTTTGACTTAGCAAATCAACGCCCCCTGACTCGACTAAAGCAGCGGCATGAGAATGCCCCTGGCCATGATGTTTCAGCAGGATCGTCTCCCGCGTCATCTCCATCACTGTGTAGAGTACAGAAGTGCCGATGTCACCGTAAACGGTACCGGTTGCTTGGCGAATTCTCGGCCAAAGCGTCGAGTCTTTGAATAGTTTTATAGATGCCATGATATGTAAAGGCGTAGGCAATTGATGGCATCAATGTAGTTGAGCACCGGCATTCCGAGAAGAGGTTCGGCAAGGAAGTAGTTCTACGGTGTCAGGTGCACGGTGTGAGGTGCACGGTGTGACGTGCACGGATGGTCGTGACGGGCAGAAACCCGGCAATTTGCAGCTCACAACCCGCAAAGTTAGCCCGCCTAATGCTCAGTCGGTGCTTAAAGGCACACTAGCTCCCCTTAGGTTTCTTAGTGCGAACTGAGGCCCCCTTACCAGTGCATCACGCAACCGCCGTCGACATTGATGGTTTGCCCTGTGACTTGCGAAGCGCATTTCGACGAGAGAAATACGATCATATTTGCTACGTCTTGGGCGGTTTGCCAAGTCTTCAGCGGGATGACTTGTTCAATTTTGCGGCTTGCCCAAATTTCGTAGGAGACCCGTTCCTCCGAGGGGGTTTGGTCCCACCAAGCTTTCCAAACGGATTCGTTGAGTCCGGTGCGAACCATACCGGGGCAGACTGTATTGACTCGGATTCCGTGGGGAGCGAGGTCTTTGGCCATGCATTGTGCGAAGTTGATGGTGGCAGCTTTGCTGGCGCTGTAAGGTGGATCGGTTTGCGAGCCGATCTGGCCGGCGATTGAGCCGAGAAACACAAAGGTTCCGGAGCCGGCCTTGCGCATGAGCCCTTCGAATGCATGAGCGACATGGACCATTCCCATAATGTTCACTTCGATCGTGCGTCTCCAGTCTGCAGTGGGCACATTCGTGAATGGGAAACCGAATTTAGAGGATCCGATGGCAGCACAGTGCACGACATGGTCTACACGGCCGAAGGACTGCAATGTTGCTTTAACTGCTGATTGGACCTGTTCTTCCGAACCGATATCGAGGACCGAGCCGCAGACGCGTCCGGATCGGTTTGAATCCAAGTTCATTGCGATTTCGGGAGTATTTGCAGCCCGATCCCAGATCGCCACTTTAGCTCCTTCGCGATAAAAAAGCTCGGCGGTTGCCAAGCCGATCCCGGCGGCTCCACCCGTTATTACCGCTACTTGGTCACGTAGTTGTAAATCCATCCGAATCTCCTGGATAAACTCAATTCCTATTCGACGTTATCATGATACCTAGAAAGCATGCGAAGAGGAGATAAGCCTTTTGATTCGGATGCATCGGTCTTTGCGGTATTCTGTAATTAGATTGAGCAAGAACTTACGAAAGCGCAGTCGCTCGGATGGAATCCAAGGGCATGACAACCCAATTTCAACAAACAATTCTGGCGAGCGGTTTAGTTTCCCCTGAGCAATGGGAATACTGCCTGCGGCTTCAGCGTCACCAAATACTCAGTGCGCAGGCGAAGCAGGCAAATGTCGATGAGGACAAAATCCTTCGCGACATTTTAATCGAACAGCGGGCTATCACGGAGTATCAAGCGTTTCAGTTGGCCGACGGCAAAACAAAGTTTCGCTTGGGGCCTTATGTGATCACGGACTTCATTGGCCAGGGTGGGATGGGTCAGGTGTTCAAAGCGGTCCATGAAGTCATGGGGCGAGAATGCGCTGTAAAAGTTCTACCATTGCACCGTGTGACCGACGAGACGATCGCTGGCTTTAAGCGCGAGATCCGAATGCAAGCCAAGCTTGATTGTCCCTACTTGGTGCGTGCTCACGATGCCGGGCAAGATGGAAGTGTTCATTACCTCGTCACCGAATATGTGCCTGGCATGGATTTGCGAAGACTCGTCAAATCCAGAGGCCCGTTATCCCAAGAAGAAGCTGCGGGTATCATTATGCAAGCAGCTTTGGGACTAGCTTATGCTCACGATGAAGGGATCATTCACCGGGATGTGAAACCTGGAAACATATTGGTGACTCCTGAATCAGTTGCCAAAGTCTCCGATGTGGGACTAGCTGGTTTTGCCGCTGATTTGATCGACGATCCGCGCGCAGGAAAAATTGTTGGAACACCCGACTTTATATCCCCCGAGCAATACAGCACGCCACTACAAGTCTCGCCAGCAAGCGATGTTTATTCCCTTGGTTGCACCCTTTATTATGCAGTCACGGGGAAAGCCCCTTTCCCCGGGGGTGATACGGCGTCGAAGATCCGACGGCATCTTGAAGCGACCCCTTTGCATCCACGAAACTTCAACCCAAACCTCAGTGAAGAGTTTGTGGACATCATTGCGGAAATGATGGAGAAAGATTCTCGGAAACGGATCCAGACGATGGCGGAAGTCGCTGCGAGGCTCGAAGCCTGGGTTACTCCTGATGCGCCCATTGCTCAAACCACATTGACTCGCGGCCCATGGCTTGCCCCGCCACCTCCGGTCTTAGAACTATCAGGCTCCATCGACCCATCGACGAATCGGCCTGCGAATCCTGGGCCTACAAGCCCCTTGGTGCCGGAAGAATCAATTCATGAAACTTCATTTCCATCCGGAGCAAACAGCGCGAATCGTGTTCCTGCTTCGGCAAGTGTCCCTCCACCGCCACAGATCGACACTGTTGCACCTTCGAATATGCTGACACCTGGGATGTCCAGTTCGATGTTGATTGCAACCACGATCGCTATCTGTCTGCCGATCGCACTCCTGATCGGAATGATCTTGGGTTATCTGATTGCGATTCAGCAATAGCGATCGGCAACTCTATCCCGATCGCTAGAGTTCGGACGAAGCTTTCAGCGCTGCCGCTGCATAGTCGTGGTCGAAAGTATCTGCGATGATTTTTCCATCTCGCAAAACGATGTTTCGCTTCGCGTTCTTTGCGACTGCTAAATCGTGCGTTACAAGAATCACCGTCAATCGCTTGGTCTCATTCAATTGTTTGAATAACTCGATCACTTCGCGGCTCGTGCGAGAATCAAGATTTCCTGTCGGTTCATCACCCATCAAGATCGACGGGTCGGTGGCAAGGGCTCGAGCGATGGCCACCCGTTGCTGTTGTCCTCCAGATAGCTGGCCAGGGTGATGATCAAGTCGTTCGCCGAGTCCGACGAGGCTAAGCAATTCCTTGGCCCGATCGTGCCGCTCGCGGCTTGTCCAACGCTGTCCGTAGAGCATCGGCAGTTCGACATTTTCCAGAGCGCTGGTACGAGCAAGGAGGTTAAAGTTCTGGAATACGAATCCGATCTGTTTGTTCCGGATCCTCGCTCGTTGGTCGGCCGACATGTTAACGACTTCGATTCCGTCAAGCTGGTAGCTTCCTCGTGTCGGACGATCAAGGCAACCGAGGGTATTCATCAAGGTCGACTTACCTGAACCGCTCGGGCCAATCAAAGCCGAGTACTCGCCGCGTTGCATCACCATATCGACGCCGTCGAGCGCGCGAACTTCGACTTCTTCGAGTTTGTAAACCTTTGCAACGTCCGCCAACACAATAAGTGGTTGCTCGGTACTCATACTCAACCTCTCGGTTTAAATCGCATCCGGACCACGTTCACCGGTACGAATGCGAATGCATTCATCCATAGGCACAACGAAAATCTTTCCATCACCAATCCTACCTTCATCTTGCGATTTCGCCCCTCGCAGAATCGCTTGAATGGTCGGCTCGACGAACTCTTCATTGACCGCGATTTGCAATTGCAGTTTGCGCAACAACTGGATCGCCCCATCCGACTCGCGCTGATTGGTGTCCTGTCCGCGTTGACGGGCATATCCCAAACAATCGATTACGGTCAATCGGAAGACTTCTACATCGCTCAGCGCCTCTTTGATTTGTTCTAGCCGATTTGGCTGAACAATGGCGATGATCAATTTCACTATAGCCTCGATACGAAAAATAGAATTGCTGAACTCATCTCGCTCGCGTTGGTAAAAAACCAAATCGCGAAGACGGCTATCTAAGCAAAGAACCGGTGGCTTGACGCCACCGGTTTTGTATTTGCTTTTGAAGAATCCATCAGGGACTTCATCAGGGCCTTCAGCGAAGGCAACTCCGCTGAAGACCGCCTACGAAGAAGTCGTCGGATGACTTTCTAGAAGCCGCCTGGTCCTGGCATTCCAGCGCGTGCACCGCCCGAAATGGCCTTCAGGACACCTTCTTGAATCGTCAAGCGGTTCATTCCGCCACGCTCGATCACTTGGCTATCCAACATGATCATGTCTTCGCCGCTGGTGATCGAGGAAAGCATCCCATCGATGACAGGATTCGATTCGATGCTTTGAACGAAGTTCAGCAACTGAGAAAGGCTCAAACGGACGCGAGCTGGCACGGCCGGAATTCCCTTGTTGCTAGCAGCAGCATCCAAAGCGGTCTTCAACGATGCTTCAGCCGACTTTCCGACCGACAGAAAAACTGCCTTGGGTGCAGTCGCGATAGCGATGTTAACATTGTCGCCAACGATCTTGCGAACTTTGTCATCAGCGTCGTCTGGCAATGGAACCGTTACGTTGTGCAAGTTCGCGCCTTGGTGCTTGCCTGACATCAACTTCACGGTCACTGGGGCACCAGCGCTAGAAGCTTCGTTAGCGAGGTCTTGAGCGAGAGCTTCTACTTTGCTTCCATCGGTCAGAGTAAATCCAGCAATCACGTTCAGCGATGGGTCCGTCGTAACGCTCAATGCTGTTTCAACGGAACCTTCTTTCGAGGATTCAGCCAAAATCTTAACCAAGCGACTAACGTATTCTTTGACCTTCTCGGCGGCTACTGGATTGCTGACTTGGTCATCGATTTGCTTATTTACAGCAGTCATCGCTTGATCAAGACTTGCTTCTACTTGCTTGATGTCATCCGCGCCGTAGAGGGCCATGGACTTTGCAGTGAACATGCTTGAGTCACTCAAGTAACCGGCGATTGCGGACTTGAGCGAGCGCATCGATCCGAATTGCTTGGCCAATCTGGAGCCTTCGACCATCTGAGCTCCGAAGTCGATCGTAAGATTCTTTTCCTTGGGGTTGATTCCAAGTCCAAATGCGAATCGCTCTGTGCTGGTGATCGCCTCTTCGAGGTTCTTCATCATCAGCTCGCCTTGTTCGCGGCTAGCTTCTAATTCTTCGTCGCTAAGATCGCCCGACTGCGCTTCCATGGCTTGCTCGAAACCAGTTCGCATTTGGCCGACGAGCAAGTCGACCAATTCGTCAGGAACGTTTTGGACATTTACTTCAAAAGAGATGTCGTTGCTTGTGGACATCTTGGCCAATCGTCCACCTGCATCGGAAGGAGCTCCCTCGAGTGCATCTTCGGCGGTCGAGACAAACAACCAATCGCCTTGGTGTTTCGCAAACAATGTGTTTGGGCCCAAGTTCATGCTGTACAGACCATCACCCAAGTCTTCAGCTTCGCCAAAGAGTTCCAGTCCGCCTAGAAACTCGTCGAGGTCGGCGATTGGAAGGGCGACTACGCCCATCGGCAAACCGGATTCACCCAGCTTGACAAAAGCACCGATAGGACGGTCACGGTCGACGCCACTGGTGTATCCGTTGACAGCTTGGGTAATGATGCCGCTTTGGGCTCCGACCCCAACCGTACGCATCACGTGAGTGATGTCCGGCAACAGACGATCCAACGGAGCGATCGAAAGGGTAACGACATCGGTGCCTGCTGCACTCGCATCGCTCAAACCAAACGATTCGAGGATTTGTGGCTCCTGGGCGACCAGACGTCCACTTGGAGCAACGATCATAGCTCCGGTCCCGAACATTCCAACTGCGGACAATCCCGCCGAGGCCAACCAACGAAATCTCATAGCTGAGAACTCCAAAAAGGATCTAGTGAAAAGTGATGTACGATGTTTCTAGCCGCTGAGAATTCGTCAAGCAGCATGGTTTCTTGGTGTGTGCAAACACAGAATTTCAGATTATCGCTCGCGGAACACGATTTATCGCTCGCGGAACACGATGCGACCCTTCGTCAAGTCGTATGGCGATAGCTCCACCCGCACTTTATCCCCAGGGACAATCCGGATGAAATTCTTGCGGATCTTGCCAGCCACGTGCGCCAGAACTTCTGTGCCCGTCTCCAACTGCACACGGAACCTTGTGTTCGCTAACGCGGCCGTTACTGTACCTTCTACTTCAAATGCTTCTTCGTTTTTCGCCATACCTGTCCCAAGGACCCTAACCTTTCAAAAGACACCTGTAACAAACCACATTTCGCTTCTGACCTGTGGAAAACGCAGTTGTCGAAGCTCATCAACCATTCGAAACCGAGCAACTCTGCGATTTATTAAGCCTATTTATAGGCGATTTGGCAAGCTAACGTCCACATCTTCCATCGGATCAAACCGTTTTTTCATCAAAGTTGCCCCCAATTCTCCAAAGTGGACTTCCGTATTCGTCCGTTCCCTAGGAGGGTAAGTCCCGATATCTTCTATGCTTTCAAAATCCATTAGCAAGCCTACTGAACCTGATGCCAGAGCCGCAAAACAAACAACCTTTTCTCTACGTCGCGTGCCAACACGGGGCAGAGCCGATTCTAAAAACGCAGCTGTGCGAACCTCTCGGCCCGTTTCGATTGGCTTACTCGAACAAAGGACTTTTGACCCTAAAAAGCCAATTGCCCGTGGGGCCTTGGACACGTGCTTTACCCGAGCACGCGCTGGTTCGTTCGCGTGGATTTGTGCTTGGAAAGATCGAGGGGACTGAATCAGCCCCTATGATCGGCGAGATTTTGGAGCGATTCGGACAAGTCGATTGGCAAATTGGGCACGTTTGGCAACGGGACATCGCTCAACCGGGCTGGAACGGGTTCGAGCCGGGGTCAAGCCCCTTAGCTTGGTCCGTCGCTGTCGAACTGCAACGAGCCCTTCGACTCCGAGGGGATTCTCGCGAAATTCTTGCGAACCCACCAGATGGATTGGAGCCGGCCGAGCGAACCAACCTCGCAACCCTCGGCGCAAATTCCCGTTCAAAGAACCAGATCCTCGAAATCATTATTGATGAACCGAATCGATGGTGGGTCGCGACAAAACTCGCTCAACAGCCATTCGATTTCTGGCCTGGAGGAGTGCCCGAGTTTCCTGTCCCCGACGAAATCCTCTCCCGCGCCTACCTCAAGATCGCCGAAGCCTTCGCATGGGGTGACCTTGCGATTCGACCGGGTGAGAAGATCGTTGAAATCGGCTCAAGCCCCGGTGGCGCTTGTCAGTGGCTGCTCGACCAAGGAGCGGTGGTGACCGGAGTCGACCCCGCTGAGATGGATCCGAGGATCATGACCCATCCAAACTTTACGCACTGGCGAAGCCGCTCTTTGCAACTCAAACGTAAACTCTTCCGCCCCTTTCGAATCCTTGTGTGCGATGCCAACGTAACGCCGAACTATACGCTCGATACGGTCGAGTCGATCGTGCAGTATCCGACCTCTCGCATGCGGGCACTCGTGCTCACGATCAAGTTTCCGAAATGGGAGTCTGCGGCGAACCTCGGTGAATACATCGATCGAGTGAAGTCATGGGGATACACCGATATCCAAGTTCGGCAACTTGCACACAATCGCCGCGAAGTGTGTCTGATCGCAAAGAATCGCGTCAAGACGCAAGTAACTTCAGTGGATGAAGCTTCAGCGCAGAATGCTTCGCTGCCTCGAGCTAGCGAAAAGCCCATGAACACCGAGAAACCAGCGAACACCGAGAAACCAGCGAACACCGAGAAACCAGCTGACGACGCTGAATGAAGTTCCTGAGAAGAATCCATCAAGCGATGGATGTTTGCTTTTCGCTTCCTCGCAATCGCGTCATACTTGATTCAACCCAAGATCGATCTTGGGTCTAGTCAATTCTTTCGCGCATCCGATCTTGCAGGAGCTTTCACAATGCTCACAAAGGCTTTCCGTCACAGTCATCTGGCCAACATTTTCAAACGCTCTTTTAGCCAACTTGCACTCGGTGCAATGGCTACTTCGTTCTTCTTCTATGGGATTGACTTCGCAACATCGAAACAGTCCGTTGGAGGTGAGTCCGGGGAAGCTTCATCAGCACCGATCGTCATCGCGCACCGAGGTGCGAGTGGGTATATCGTCGAGCACTCCGAGGGGGCGAAAGTCCTCGCGCATGCCATGGGTGCTGACTACATCGAACAAGATGTCGTGATGACGAAAGACAAGCAGTTTATCGTTACTCACGACATCACCATGGAAGAGACCACGAACGTCGAACAAGTCTACCCCGACCGTCATCGCAAAGACGGAAAGTGGTATTTCGCAGACTTTACCTGGGAAGAAATCCAATCCCTCTCGCTTCACGAGCGGACACGCAAAGATGGGACAACCCAAGCTTTTCCGGATCGGTTTCCAGGCGGGTTCGGTCAGCGAATCCTAAGACTCGAAGATGAGATAAAGTTGCTTCGAGGTCTCGATAAAACCACCAATCGAAAAACTGGCTTGTATATCGAACTCAAGGGCCCATCCTTTCACCGCAAGGAATTCGATGTGCCGATGGAAGAAGCGTTAGTCAAACTTCTAGATAAACTCGAAGTCACTCCCGAATCGAATTGCTACCTGCAGTGTTTTGAACTCGACGCGCTTAAGAATCTCAAAGAGACTTATCGATGCGAACTGCCGCTGATTTATTTGATCGGCAAACCGCTCGATGCCCAATCAGTTACTGCACTTCAAGGGAAGGTCGATGGAGTAGGCCCTTCCTTGGAACTACTCGCGGAGAGAACTCCCGACGGTTCCGTTCGTAGCACCGGACTTGTCGAACAAGCCCATGCGGCTGGTCTTAAAGTCCATCCTTACACGATTCGGACCGAACAACAACCAAGGTGGTCTGACTCGATCGAACAGACACACAAAGTGCTGATAGAGGACCTTAAAGTCGATGGTTTCTTCACCGACTTTCCAGACCTTGGACGCTCAGCTGTCTTGAAAGCCCGTTAGTCAACAGGCAAGCGAATCAATGAAGCGATTCGCGTACGGTAGCTTCTTGATAACAACAAATTGAGCCGACCAATGAAGATTGGTCGGCTCAATGTTTTTAGTTCGTTAGCGAGTCCTATGCTCTGGACTCGAACCGTTAGCACGTAGCGTTACGCTTGGGTCGGCGTTACGCTTGGGTCTCAAAACCCTTACGGCTCTCGCGGCTCAAGAAGCTATTTGCTTGGTCGTCTCCGACGATAACGCGAGCAACAGGATCCCATGCCAATGGGCGGCCGAGTCGCATTGCGATGTTTGACAAGTGGCAAATCTCGAGCATGCGGTTGTGGGTCCAAACATCCGAGATCGGTTGCTTGCGGGACTTCATCGCTGCGGTGAAGTTCTCGGTGTGGTTTTCGCTGACCTTGCCACCGTAGATTGCTTCGATCGCACCTTCTGGCAATGGCTTGCTCTTCAATTCTTCCACAGGCTTGCCGGTAATCTTGCCTCGGTTGACGAAGAACCTTCCTTCGGTTCCTTCGAAAAGAATACCGTTGTCACCTTCACTGGTGATAACCATCAACACATCGTTGGGCATCGCTGCGTGGATTTCGAAATTGGTAGCGGCGTTGTACCTGTCAGCGACCGTTGGATGGCCGTCTTTGTATTCAACAGGTAGTTTGTAGGAGACCGGAGTAATCTTGCTTGGCCCGGTTTCACTTGCACCGATTGCCCAGCAAGCGATATCGACGTGGTGTGCGCCCCAGTCGGTGAGCTTACCACCCGAATACTCGTGCCAGTTGCGGAAAGAATAATGCCCGTTGGAATACAAAGGCACCCCTCCGCCGTAACCTTGTCGCATCTCCGCTAAAGCGCGGTATGGGACTTTCGGTGCAGGTCCGAGCCAAAATTCATAATCAAGTCCTTCTGGCACAGGTGCTTCAGGAATCATTGGCGAGGATTCCATCGAATCGATTCCGCAAGTAACCTTTTTGACTTTCCCAATGCGCCCGTGCTTGACCAGGGCTACAGCAAGCAAGAATTGGTTGTTGAATTCGCTCCGTTGCATTGTGCCTACTTGAAACACCCGACCGGTCTCTTTGACAACCTTCTCGATTAACTTGCCTTCGGCAATCGTCAATGTCAGCGGCTTCTCGCAGTAGACGTCTTTGCCGGCTCGCATCGCTTCGACTGCAATCTTAGTATGCCAGTGATCCGGAGTAGCGATCATCACTGCATCGATATCTTTGCGATCAAGAATCTTGCGGTAATCCTTGTAGGAATCGGGCTTCTTGTTCTGTCCCTTCTCGACTTTGCCTACGTTATCTTCAAGTACTTTCGCGTCGACGTCGGCAAGTGCTGCGAAGTTCGCGAACTTGAACGATTTGCTGGTGATCGCCCAGCCTTGGTTTCTCAAACCGATGGTTGCAAAGGTTGGCCGGTCAGCGGCCGATTGATAACCCCAAGCGTTGTTTTGGCTGGTTGCAAAAACGCCAGCTGCGCCGGCAACGCCCATCAAGAAATGACGACGTGGCGTCTGTGTCTGCGACAAGAAGGAAGAGGAATTTTGGTGCATAGCAAAGCTCACAATAGGAGAAAGTAGAAGAAGGAGAGTTGAACTGCGGGGGCAAAGCGACGAACGAAGACCCAGTCGAAACGCCCATGCAATACTGTTACTGCAATACTATAACACGCTACGCACGAAGTAGGACTGCAAAATCAGACCATAAACTACTCTGATTCTTCAGGTTAAAGGGACGGTTTAAAGACAGGGCAAATTCGGAATTCAGGGCGGGATGAAGAGCAAACTGAATGAAGAGCAGACTGGGCCTAAGAAACGAAGGGGTTACTCGGACGGGCCCCCCCTACCCCTCTCTCCCAAATAGCAATTGCAATTACAGCGAACTTCGTTCTTCGAGTTTACTGACCACCCAGTTCGTCACCGAGCGAGGAAGAGGAGTTCGGGCGAACATCAGCAGGATTAAAAAGACGGGAACGCAGAGAAACCACGCTGGAGGAGGGTTATCCTGATCGTTCAATGAGAATATTGCAAAAAAGCAAGCTCCTTCCAGCAGCGCCATTCCGACAATATGCCCGACTTGAAACGTTCCTGCCAGCATTTGAACATCCGATTCCTGGTCGACTTGGGTCGCAGAGCGAATAACGGATGGGAGAACAAAAGACATGACGGAATTTAGTACCGCCAAAGCCAAAGGCAAGATTGGCGGTGGTTTGTCGTTACTGGCTAAGTTTAGCCCTTGGCTCCAGCTAAAAGCGAAATAGGACACGACTCCGACAATTAAGCTTGCATGGATAAACAACAAGACTCGTACATTGGGAGTTAGCGACTGTTGCAGGGACTCGAATTCGGCATCGGTTAATCGCATCTGCGTTCCCCTTTAGTTGGACGCCGACTCACTGTGCAACGCGTCCGCTTTAAAGTTCTTGCTCTGCGAGAAGAACTTGCGTGGGTTTTCGAAGACCACTTTGCGGATCAAATCCCTTGAATGCCCACGGCGTTTGAGTTCCATGATCAGATCAGGGATCGCCGTCGGTTTACTTGGTCCCCAGTCACCGGCTGAGTTTGCCATCAACCGTTCGGAGCCGAATCGTTCGATCATGTCTGCGGCGCGTTGTGGAGTGCATTTGGTAACCGGATATAAAGTCATTCCGGCCCAGAAGCCTCGATCGAGGACTTCGCCGATCGTGTGTTCCTCCACGTGATCGACTAGCACCCTCGATCGCTCGATGCGCGAGTCTTGGACAAGCATATCGAGGATCATTCTGGTTCCTTGATATTTGTCTTCTAGGTGGGGAGTATGAATGAGGATTTGCTGTTCGTATTTAGCGGCCAAGTCGACGTGTTCGAGGAAGATCGTCGATTCGTTCTTCGTATTTTTATTCAGTCCGATTTCGCCGATACCCAAGACGTTGCTGGCAGAGAGGAATTCGGGGATCATCGCGATCACTTCTCGCGATAGCGATACGTTCTCAGCTTCCTTGGCGTTGATACATAGCCATGTATAGTGTTGGATTCCGAACTGAGCAGCACGCTTGGGTTCGAACTCCGTAAGTTGGCGGAAGTAATCCCGAAAGCTCTCGACGCTACCACGATCGAAGCCGGCCCAGAAAGCCGGTTCGCTCATCGCAACGCAACCCATTCTCGCCAACGTTTCATAATCGTCGGTGGTGCGAGAGACCATGTGAATGTGGGGATCAATGTAGTCCATAGTGTTCTCGCCATTGAGGATTGTATTGGCGACTCATCAAAAGCTGCACTCGCTTCGCTTTCTCGCCTTGATCATCGAGCAAGATTTTGATGCCTTGCTCAAGCAATTCTTGTTTCTCCATACTTTCGACTTGACCATCGGCCCTCTGCAAGCGATCGATGGTCGCGGCAAGATCGAGAATCTTCGATCGCGCTAACAAGAATTCTTCCGTGAGGACTTGCTCTGCGTGACGCTGTTTTGGTTTAGGCGACTCGCTCATAGTTGGTCGTTGACCTCGAGGATTTTACGTTGTTTCTTGATTGCGACGTTGCTTTACGGCGACGTTGCTTTACGGCGA